>ENA-UZWW01001534-UZWW01001534.1-metagenome-genome-assembly--contig:-Day-5--50m-contig-1534_pt1 | contig 19710 bp, 20 predicted proteins | sample MGYA00260348_ERZ794908 | MGnify/ENA metagenome assembly ERZ794908
TCAACTTCATAATCAACTATCATGTATGGAGCTAAGTCTACTGTGACAGGTACTTTTTCAACAGGAGTAACCAAAAAATATTTGCCCTCTTCGAGTTTTAAAATCCTAGAAAATAAGATTTTTAGTTTATCTCTGCCAATGATTGAACCTTGATAAAACCAATTGCCTTCCCTATCAATTCTCATCTCAACGCCCTCACACAAATCAGGGTTCCAAAGATGCACAGGAGGATATTTTTCATCTATTGAATTAACCGACTGAAGAAGTTCAGCGAAGTCCATATAATGCCTGTATTAATATTAACAATCCTAAACCTGCTATAAATGCAGAGGATGAAAATTGAATATTGTCTGAATGTTTATTAAAGATATCGCCCAAAGAATCATGAGTAAGAGCAAACGATACAAAAGCAAACCATGCAGCAGTAATAATTGGAAAATAAGATAAATATACCAAAGACATAAATGAGCTTGGTTCAAGATTTATAAATGAAAATAGAGAGACGGTAAATAAAAAGGCTTTAATATTTAATATATTTGTTATTAAGCCAATAAGAAATGGGTTTTGTAAAATAATTTTCTTTTCCTTGGCAGAGCTACTTTGTTTGATTAAAAAATAACTAGCCCCAAGATAAAGTAAATAAGAAGCCCCGGCACACTGAATAATAAATCGAGCCTCTTCTGTGCTGTATATAAGTAGAGAGATTCCTGATATGGCAAATAAACAATGAATAAAGATACCAAATCCAATACCCAATGCAGTGAAGATGCCTGCTGATCGACCTTTTGTGAGTGCTTGATGAAAAATTATTGCTGTATCAGGGCCTGGTGACATAACGGCTAACAAGTGAGCAATGGCAGCTGATGCAAACATTATTATTTAATTATTTCAGGTTCTGTTGAGAGTTGAACATTAAATCTAGAATAAACCAAATCCTTAATTTCATTTAAAAAATGGACAACTTCATCAAAGGTGGCATTGTCATTGTTAATAAGTACAAGTGAATGATTCTCATAGAAGCTGAGAGACTCTGGCATCTTGAGATCTTTATAAATTAACTCAATCAATCTTGCAGCGCTAAATTTCGTTAAATTGTTTTCTTGCTCCCATCTGTGACCTGCTAAGAAATCAATGGGATGATCGGTCGTTTTAACTAAAGGATTTTTAAAAACACTTCCAACGTTTGGGATCATTTTTGGATCTGGCAATTTTTTATTTCTAATAATGCGAATTGAATCAGATAAAGATCGAGGCGAAATAGTTTCTAGATCTATGGAGTTCTCAATTAAATAATTATTAAGTGATGGGTATTTTAGATTTGGTGAAAATTGTTTATCAAACCTAAAATTTACACTCAATATAATATAGCCTTTAGATTTAAATATTGAATCTCGATAACCAAATCTACACTGATCATGATGCAATGTTTCTATATCCATCGATGAGAAATTGAAACAAGTAATATTTTCTATAAAAGAGCTAATCTCGACACCATAAGCTCCAATATTTTGCACAGGCGCTGCTCCGACTGAACCTGGAATATGAGTTAAATTCTCAATGCCATATAGCCTGTTTTGTAGACAAAATTCAATAAAATCAGGCCATTCAACCCCCGCATCCGCTGCAACAAGATCCTCTTGAATAGATATCTTATTTAAATTTATAGAAACAACAATCCCATTGATAACTTTATTAAGAATAACATTTGTGCCTGACCCAAGAATGATAATACTGTCAAGATCAACAGAATTGAGTTTATCAAGATCACTGAGATGGTTTATCTCTAATAATTTTTGTGCCTGCGACTTTAGTCCAAAAGAATTACTAAGATTTGATAATTCAGATAGAGTCATAAATTTTGGCAAATTTATTGGCTGCTATGAGATCTTCAGGGGTGTCAATTCCAATGGGACATTTACACTCATAATTTTGAACATAAATGTTAAAACCATTCTCTAGAAATCTTAGCTGTTCTAACTTTTCACTTTTCTCATTTGGTGATGCCTTTAATTTACTAAGTTCTTGCAAGGTTTGATTTGTATATGCATAGATTCCAAGATGTTTTAAGTGACTATCATTTCTCTGCTCAACATCGTAAGGAATCGGAGACCTTGAAAAATACATAGCTCTATTTGATCGTGACCTCACAACCTTAACTTCATTTGGATTTTGGATCTGATCTTGATCATTGAATGCCAGGCATGCAGTAGCAATTGGGGTTTCTGAACATAAAAAATTAGAAAGGCTATTTAATATTTCCAATGGCATAAATGGCTCATCACCTTGCAGATTGATGATTGGAGTGTTGATGCCAAGTTTCAAAATATTAGCTGCCTCTGCAACCCTATCCATTCCTGAGATATGATCTGGTGATGTCATGACAACTTGAGCGCCATGTGACTCTGAGTGGTTTTTAATTTCAAGATTATCGGTAGCTATATAGACATTGCTGGCCTTGGAAGATAGGGCTAAATCTATAACACGACTAATTAGAGATTTGCCATTGATCATTGCAAGTGGCTTATTAGGCAGGCGTGTTGAACCAGCTCTAGCGGGAACGATTATGACAAAATGATCATTCATCGAGAGAAAAAATACTGTCCTCTAACATCCTCGGTATTTCATCAATAATGGGGTACCCAATGTTGCATTTAGAGCATTCCAAATGATCATCCTTATCAGTTAGTTCAGATTTACATCTTAAGCAGGCCATAAGATTGAGAATATCTTTATCCATCATTAAGTTTTTCCTCTAGTCTATCCATAAATTGCGATTCAATCGTTGATTCTATACTTAAATACCATATTTTGGAGTTGTTAAAATGCTTACATTTGGCAGCATCTTTTTCTGTCATCAAGATTGGCAGGTGATCAAGGTAATATAAATCTCTTTTATTGTATTTGTGGTGATCAGGGAATGGATTTTTATCAAACTCAAAACCCAGTCTTAAAAGAAGATCAAAAAATCTATTTGGATTTCCAACGCCTGCTATTGCATGAACTTGCTTATGCATAGGCCAATTATCAATCACATATTCTTTGCCTGAGTTTAGGTGAATGAATTTTGCTGGATTGAGTGTCATAAGAATCTCATCGCCTTCTGTTGGACCACCATTGTTAACAATAAAATCAACCTCTTTAAGTCTTGATTTTGGCTCTCTGAGGGGTCCTGCCGGGAAAGCTAGCCCATTACCCAGTCGCCTAACGCCATCAATCACAGCAATTTCAATATCTCTACCCATTGCATAATGCTGCAATCCATCATCTGAAATAATTACATTACAGTCATGTTTTTCCTGTAGTTTTTTAGCGGCACGAGATCTATCTTTGTCTATAAAAAATGGGATATTTAACTTAGCTAAAATCTGAGCCTCGTCTCCTGTTTGTTTGTATGTGGTGGTATTACTCACTTCAAGAGTTCCTGAGTACTTGCCACCATATCCACGACTGACAAGACCTGGTCTAAATCCTCTAGATTGGAGCTCAGAAGCTATATATTTAACCAGAGGCGTTTTCCCTGTTCCGCCCATAGAAATATTTCCAACCACAACTATTGGTATAGATGATTTCCAAACTTTCTTCGGGTTGCGCAGATATGTATTTCTTCTAGCCCTAACCAACGACGAGAATATAAAAGTAAAAGGAGTTAATAAATAAAGCCAAAAGCTTTTGTTATACCAAGCATCTATTAAATAACCCTGCTGAGTTGGCTCCTCTGTGAATGAAGGGAGGTATTCCTGCCCAGCACTAGCTCTAGCTGGTTTTTTATTCTCTGAATCATGAAATTTATTTTGGTAAAGACCTTTGTATACACCCTCTTGGTCAATCAAATCGGAGTGGGTTCCTGACTCTACTACTGCGCCATTCTCTAGAACTAATATAGTGTCAGCATTCTCAATGGTAGAGAGCCTGTGTGCAATTACAATTGTTGTTCTGTTATTAATTAATTTTTCAATGGCTTCTTGGACAATGAGTTCAGATTCATTATCTAAGGCAGAAGTAGCTTCATCCAAAATAATAATAGGTGAATCTTTATAAAAGGCACGAGCAATTGCTATTCTCTGACGCTGACCCCCAGAAAGCAAAACTCCATCATCACCAATCTCAGACTTATAACCCTCAGGCAGTCTTGAGATAAACTCTGAGCAACCAGAAATTTCTGCTGCTTCTTCTAATTTTGCTTGATCAACCTCATTGACTCCGTAGGCAATGTTTTTTTCAATTGTGTCATTAAAAAGAGTTGGGGATTGACTAACGATAGAAATTGATTGACGCAGATGAGAAAGCTTATAGTCACTGATACTTGTTCCGTCAACAGAAATATTACCAGAATAATTTGAGTAAAATCTAGAAAGCAAATTTGCAATGGTAGATTTTCCTGAACCTGATTTGCCAACAATCGCAACTGTTTCATTTTTAGCAATAGCAAAATTTAAATTATTAAGGACTGGTTCTTTTGGGTTGTATGAAAAATTTACATCTGAAAATTCAATATTACCAACAATAATTGAATCAACATCTCCGTGATCCTCTTCTTCTGCCGAGTCCAGCTGATCAAAGATCTCAACAGCAGCAGCCAAACCCTTTTGAATTACAGCATTAATATTAGATAACTGCCTAATGGGCTTTGCCATTAAGCCAGCTGCGGTAATAAAGGCAACAAAATTCTCCGCGCTTAATTCAATTCCTAGTTGAGCGCCAAGAGCAAAATATGCAACTATTGATAACGATACAGAAACCAGCAATTGGATAATTGGAGTAGCTAAATTACTAGTGGCCTCTAATTTAAGATTTTGATTTTTATTAGCAGCATTTGCATACAAGAACCTATCTCTTTCATAATCCTCCGCATTAAATGATTTGATTTCAAGATTTCCATCAACTGCTTCAGATGCAAGATGAGTAACGTCACCCATAGCTGTTTGTATAGTTTTAGCAAGCTTCCTTAACCTTCGTCCAGCTATGAACACAATTAACGCAATAAAAGGAGTGGTAATAAGAAGTAATAATGTTAATTTCCAATTTAATGTCAGCATATAAGCCAAAAGACCTACCAATAAAAAACCCTCTCTCACAAAAGTTTTAATGGCATTTGATGCGGCACCGGAAACTTGAGTTGTAGTAAAAGTAATTCTATTAATCAACTGACCAGACTGGTTTTGATCAAAAAAACTTTTCGGCAGGTTGATTAACTTAGTAAACAATTCTGAACGAAGGTCATGGACAATACCAAAGCCGACTCTCGACATAAAATAATTCCCAACAAAGAAACCAATACCCCGACCCATGGCTATGAAAATCAGTGCCAAAACTAAATAAATACTGAATTCTTCTTGGTCTGAATTAATGTATTCAATAATTCTTCTAATCCATTCAACCGCTGCAATATCTGCAGAAGCAAATAAAATAAACCCAAGGATACTTAGAAAAAAAGAAAATTTAAATCTAAAGGTATACGAAAATAGTCTTTTTAATGGATTCATGACTAATCAGTATAAGTTTTAATCTGAATGTTTTGAAATCCTAGTTGCTGAAGGCCGTCCATTAATGCAATAACCCATTCATGAAAAGCTCTATTTTCTATAGAAAGGACCACTATTTCTGATTGAGAGTATGTCGCCAAAACACCAGCAAGAAGCTGATCAAGGTCTTCAATGGAGAATTCTTGATTATTTATTACTAGAACTCCAGTCTCTAATAAAATAATATTTTGCTCAGTGTTATTGATTGTTGAAGAAAAAGAATTTGAAACTGGTAAATCCAATGATAAATATTGGTTTGTTTCAATTTTAGAAGTGACAACAAAAAATATCACTAATAAAAAGACAATATCAATAAGCGGTGTAATTTCAATATTTAGAGCTCGCTCTTTATTGGAGTAAAACTTCATTTTTTATAAAGAAAATCTAAAAATATTGAGGTATTGGCTTGCAAGATAGACATAAGGGTTACTGTTTTTTGCTCAAAGTAACGATAAAAAACTATTGATGGCACCGCGATAATCAAACCAAATGCAGTTGTTATTAAAGCCTCAGATATTCCCGCTGCAAGAAGATCTGTATTTGCTGATCCATTTACATCAATATTACTAAAAACCGTAATCATCCCAACAACTGTACCAAGAAGACCCAACAAGGGGCTGATGCTAGCAATAGTGCTTAGCATAGATAAATTACGCTCAAGCATAAGAGATATTTCAGAGGCCTTCTCCTCAGCTTTTACCTCAACAAACTCTCTTGATTCGGATCTATATTGATAGCAATGCTTTAATAAATCACCCAATTGTGAAGTAGCAGCAATTTCATCTTGATTTGCAGCATGAAAGGCTTCTTTTTGAATTAAGTTTTGTATCTGCCGCAATAAACCCTTTGGAGCAACTAGCCGTCTTTGCAGGAACCACAACCTCTCAAGAACAATAGATATAAGCAATATTGAACAAATAAGCAAAGGCCAAATAAACCAACCTCCTGAAATTAAAATATTATTCATGATTCAGATGTTTTAAAGCTCCATGCTCAATGCGATAAATTTCATCCATTTTATCAGCATATGCAAGATCATGCGTTGCTACCACTATGCCCATGCCATGCTCTTTAGCTAATTGTATTGTTAAGTTTTGTATTATTTCAGCATTTTCTTGATCTAAATTACCTGTGGGCTCGTCCATTAATACAAAATTAGGTCTGTGAACAATTGCCCTAGCAATTGCGGCACGTTGTCTCTCTCCCCCAGAAAGCATAAACGGATAACTATCTCTTAAATCTGCAATTCCAAGATCACTTAATACACCTAGTATTCTATTGGTTCTATCGCCATAGTTTTTATTATTTGATATTCGAAAAACTAGTTCACAGTTTTCATAAACAGTTAAATCATCAAGCAAATAATGAAACTGATATGCATAACCAAACAATTCATTGCGCATAACATTGAATTTCTCTAAGCAATTTTCAGATAAATTAATATCATTATAAAAAATGCTCCCCTGAGTAGGAGTTTCAAGGCCCGCAAGAATTTGTAGAAGAGTAGTCTTTCCACTTCCAGATGATCCAATAATCCCAATACAGGAACCTTGAGGGATAGGGAGTGATACATCATTAAGAACTTCAACTTTATGATTGGCTGAAGAGTAGCTCATTGATAAATTAGAGGCGATAAGTTTATTCATGCCGCAAAATGGTAATTGGGTTTAACTTTGAGGCTCTTGAGGCCGGAAAATAGGCAAATATCAAACTCATTATTAAAATTGAAAAACAAATATTGAAGAGTTGGTTAAACCTAAATTCATATGGAAAATAATTTATAAAATAACTATCCATTAAAGTTCTGTTGGTTAACCTTTCAATAAAATTAATAAACGAATCTATATTTGGCGTTACTACAAGACCTATCAGCAAACCTATCAATGTGCCCAAAAAACCAATAATTAGACCTAATGTTAAGAAAATGAGAGCTAGCTGAGATTGAGTGCAGCCCATGGTTTTTAATATTGCTATTTCCCTTTCTTTTGCTTTGACTGTCATTACTAAGGTTGAAAGAATATTGAAAGCAGCAACTGTAATGATTAAAAACAACATTAAGCTTATCAATCGCTTTTCTAATTGAATAGCTTGAAAAAGGGTTCCGTGGGTCTTCTGCCAAGAACTAAAATAATAATTGCTATCTTCAAAAATTTTTAAGTCCAGTAATTCAAAGCCTATTTTATTTGCTTGAAATAAATCAATGGTTTTTACTCTGATGCCCTGGGTTGAACCGGTTGAGAGGTTTAAAATATTGGCTGCTAAATCATGATGAATTAATACCAGTGACTGATCAAGCTCAGCTTTAAGTTCAAAAATGCCTACCACCTCTAATGCAAGGGTTCTAGGAAAGGTTCCAAGAACTGAAGAGCGCAGGTTTGTAGTTGTAATATTGATAGTGTCGCCAATTTGTACACCAAGATATCTTGATAACCAGGCACCAATAACCACTCCCCGCTTGGGGAATAAATTATCCAAAGAACCATCAACTAAATAGTTTGGAAGAATAGAAAGAGAATTTTCAATTTCTGGCTTAATGCCTGTAACAAAGACACCTCTTGATCTGTTATTGGCGCTCATGAGGCCCTGAGTTTCAATATAAGGACTGGCAGCTTCTACGCTTTCTGACTTTATTATTTCAGCAATTAATTCATCATAATTACTTACACTGTTATCCGTTCGAATCACTAATTGAGGAACAACACCAAGAACTCTAGTTTGTAACTCTTTTTCAAATCCATTCATTACTGAGAGGACTATCACCAATGCAGCTACTCCTAGCGCTAATCCTGCGATAGCCATAATAGAAGTAAAGGATGCAAATGCACCCTTTTTTGAACGAAAATACTTGTAGCCCAAGTAAATAGGCAATGAAGTCATGGTTATTATGTAATTTGTTTCAGCACCTTTTCAATGTCACCTTTGTAAGGTGGGCGAATTGCTGATAGTAACTTATCAAACCTAGAGCCAACTTGCTTGTATATTGCTTTTGGGTTGCTGAACGTTTTAAAACCATCTTCTCCGTGATAGCTACCTATTCCAGAGGGTCCAACGCCTCCAAAAGGAAGATCTTCTTGTTGAATGTGTCCAAGAACATCATTAACTGTTACGCCACCAGAAGAGGTTCTGCTTAATACGTGACTTTCCTCGCTTTTATTCGAACCAAAATAATATAAGCCTAATGGTTTATCATTGGCATTTACATAAGAAATTGATTCATCAATATCTGTATATTCCTTAACAGGTAACAAGGGGCCAAAAATCTCTTCTTTCATGATGTCCATGTCATCTGTTGGATTCATTACAAGGGTTGGAGGTATTTTAAAAGCTTCTTGCTGTGAAAAATCTTCATTAGCCGGATTGATTTCATCAATCTCTGCGCCTTTCTCTTTTGCGTCAGTTAGTAAATGTTGCAATCTATCAAAGTGCTTTTCATTCACTATGGATGTGTAATCGTCGTTGTGCTTTAAATCTGGATAAAAATCAGCGACTGCCTTTTTCATCCCTGACACAAGTTCATCTTTTTTATCCGAATGGACCATTATGTAATCTGGAGCGAGGCATATTTGGCCAGCATTCATCGTCTTACCAAGCATTATTCTTTTAGCTGCAATAACACTATCAGCAGTATTACTAACAATGACAGGAGATTTACCACCTAATTCGAGTGTTACTGGAACTAAATTTTCAGCAGCAGCCTTCATGATATGTTTAGCTACAGCGCCACTTCCAGTATATAAAAGATGATCAAATTTTTGCTGAGTGAATGTTGCCCCTACATCTGGACCACCAAGAATGGTTGCAAATTCCTCTTCATCAAAGGCTTGATCGCAAAGCTCTTTCATTAAAGCTGCGCTTTGTTCTGTGTATTCACTTGGCTTATGCATAATCTGATTTCCAGCTGCAAAAATTGAAGCGGCTGGCGAAAAAGTTAGGTACATAGGAAAATTCCAAGGCGATATCATTCCAACCGTTCCAAGCGGCTCATAACTTACTTCAGCTTTTGCGCCTAATAATCCCAATGGAAAATTTGGCTTTCTTTTTGAGCTAGACATCCATTTTTTTAAATTCTTTTTAGCATGCTCAATGCTTGGTACGATTGTGTAAACATCAGTAGCCATTGATTGGTTTTTAGATCTAACGCCAAAATCTTCATTCAATGCATCAACTATTTTGTAGCGATTTTCCATCACCAATGATTTCATTCGATCCAATCGATCTATCCTTAAATCATAAGATGGAGGACCATTTTTGATAAAATAAGCTTTTTGCTTATTTAAAATATCTTGCATTTGTTCATGTTCCATTATTTACCCCTTTTTTATTAAGTCTTCAAAAGTTAGTCTATCAGCTAAAGTAAACTGTAAGTCAAGAAAATTCTATGTTGACCTATTTTGCTTGTCTGCATCATTTGTTTTCTTAATCATTTTTCGTATTTCAGCCCAATCATCATCAGACATCTTAGAAAGTTGTGAGAATGTTCCCCCGCCAGATAAGTACTGAGCTCCATCAATTGCAATTGTTTGGCCTGTAAGATAGTCACACCCATCAGACATGAGAAAAGTTGCTAAGTTCTGCAATTCGTTCATTTCTCCCATTCTGCCCATTGGTATTGTGTTGTCAGAATCTTTTTTCATGTCCCCTTTTGGGCTTAGTCTTGCAGTCATTCCCTCTGTCGGGAATGGTCCTGGAGCTATTGCATTAACTCTGATGCCTGCTGGACCCCACTCTACAGCAAGTGATTTTGTCATTGTGTGCAGAGCTGATTTGGACATTGCAGAGGGAACAACAAAAGGAGAACCAGTCCACACCCATGTAGCTAGAATTGAAATAATTGATCCTTTAATATTTTGCTCCAACCACTTTTTTCCAACTGCATTCGTTACATAGAATGTGCCATGAAAGACTATGTTTGCTATTGCATCGAATCCTCTTGCAGATAAATCTTTTGTGGGCGATATGAAGTTACCAGCAGCATTATTTACCAAACCGTGCAGCGGCCCTTCTTGAAAGACAGTTTCAATAAAATCTTCAACATCTTGAGGTGAGCGGATATCTAATGGTTGATAGCGAACAGTTGTGCCATACTTTTCTTTGAACTCATCAGCGGTATCCGACAAAACGCTTTCACGCCTTCCACAAATAACAACTTCAGCACCATGTTGAACGAAATGCTCAGCCATCTCTTTGCCAAGACCTGTGCCGCCGCCTGTAACAAGAATCTTTTTACCGTCTAAAACATTATCTTTAAACATAACTATCCTTACTTTGAATTTACAATATCTATGATAGCTTGAACCCAAGCATCTGAAAAATTTAACGATGGGACATAGTCCAAAGTATCCCCACCCGCTTCTGTAAAAATTTCCTTGTATTCATCACCAATTTCTATAACAGTTTCCAAGCAGTCAGCCGTAAATGCTGGCGAGAAGACAAGAATTTTTTTTATGTTCTCTGATGGGTAGTTTTTTAATACCTGATCAGAAAAAGGCTCAAGCCAATTATTAGTTAGCCTTGATTGGAAAGTAACTTCATAGCGCTCTCTAGAAATAGAAAGTTTTTTAGCGATTAATTTCGAGGTTTCATACACGGTGGCTTTATAGCAGTAATGATTTTCAGCATTTATTTCATGCTCACAATTTTTGCCATCACATTGATTGTCAGCATAAACTTTATCAACCTGAGAATTAGGCAAGCCATGGTAACTAAAAACGATTTTATCGTAAGCCTGCATATCAAAACTCTTGGCTGCATCTGCCCAAGCATTTATAAATGATGGGTGATTGTAGTATTGAGAGATATATCTAAAAGATGGAATGACCCATTCTTTAGAGATTTGTTTAGTGATCTCCTGAAAAACACTCCCAGATGTAGCTGAAGCGTAATGAGGAAACAATGGCAGGACAATCAACTCAGAGGGGTTAGATTCTTTAATTTTGGTTAATGCGTTTTTAATACTTGGACTTTGGTAACGCATTGCAAAATGCACATTAAAATTATCTTGAGAAAGGTTTAACTTCTTTGTTAATTCATCGGTGTTTTTAAGCAATGGGGAGACACCGCCAGATAGCTCCCAAAGCTCTTTATAAACCTTGCTAGAGCTAAAGGACCTGAATGGACATATGATTAGCGTGACAAGAATAAATCTAAAGAAAGCAGGCACATCTATTACCCTGCCATCCATCAAAAATTCTCTTAAGTATTTGAATACATGAAAATATGAAGGAGAATCAGGAGTTCCTAAGTTAACTAGAAGTAAAGCTGGTTTGTTCATTATGTCTTAATATTGGGTGACCTATTATAAATAATAAGGAAGCAAAACAAAGGAATGAACTAAAAAAATATAAATATTCTGGTCCCAACTGATAGATAGGCATTGCAATTAAAGGTGTTAATACGTGCCCAATAGGCATCACTGATCCAAGATAACCTGCTGCAGTGCCCTGATCATCTGGTGTTTGAGCTATAGATAATGCCGAAGCATTAGCAGGCCTAAACATTCCAGCACCAAAACCATTAATCATCATAGACAGATAGAACATTGCTATTGATGAGGAAGATGCAGCAAGAAGATAGGATATAGTTACAAGAAAAGTACCGTATATCAATAATTTATTGTTTGTAATTGGTTTTAAATCAGTGAAAACATACTGACTCACAACGGTTGAGATTGAAAGCACAACAAAAGTTAAGCTAATAACGAGTGGAAGATCCTTTTCATCAGAAAAGACATCGGTCACAAAGAACCCAATTGATTGAAGAAGTGATGCCTGACAAAGGGAAAACATAGCTGCTATCAATAAGAATGGCCAGATAGAGCTATCTTTGTAAGATAGCTTAGAGGCACTTCTTTCAGTTATTCTTTGCGCTATGTCTTTAGGGAAACTAACAAATATTCCAATTGCAGAAATGCCCCCACAAAGCGAGAAAACATAAAAAGGGAGTGTTTGAGAATATAGAAATAAAAATCCACCAATCAATGGGCCCATGATTGTACCAACCAAGAAGCTTGACTCTAATCTTGCAAATTTCTTTGTTCTTTTGCTTCGATCTGTAATATCTGCCATGTAAGCGAATGCAGCAGGCCTTGTTGCTGATCCAATCAGTCCGTTGATCAATCGGCCAAGAATTAACAGTGGAAGTAAGTAGGCAAGATCCAATACATTCTTTTCCACAAGGAACAAAGGTGTAATTAAGGCAATAATAGAAATAGAGTATCCAATCAATCCGATGACTGCTATGTTCCTTCTTCCATATTGATCTGAGGCCCTGCCCCATGACGCGCTAGTAATGGCCCACGCTATTGCTGATATTGAAAATATGGTTGATGTTTCTATAACAGACAATCCTAGATCTCTAGCAAGCGGAGGCACAAGAACAAAAGCAAATGATTGACCCAAGCCAACTGAGAATAAGCCAAACTTTAACCAGGCGGTGGGGTTAGACAATTTTTCTGATGCCAACAGACTCGCGTAATTTCTCAACAAGCTCTTTAGCCTCAGGTCTCACTTTTCTAGCCCCTTCAGCAAACAGGTCATTCAAGAAATCTGGTTTATCGCATAAGTCTAAATATTTTTCCCTTATTGGCAGTATTTCTTTGTTAACAACTGAAAATAACTCTCTTTTAGCATCGCCCCAGCCAATACCCTCTGCATATGCTAGTTCCATGTTATTAATTTGATCTTTGGTAGCAAAAAAAGAATAAAGTTTAAAGAGATTGCATGAAGCGTGATCTTTGGGCTCACCTGGTTCAAGAGAGTTGGTAACAATTTTAGCAATAGATTTTTGAAGTACCTTCTCTGTGCATAAAAAAGGAATGCTGTTGCTATATGACTTGCTCATCTTTCTGCCGTCAGTGCCAGGGACCGAAATATCATTTTGTATCAAGGCCTCCGGAAGAGTAAAGATTGAAGAATAAGTATGATTAAACTTGCCAGCAATATCTCTTGCCATTTCTAGATGTTGAGCTTGGTCTGGTCCCACCGGAACATGCGTAGCATTAAAAATTAAAATATCTGCTGCCATTAAAACTGGGTAGGAAAATAACCCCATATTGATAGCCTTATCATCATCGCTACCTAATTCTAGATTTTCTGAAACAACCGCTTTGTATGCATGGGCTCTATTTAATAGGCCTTTTGCTGCGCTGCAATTAAGAATCCATGTTAATTCATGGACTTCTGGAACATCTGATTGCCTATAAAAATGTGATTCTTCAGGATCAAGACCAGAGGATAGCCAGGCTAGTGCAACATTTTTAACACTCTTTTCTATTTCGGTTGGATTAGTTTGTTTAATGAGAGCATGGTAGTCTGCTAAAAAAAAATATGAATCATTTTCAGAGCCAGCTAATTCAAGGGCAGGTTTTATGGCTCCTAAATAATTTCCTATATGGGGAGTTCCAGTTGTCGTAATTCCTGTTAAAATTCTTTTTCTCATTTAGAGATAATTATAAACATCAAAAGATACTATTGTGGAAACTCATAAAATTTTATTTGAATCATTAGACAAAGCAGAAAAGCATTTTGAAGCTGGAGAAATAAGACTTGCTCAAAAATTAGTCAATGAAGTTTCACGCTCAATGAAATCTGAAGGCAAGGTTTCAAATAAGCTTAGGCATAGATTTAATTTTATGTCTGCTCAATCAAGATATTTTAATGATATTTCATCGTTTGCTACTAACCCTAAAAGAAATGAGATTATTAAGGATATTGAAACTTTAATATCTAAGCCTCACGACAATCCAAAAAAACAAGCAAATAAAATTCATGGTTTGCAAACTAAATGGCAACAACTTGATCAAACATCAAAGCCAGCCGGTAGAGAGCAATGGATCACCTTTAAAAAACTCACAGATAAGGCTTGGGAGCCATGCGCTCAATACTATGAAGAGTTGAAAACTATCAAAATTAGAAATGCCGCGGAAAGAGAAAAGATCATACAAAACCTACTAAATTATACAGCAGAAAATTCTGATAAATGGCCAGGCCTTATAGAGATGAGCAGGCATTTAAGTAAAACATTTCAATTATGGCAAAGCTTTGCACCTGTATTAGACGAGGATTTTACAAAACTAAAGGCAGCCTATCAGCATGCAAGAAAACCTATCAATGACGCGATTCGAGATCAAGAAAGCAAGAACTATAAGCTTAAAGAAGCCATGATTGAAAAAGTAAAGTTGATAAACGATGATGACAATCAAGCCTGCATTCAAAAATTTAAAAGGATCAAGCGCGACTACCAAGACATTGGTCCAGCTGGAAAAAAAAATGAAACTGTCTTGTGGAAACTGCTGAATGAATCAGCTGATAGATTTTTTGAGGCGGAAAAAGCAAAAGCAAATAATGAGATAGAAATTATCAACACTCTATTTGATGGCCTAAAAAAAGAAGATTGCTCTATTCAAAATATCAAAGAACAAATGAGAGAGCTTTCTAAAACTAGAAAATCCCCTGAATTTATAAAACTTCAAAAAGCTATTAAATTACAGGAAACAAAAAAACTTGAGGCAGCTAATGCTGAAAAGGCTGCAAATTATCATAATTTACTTTCACTGTTAGAAGCCGAGGATGAGAGCGCCTCATCAATCAATAAAGATATTTTAAAAACATTAAAGAAGCCTCTTTATATAAATGATAAAGTTCAGTTAAACGAGATTGTTGTAATGTTGGAGCTTATTGCTCAAATCGAACCACCGGCTAAAGAGAAGCAACTTAAACAAAAACTTTCACTTGAGATGTTGCAAAATAAATTCTCTGGAAAAAATTCAGCTGAAACTGATATTAAGGATCTCTTAATTGGTTTTATCAACAACCTTAACTCAAAAAAACTCAATGCTAATGAGAAAAAGTTGTGGGAAAGGGTTCAAGTTGTAATAGCAAAAATTGCTAAGAAGCTTCCTTAGATTGTAATGCATTCATCCATTTATCTGATCTAAATCTCGATACGTACAAGAAGCCTTTTACAACATAATCTGCCACAAGCGTTGAAAAAATAATTTCAATACTTGCGTCCAATAAGAAAAAGATTACTGCTAAAAATACCCTGATAAATAGCAAGCAAGTTAAAGTTATGGCTAATGGTGTCTTGGTATCACCAGCACCTCTTAGAGCGCCTCCAAGAGAAAATTCTATGGCCATTAGCGGCTGCATGGATCCTAATAACCAGATAAAAATAACAGAAAGCCGCACTACCTCATCATTATCAATCATAAATCGTGCAAGGGGCTGAGCAAAAACTGCAATTAATATTCCAAAAAAAGTCATTGAAATAATTGAAAGTCTCATTGCGCCCCAACCTGCTCTTTTTGCTTGATCAGGATTGCCTGCGCCAAGATGCTGACCAACCAGTGTGGCCCCTGCTATAGAAAAGCCAAAACCTATAACAAATGAGAATGAAAGTATTTGAACTCCGATACCGTAAGCGGCATAAGCTTCAGTCCCATAATATGCAACAAGAATTAAGAATGCTGTTATTCCAATTTGGAAGATTACTTGCTCAAGAGCTGCAGGCAAACCTACTTGAAAAATTTCTCTTACCCTAGCTGAGTCCAAACTAAAAATTGAAAAGTATTTTACTGGAAGCTGATGTGACAACCAAAATACAATCAGCAACGCTGCTCCTATTACAAACGACAGTCCATTACCTAAGGCAGCTCCTCTGACTCCATATTCCGGAAAGCCAAGCCAGCCGTTAACAAAAACCAACATGAAGAAGATGGCAAAAACATTCATTACGATCCCTATAACCAATGGAGTCTTAACATCCCCCACTGCTCTGAGAGCAGTAATGAGCCCCATGCCACAGCCAAAAGCAATGTAAAAAGGTGATATGGCCCTTAAATACTCTACAGATAAAGTAAGTGCCTCATCCTTTAAGCCAAAAAATTTAACCAAAGGTTCGGCAAATTGCCATATTAGTGATGCCGTAAGAAAGGCAATAAAAATAACTAATTGAACGGTCCTTGTAAAAAATATTCCTGCCTCTTCCTTCTTGTTTGCGCCCCAATTTCTTGCAATTAATGCGGTAGAGCCGGCTAAGACACCGGTCAAAACTGCCTGTAGAATAAAAGTGACTCGCTGGCCAGTAACAGCAGCAGCAATTGCATTCGGACCAAGATTTCCAACAACTTTAATTGCAACTATTGAGCTAGTTGCATAGAAAAGGTTTGTGATAATTGAAGGCCAAGCCAATGTCCAGACGCCCATGGAGCCTCTTGGGATTTTTGCCCCTTCGTCTAAGACTTCCAATATTAGGACTCTTTAATTGAGCCAAGATAGATAACTCCAAATAATAAAGTCATCATAAAACCAACAAAAGGTGAGTCACTTGATTTAAGAATTTTCTCTCTAAAAATAAAACACTCTACAACATGAGCAATTAATAATAGATAAAAAATAGCTGAAGCAACATAGAAAAACCAACCATTAAAAGGCTCAAATAAATTAACTATTCCAAAAGCCCATAGGATCAAAGTGATAATGTGAGGTGCTTTCATTTAAGTAATCCAAATTTAGTAGAAAACATTCTATCAATCATTTGATCAATAAGAGGTTGAAGCTCTGAATAAACTTCATGATCCTTGACCGAATACAAGCTATGAAGATAAAACAAAGAACCTAAAAGAAAATTTCTTTGTTTGGATGGGCTGCCCTGAATTATTGACCCTTCTAATTGACCCTTTTTAAACCAGGTAGTCCATACTTCGTATTGTCTTGATTCATTAGCTTTAATTTCATCATATCTAGCAAAATCAGAGAGAGATTGAGGAAGTTCCATCAATAAAGTTAAGCCATTAATTGTCATAGCTTTAGCAGTATAAAGTTTAATTTTTTCAAGATGATCTATGTCACTATCATTTATGGACTTAATTAAAACATCAAGTTTATTTTGAACCAATCTAATAACTTCGATAAACAAATCACCTTTGCTTGAAAAGTAATAATATATAGATTTATCTGTGAGGCTCAATGACTCAGTTATCTGCTCAAGCTTGGTATTGTTATACCCATAGATAGAGAAGATAGTGAGAGCAGAATCAAGAATGGCATCTTTTTTCTTAATTCGCTTTGGTGTGTTTTTGATATTTAAGTCCATGTATTTAGTATACAAACAATACTAGATTATTACCTAACTTCTAACTTAGTTAGAATTTCTTGATGTCTTTTTCTGTCGATTGTATATAGAGAAAATATTGCAAATGGAATTATCATTAAAACCCCTACCAGTGGACCTTGAACCATTGCAAGATTAAAAATCTGATCTACGGTTGGAAAAAACTCAGAGCCTTGAGGAAATCCAATAAATTCTAGAGCCAAACCAGCCATTAATATTCCAAGACCAGTGTTTAGCTTTCCTATGAGAGAGCTTGATGCGTACATTAGTCCTTGTTGGCCTATCTGACTATCTAACTCAACTTCATCACTTATATCGCCCAACATAGATTCTCTAATTATTGCGCTTGATGACAAGCAGGTATTTGCAATATATATAAATGGAACAAGCGCATAAAATAATTCCCAAGAGCCTGAATCTGGAAGAATGCCATTAATATATAGAAAAATAGGTATTGGCGGAACTAGTGCCGCAAAAGCGATAGCAAATAAAAGAATGGCCTTTTTTTCAATGTATAAAACTAACCTTGGAACCAGCAAAAAAGCTGAAAATGTTGAGATAGCATAAATACCCAGAAATGAAGCAATCATAATGGATTTAAATTCCCAAAAATATGTATTCATGTATATTTGCAATGAGCTGTTCAAGCCCCAACCTACAGCAATAAATAAATAACCAATGAAAAAAATTAAAAAAGATTTATTTTTAAGGGCTATGGAGATTTGGGAATATATTAATTTGAGATCAAAAGAGGTGGAATCGTTGAATGAACTATTGCGATATTTCAATGTTCCAAAATAAGTAATCAATACAGCAAAACACATCATAAATGATCCAGTCATCCCATAATAAATCCACGGTTCAGGATTTTGAGTTCCTGGAATGTATTCAGCAGTATCTTTGAAAAAAACTGTGTAAGCTAAAAACGCATTAAACAAACCCCCTGCCCATCCCATTAGCTCTCTTGCTGCGAAAATAGATGTTCTTTCAGTATAAGATCTAGACATCTCGCTCCCCAACGAGCGATGAGGCACATCAAAAACTGTCATGCCAATTCTAGTCAGAACTGTGAAGGTTAGCATCCACAAAAACAACTGTTGCTGCGAAAGACCCCAGCTTGACTGGATAGAAAAAAGCATAAAATAAGATAACCCCATGGGAATAATTCCCAGAAGAAAATATGGATGTCTTCTACCCAATCTGTGTTTTGTTCTATCTGAAATAACTCCCATTAATGGATCTGTAAATGCATCCACCATCAAGGCTATGAAAATTGCTAAACTAGCTAATCCAGGGGTCAGCCCAATTACATTTGAATAAAAGAATAAGAGGAAGAATGTAAAAGCATCTGCCTTAACACCATTTGCAATGTTGCCAGAAGCGTAAAAGAATTTTTCTTTAGCTTGAATAGTCATGGCTGAATATTGTATAGCTATTTTTAAATCAAAATAGCTTATGGGATTAGTTTTATTCTCTTGGAGAAAATTATTTACTTAGGAAGGAAATGAATTGGTTTTTAAATTTTGAATATGATTCCTCATCGAGCAAATGACCCATTCCTGAAACAATCTCTAGCTCACTGGACTTGATAAGTTTATTTGCAGCATAAGCATTCTTAACTTTAATCAGTGGATCAATATCTCCATGAATAATTAAAGTTGGAATATGAATGGATGTGATGAGTTCTTTTCTATTTTTCGACCCAATAATTGCAGCCATTTGCCTAAGAAACCCACCATCATCGCCGCCCCTTAATATATAAGCTCGCATATCTTTTCTAAATTGAGGAGTATCGTAGTTCTTGCCAGGTGTACCGATAAGTTGAAATAGCTCAATAGACTGATCAATTCTGCCCTCAATGTTATCTCTTGNNNGCGGTTGAAGAAATCATAGTGAAGGATTTTGCTCTTTTTGGGTGCTCTGCAACCAATACCTGAGAAATCATTCCGCCCATCGACATTCCTAAAATATGCGCATAATCTATATTCAAATGATCAAGAACAGCTATGCCATCTGATGCCATATCTTGAATTGAATATTCAGAATTAATTGGAATAAACATAAAATATTTTAAATA
>ENA-UZWW01009863-UZWW01009863.1-metagenome-genome-assembly--contig:-Day-5--50m-contig-9863_pt1 | contig 19505 bp, 14 predicted proteins | sample MGYA00260348_ERZ794908 | MGnify/ENA metagenome assembly ERZ794908
TTTGCGACTGGCTGAACGCCTTGCCGCACCCCGGAAACGTGCACGGAAACGGCTTCTCTCCGGTGTGGGTGAGCTTGTGTGTCTTGAGATGTCCCGACGTGGTGCACACGTACTCGCACCCCGGGAACATGCACGGGAACGGCTTCTCGCCGGTGTGAGTGCGCATGTGTGTTGTGAGATTTGCCCGACTGGCTGCACGCGTACTCACACCCCGGCAACGTGCACGCGTACGGCTTCTCTCCAGTGTGCGTGCGCATGTGCTTAGTGCGACCATCCATCCTACTGAACGCTTTGCCGCACCCTGGATGTGTGCAAGGGTAGGGCTTCTCGCCGGTGTGCGTGCGCTTGTGTGTCGTGAGATTCCCCGACCTGCTGAACGCCTTGTCGCACCCCGGGAACGTGCACGGGTACGGCTTCTCTCCGGTGTGCGTGCGCACGTGAACCCGCAGAGCGCTGGGTGTCAGGAATTTCCTGGGACATGTGGTGCACGCGTGCATTTTAAATCACCTTATTGCGTTTTCTGGCGCTGAGACCCACTCCGAGGCCAATCGCGAGCACCACCATTACGCCTAGAACCAGGATAAGCCACCACCATCTACGAAGTAAGGTGTACGACTCCTCGTTTTTGTCCGACACGGCCCAAAGCACGGGGTTTCTCGATGGGGGCTCGTCCGTCGCGAGCGGCTGCCATGTGGGCCGTACGGGATTGCCGTTCGCGTTCACGTCGAGTTTAGCGATGTAGTCCAGCATCAGGGCATGCCGCGTCTCGTCGGCGACGTCTCCCTGCAGCTTGGCGCGCCACTCCAGGGTTTGGTCCGGCAGGAATTCTCGCGGGAACTGCACGCCGGCCTCGCGCAGGTTGGGGTCCTCGTTAACTATGCGTAAAATCTTCTGCATGTACGCATCCACGGCGCCACCCGACATCTGCATGTTAAACCCGGCCGCGTCATCGACATCGAGCACCATGCCTACAACCTGGATGGCGAAGAAGAGCGCGCCGACTGGTTTGCTGTTGAGTAGGTTGGAGGCCTTTAGCATACCCGCGGTGATGCCTTTCCTGGCTGCGTAGGCGGAGATGTTTTGTACTGCGTTGCGCATGGCACTCCGCGTGACAACCGGCGCCATGCCCTCGACGGCAACGGTGGCGGACCGCTTGGCGAGCGCGCGCTTAATAATTTTTCGCATGATTTTATGCCCCGAGTAGAGCGCGAGTGTCATGGCGGGTGCGGACTCGAGGGCTTCCTCGGCCAGCATCATTCCGACCCCGGTGGGCGTGGCGAGTTCATCGAGCATGGCGTTGATTTGTTGGTCCAGATTCATCTCCGACATGTCGGGGGGCACGGTGGGGAGCGTGCAGGTGCCGTCTCGACACACCACGCGACAGTGGCGGTCGGCTCGGCAGTCGGTGCCGAAGTGCTGGCAGGTGTTGTCGACGCAGACGTCGTTGCGCACCGCATCCGCGCAGTCTCCGGAGCGGGTGCAGGGCTCTCCCGTGGCGGCCAGCGGGGTCTCGCAGCGGAGTCCGGTGTGTTGCTGGTCGCACACGCAGACGGCGTTCACGCACTGCCCGCCCGGCCCGCACTCGTCGGAGGTGCATTCGTTGGAGAGCGCGCGGGTGCACTGAATGCCCGCCCATCCGTTGGTGCACTTCCCGGACTCGCAGACTCCCAGCGCACAGTTGGCGTCGGAGAGACAGGACTGCGCGCAGACACAGCGCCCAAACTGGTCGCAGCTGCCGGACCCGCAGTCGGCGTCGGCGTCGCACTCGCGTTCACAGCGCGTGCCCGTCATGCCGGAGGCGCACGTGCACGTGGGCGCGTAGCCGGCCGGGTTGAGCGTGAGCGCGCCGTAGACGCCCCAGTTTCCGCACTCAAAGTCTCCGATGTTGGGGTTGGGCGGCGTGAGGGGCGGCACCTCGCAGTGCACGCCGCTCCACCCCGCGGTGCAGACGCACACGTTGTTTCGGCATTCTCCGTGGTCTCCGCACCCCCATTTGCCGCACGGGGAGTATCTGGTGCCGGGTGGGGAGATGGACATTTACTGTAGGGTAGTTTATTTGAAGCGCGCACCCCGGAATTACTCCCGGAACAGCTCGGCGTTGATGCAGGTGCCGTCACTCTGGAGTGAGCACGGGTGGACACACTCATCGGGAGTGCGCGCGTGGCACTCGAACACGTCGAGGTCGGTTGTTCTGGAACGCTGTCGCGCGGCCCGGGGCGGACTTCCGAACTCGCGCAGGGATTCCTGGTCCCGCGCGGTGTACAGGAAGTACAGCCACATTGGCATCACCAGGGTGCGGTACTGGGCGAGCGTGTCGAACAGCTCGGACACCCGGGTTGTGGTGGGTGTGTTCATCACGTAGAACAGACACATGAGTAGACTCCACTGCGCGCAGTTGTCGGTGGTTGTCTGGAGCGGGGAGATGTTTGCCCCAATCGCGCGCACCTGCGTGTCAACCCCGCCGGACAGCCTGGTTTCGATGAATGCGCGGAGTCCTTCAACGCGCGCGTCGATTTGTGGTTTGTTCATCGGGTAGTGCGGCTCAAACAGGTAGAATCTGAGCGTGTGCTCCGCACCGTCGTAGCGGAGCAGCCCGGTGTTGCTGTGTCCCCCAGGTTGGGTGGAGGACAGGACCAGTATGGAAAAGATGACGCTGTAGTCCTTGCCTGCCTTCATGGACTCCCAGAGGGATGCAACATCGATGCGCTTCACCCCGGCCACCACCCCATCCCGTATGCCGATGATCGGCACCGTGTCGGGCGGCTTTCCGTTATACAGAAAAGACCTGAACGGGGAGGTGGCGTAGAACATGCCGAGCACATCGTCAAAAAACCGGGTCGGGTTCTGTGCGCTGTCCAGGATGAGCGCGGTGACGCGGTNNGCGATGATGGGGCGGCCAATCTCGTCGGGTATGGGTAGGCGTATGGGTTTCACGCGCAGCAGCGTGTAGGGCTCGAGCGTCACGCTGTGTCCGGATCCCATTTATGGGGGCGGGCCGATATTAATGGACTTGCGTTTCTTGGCCTTCACCACCACAACCGTGATGCCGGCCAGCACGGCCAGCCCCACCACCGCACCCACCACGATGAGAATCATCTTGAGGGGTCCCGCGAGCTGGCCCAGTCCGTCCTTCACAATGTCCCACAAGCCGTCGGCCCCCTTCTTCAGCATCAGCCCCGCGCTCGCCAACATGCTGCCCATCACGCCGAACACCGACACCTCGCGGTGCTCCAGGTACCACTCTCCGGCCTTGACGCAGCCGCACGACACCTTGTCCTGAGAGGCGGCCGCCACCTTGGTAGATGCCAGCGATTGCGCGCGGTCGCGCGCTCGCGCGGCGGCTCCGCTGATGGTGGCCCGCATGCGACGCGCCCGGCCCGGCACCGCGTCTCCCGGACACGCGTAGGAGGGCGGCGGGTTCTCGCCCGTCCAGTCGGTGTCGGGGCACAGCATTTCGTCACCCCCGGCAACACAGGCCTGGCAGCACTTATCGGCGTTGGGGTTGCCCTCGCCGACGCAGGTGCAGTCCCCGCCCACCTTTTCCTCTTGTCCGTCGGGCCCCACCAGAAAGCAGCCCGAGCGTGCCTCGGCCAGCTGCAGCAACGACACGAGACCCCACGCGCCCGCGCCCACCGCCGCCCCAAACTTCATCTTGGTGGAAAAGTTATTCGTGAGCGAGTCAAACGCGCCCGCCATCCTGGGTTTGACGGCCTTACCGGACGCGTCCATGAAGTCCACGGTGGCGAGCTTGACGGACTCTGCTCCGCGCGCGAGCGACTTCTTGTAGTTGGGCGAGAAGTTGGCCTCCATCTTGCCGCTCACGCGCGACATGACGCTCGGCGAGAACACGTCGGAGTTGAGGTAATCCAGCTGCGCCTTCTTCGACATCTTCAGGAAGTCCGGCAGGTCCAGGTCGCCGATCTTGGGCTTTCCCCCGTCCATCCAAAACCCGTTCTTGCCCTCGATCGCGCCGTTGGTGTCCGCGAACCCCCAGCCATCATTCGCGTTTCGCATGAGCCGATCCAGATTCGGGCCGGACGACAGCCCGTCCAGCTTGCGGGTTAACGACATTGCGCTGTCAAAGTTGGGGAACTTCACCATGTTTATTGGGGGATGCTTAAAATAAATCACGCCTCCTCCTCTCTAGCTCTAAGTCCTACAAGCTCGTTGCCGTCTAAAGACACCGAGCCGCGATTCAGGTTCAACTTCTCCTTCATCCAGCTCAAGTTGTTGGCCCCCAGGTTGTCGCTGGCCCACTCGAAAAAGTGATTCTTGAACCGCGTGGAGGGAACCCGTCCCTCCGGATCGAACACGTACGGCCCGTCGTCGGAGTACTCGAGGTACACGAGATAGCCTAAGACATAACTCGTGGACGCCTCCAACTCCTTCTTGCGCATCTCCTCAAAGTAGGGATGGATGACGTTCCAGATGTCCTCGCAGCCGTAGACGGCCGAGCACTCCCGGTAGGCGCGGTTGATTTTCACGATGATGGACCCCATCTCGTCCTGCAACTTGTCGAACAGCTTGGGGTCCCCGTCCGTCACCACGGTGTCGAACAGCGCCACGATGATGCGCCTACCGATACTGCCGCTGTTGTCCACCCAGCGCGGGAACTCGTTGCCCATGAAGAAGCCGTGGGACCCCCACGTGATGCTCTTGGGGTCGTGGTTCTTGATGGCGATGCTGATGGGTTCTCCGCTAATCATGCTCTGCATCTCGCCCTGGTCCAGCCGAAAGTCCTTCTTCACCTCGTAGCACAGGTAGATGAGCGCCTCGTAGATGCCGCTCAGCCCAAACTTCTGCTCGATGTTGTTGCTGAGCACGGCCACGTCCACCGCGTTGTACAGGTAGCTAATCACCTTCCCCAGGGTGCTCTTGCCGGTCCCGGCCCTGCCCTTCATGAACATCAGCGCCTGCCAGGTGTCGAACTCGCCGATGCCGTATATCATGCGGCCCATGAACGCGTAGATCCAGTCGGTGACACTGAACCCCGGCGCCTCTGGGTCGTTGGCGTACTTGGGCGGGATGTGGGGCTCCGTGCCAAATCCCTGGTGGTCCAGGATGCTGTCCAGCACGGGCGTGGGGATGTCCCGGAACGAGGTGCCGTGTCCGAACGCGCTCGGCATGGGCACGTCGAAGAACTTGGCGGCCACGAAGTGGTCGGGGATGCCCTCCTGGTAGGTGTACATGGTGTCGGAGTACGCGTTGTAGACTCCGTTGTTGAAGCTGAAGATGTGTCGGTCCGAGTCGAGGGAGTGCAGCTCGAAGTCGTCGGTGGAGTTGGTGATGTAGTCGGTGACAAAGTCGGGGTTCTTCATGGCGGCCGTCAGGTCCTTCCAGGTGTCCCAGTCCTCGTGCTTGTTGGCGCAGGTGTACACAAAGTCCTTGATGGAGCAGTGCACCTTCCACGCGTGCGTGCGGTACTCGTGGTTGTCCTCGCCAATCGTCAACACCTGCTCGAACATGTAGCCGTGGTGCTTGCGCAGGTTCTTCTTGAACGCCTTCTCCAGCACCTTGAGGATGAGCCGCTGGCCCGGGGTGAGCGCGGCCACGTCTTCCTCGTTGCCCGCCAGCTGGGTGCCGACCTCCATCTTCCACGCGCGCATGATGTTGGACGCGTTGAAGTTCGTCACCGTGGCGGCGGAGCGGTGATGGTTGGAGGTGATGATGTTGGCGCTCTGCCCGATGAGCTGCACCACCTGGGCCAGGCGGTTGCCGGTGGCGTCGGTGGCGTCGTCCGCGTCAATCACGCCCTGCGCCTTGAGACGCTGGTACAGCCGCATGCACGTGTCCCGGGTGCGCTTCTCCAGCTCGGCCACGCGCTTCAGGTCCACCTCGGCCACGCCCGGGTCCACGCCAAACAAGCGGTACACGCAGATCAGCGCCCATTTGGAGTTGGCGTGCTGGTACCTCACCCATCGTGCGGCCAGCTCGTGCACGCAGCGGCCCAGCACCTGGGTGGAGATCTCGACGCCCGGGTCGGACAGCGAGCTGGCGTGCGCGTCGAGTGTGGGGGTGGGCGGCGGCACTCCGTCGAACATGGTGGCGAATGAATCTCCGCTGGGCGCGCTGGGCGGAGTCTGCGGGATGTCGGCCTGCGACTCCTGGTAGTTCTCCATCTCCATCTGATCCTGCATCAACAGGCTGAGCTCCTCGTCCGCGTCGCTCATTTATTTTAGATTTTATCTTATGAAAGATGAGTCAAATCAACATCCCGCGACCGGTAACGGTCGCTGTTCACGCGCTGACTCCATTGGTGGACCTGTTTCGCGAGATGGATGCCCGGTTGACGATTCGGTTTGTGGACCTGGAGGAGTCGCGGTTCGACGAGGTGTGCGACGCGATGCACTCGTACGGTGAGTGGAGTGAGGTGGGCGAGTGGGAGGACATGCACGAGTACACGTACGCGGTGGGTGCGGACGCGGTGCAGACCAACGTGCACATCCGCAACAGCGTGAGTCTGGCGCATGCGGTGCACGCGTGCGTGGAGTCGCTGGAGCTGAGGCTGCTGAACCACGGGCTGGCGCGGGGCTCGGTGGACACGGAGACCGCGGTGGACCCGGCGGACATCCCCGAGACCGTGACGCCTTCTAGCGTGCGCATCCGTAAGCGCAAGACGTTTTGCAGGGAGCCCTGGAAGTTTCACGTGTCCCGCGTGTGGACGGGCGGCAGTCGTTCGGTGGCGGAAGAGGCGCAGTCCAAGGGCGAGACGGTGTACGACATCAGCATCGAGTTCGCGCCCGACCCCAGCTACTGGAACAGTCCGCGCCACACCTCGACCTACGTGGCCACCTCGATGCTGATGAAGATGGTGGACATTGTGAGCCCGGAGATGGTGTCTGTGGAGCCCGTGCCCCAGGGCTCATAAAGTTATGCAGGTTGTGCAGGTGAGGCTCACCCCTACCGACACCGTGTTCTCCCAGGAGACGGCGACGCGCGACGGCGATGTGCTGACGCTCGACGCCGACTACGTGTACGACCACTCCCGCGAGGGGTTCGACATCTTCCAGAACTTCCGGGTGCAGGATCGGGTGGTGGTGTTGAACGGGCGCGTGATGGGCGACACGCTGGTGGTGTGCGCGTCCGCGGGATGCTCGCCACCCGACGTGACGAAGGTGTGGGACGCCTGGACCGCGTGCCCGAACCTGCCGCCGGTTGACAAGGGGTCGGACCTGGACATTCAGCTGAGTGATGGCGCCGTGTGCAAGAAGTCCCGAAAGGCAGCGTGCGACACCGAGGAGCCGGTGTGCGAAGAACCCGACGAAAGTTGTGAAGAAGAGGACGAATCCGAGGAGGACGAAGCGCTTGACGGCGACGAGGTGGACCCGAGAGGGGGTGATGTAGTTGTGGAATAATCGTCGTACCAAACGAATAATATAATCAATGCTTAAAAAACAAGATGCCTCTGTACGAACAACAAGGAGCCTGGTTGGACGCCTCATCCGGTATTTCGGGTGGTGCGCGCCGTAGCCGTAGCCGTAAGTCCCGCCGCAGCCGTAAGCGTTCCTGCCGCAGCCGCACTGGCCGGTACAAGAAGTGCGGCAAGTCTCGCAGCCGCAAGTCTCGCAAGAGCCGCAGCCGCAAGAGCCGCAAGAGCCGCAAGTCCCGCAAGTCTCGCAAGAGCCGCAAGTCTCGCAAGAGCCGCAAGTCCCGCCGCAGCCGCAGCCGCAAGTCCTGCCGCACCCGCACTGGCCGGTACAAGAGGTGTTAAACTTCAACCGGTGAATAATATTAGCACGTATGAATAAAATGAATTATCTGTATCCGCAGCAAACGGGTGGCGTCACGTCCGCGTTCACCCAGGCATTTTTAAGTCCGCCCAACCTGGAGAGGGTGCAGCACATCATGACAACGCAGCTGAGCCAGGCCACCGAGAACCCGGACCTGTACCTCATTGAGATGACGGCGGCACTGCTGAGCGCGGCCGAGCTGTTCGCGGAGCAGTACCACGGCGTGATGCCCACCGACGAGGTGTTGTTCAAGGCCAACCTCGTGTTCGCGGACCAGATGCTGTCCCAGAACGAGGCGCGCTACTACGAGACCGCGTTCTGGCGGCGCTGGTGTTCGCAGGGCATCCCGGACCCGAACAACGTGCCCCTGCCGCTCGCGCCAGAGCGCACCGACTTCACCATCCAGACCGACGACTACATGTTGTCCAACCCGGTGCGGTACACCAACTTCCCCACCTGCTAATAAACACGCGTCTCGACATGACGTTTTATTCTCCGCACTCACTCTAAATGTCTTCCACCGCCGTGTATGGTGTGTCCGTGGACTCGCGCAGCCGCAACCCCGATGAGCCCGACAACGCGTACACGGTGCAGCTGCAGCGCAACATGGATCGCGTCAAGAGCGTGCAGCTCGGCAGTTTTCAGTTCCAGGACTCGCGCACCGCGTTCACCTCCGCGTCCACGCTGTCCTACAGTGAGCCCGTCGTGATCCCGCCCAACACCTTCCTGCGCTTCGAGGAGACCACGAGTGTGCAGGACAAGGCCACCAAGATGGTGTCCAGCAGCACGCGCAACCTCACGCTGTACCTGCCGCCCACCATGAACAAGATCACGGGCATGGACAACGGCACGCTGCAGCTTACCACAGAAAACATCCACGGCTTGTTGTTCGGCGTCTCGTTCTACCCGCTGGTGGGCCTGCGCATGCGGCTGGTGGGCGGCGACTTCCCGCAGGACCTGCACGCGTTCACCACGCCCTCCTTCCCCACAAACTCCACCTTCCCGGTGCTCACCACCGCCACCACCGAGTCGCCCTACTTCACCGACAACAACACCACGTTCACCTGGGCCACCGACTACCTGGCCGAGATCACGGGCGGGGTTGGCAGCGCTGAGTTGCGGATGCTGGACGACGCGGCCGACCCGGACGACTACCACTCCTACATCCACGCGCCCCGACCCACGCTGGCCGAGCTGTTCATCATGTTGAACGCGGCCACCACGTCACTCACCAACCGCACCGACCTCAGTGGGGCCGTTGCCTCCTCCAGCTTCACCACGCCCATCACCATCACCACCGGCGCCGCGCACGGCCTCTCCACCGGCGATGAGGTGGTGATCTCCGGGGTCAGCGACCCCGCGGCCAACGGCACGTTCTTCATCACCGCCGTCACATCCACCACGTTTGTGCTCGACTCGAGTGCCGGCACCGCGGTGGGCGGCGCCGGCACGTGGTTCAGCCCGCAGACCCTGCACGTCGGCGTCACCTTTGGGTTCGACAACGTCAACAACGTGATAGTGGCCTCCGGCCCGTCGCGTGTCACCGAGTCCAGCACCAACATCACCACCCAGAGCGTGCGGCTGGTGGGCACCGCGGGCTCGCTGTTGGGCTTCAACAAAGGCACGCTGGACCCGCCCATCAGCGGCGTGCTGCCCACCTCCATCCTGCGCACCATCAACTTCAAGCCGGGCACCTTCACGGCCAGCGAGGTGGCCGTCGAGACCAGCTCACGACTCAACCCGGCCGACTTCTCGGTGGACACCCCCATCCCGCTGTTCCGGAAACAGCTCCTCGACCTGCCGCTCGACCCGGTGCTCACGGCGGCGGACCGCACCTTCCACTACACCGTGCCGGTGGGCAACCAGCTGGGGCTCGCCATCGACCACGGACAGTACTCGGGCGCACAGCTGGCCGACTGGATGACGGCCAAGCTGTCGCCCATTCCGTCCCAACTCAGCGTCACGTTCGACTCCGCGACCAACCGGTTCACCATCTCGCACAACCTGGGCCTGTCCTTCTCCCTGGACTTCTCCACCACCCCGATCGTGGCGGCCAAGCTGGGGTTCGACGCCGAGGCGTACGCGGACGCCAGCTCGTTCACGAGTGTGCGCACCGCCATCATGGGCGTCAGCCAGACCGCCACCCCGCCCGACAACGTGTACAACATCGTGGCGGATGAGAATTCACAGAAGTTCACGATCCACGCCAAGCCCGCCAGCAATTTCTACTCGGTTAGCGGCACCAGCACCGTGGGCGTGGGGGGCGTGTGGACCCCGCTCATCATGACCGACCTCAACTTCGCGCATCATTTCCAGCCGGGCGACATACTCACCGCGGTGCGCCCCACGCTCAGCGGTGCGCGCGGCAGCACGAAAGAGATCACGGGCGCGGCGGCGCCGGGCATCACCATCACCGCGGCCGCACACGGACTCGTGGACGGCGACACGGTGACGGTGACGGGAGTGGAGGGCCAGGTGAACGCCAACGACACGTGGACGGTGACGAGCGCCGCCTTGAACACGTTCCGGCTGCAGGGAGCGGCTGCCAACGTGGACCCGTACGTGACAGGCACGGGTGTGTGGTGGAGCGAGGTGTCGCTCGTCACCGCCGTGCAGCGACCCAACACCACGTACGAGGTGGTGGTGAAGTCGGTGTGGGACGCGTCCACGGGCTTGCCGCTGTTGACGCTGGAGCCGACCGCGAGTATCTTCAGCGTGCAGGACGCGGGCATCGCCAACCGGGACCCGCTGGGCACGCCCTCGCTCGCGCCCACCGACGGTCTCATCCTGCTGCGCAGTTCGCGACGCAACGTGTTCATGCTGCACATGAACCATCCCGAGGGCACACCCGAGTCGCTCGGGTTCCCGCCCATCGCGTGGCCGCCCTCGCAGCCGTCCATTGTGTCGGGCGGCTCCTGCATCCCGCACCTCAGTGAGCACGAGCTGTACGACGCGTCCATCCTGGGTATCCCCTCCAACGACCTGTACGTGTCGCCCTTCACCTGGAACCTGCTGCCCCCGGACTACATCATGATTGTGCTCAAGTACAACTGCCTGACGCAGGACACGCACACGCACTCGTTCCGGCGGGAGTCGTTCCCGATCTTCGCCAAGCTGCTCGTCACCTCGCCGTACATCAACATCTCGGAGGAGCTGCACTTCACCACGTTCGCGGGCCACGCCAAGTTCAACAGCATCTTGATTGAGTTTGTGAACCCGGACGGCACGCTGGTGCAGTTCAACGGCCGGCCGCACTCGTACACGCTGCTGTTCACCGTGAACCAGGACGACGCGGTGCTGCCCTGCTTCTAGTCATTTTCTTCGCATGAACCTGAAGACGCCGCCGCGCGCCGCCTGTGACGACTACACCACGCACACAAGTTTCGAGCAGTACGTGCAGGACCGCGGCTGCGACTGGGACGCGTACGCGTGTTGCTTCCAGACGCGCCACGCGTGCGGCCACGTGTGCCTGCACGAGGGTTACACGCGCAAACAGATGACGGGCTTCATTCTGCTCGGCGTGTTTCTGATCCTGTGCTGCATCGCACACGCGCCCATGCGCAGGCGGTACCACGCCAGCTTGCCGGACGAGGAGTCGGACACGGAGGATGTGGACGAGGAGAGCTCTCAATAAATGCCCGGCACCTCGTGTTTTGAAAATATATAGCCCCACAAAGAAAGAGTATGTCCTCTCGAAATGTCTACGGCGTGTCGATTGACTCGCGCTCGCGCAACGTGGACGAGCCCGACAACGCGTACACCATCGACCTGGACCGCCAACTGGACCGCGTGAAAACCATCCAGTTGGGTAGCTTCCAGTTCCAGGACGCGCGCTACGCGTTCACCGAGACGTCGGCACTCAACTACTCCGAGCCCATCACCATACCCGCCGACACCTACCTGTCGTTCCGGGAGAACGTGACGACGCTGACAAAGGCCACCGGCGCGCGCGTGGACAGCTCGCGCGTGGTGTCGCTCCTGCTACCGCCCACACTCAACCTCATCACCGGCATGGTGGGCGACGTCGTCACCACCGCGTCCGCCACCGGCTTGTTCTTTGGGGTGAACTACTACCCCAGCGTGAACCTGCGCATGAGCGTGGTGGGCGCGGACTTCCCGCAGGACCTGCAGGCCTTTGTCACGCCCAGCTTCCCCACCGATGCGGGCCCGCTGCTCACCACCGCCACCACCGTGGCGCCCTACGTCACCACCAACCCGCTGTCCTTCACCTACGCCACCGACTACCTGGATGAGCTGATGGGGGGCGTGGGCGACAAGGTGCTGCGTCACCGGGATGCGGGCGTGTACTCGAGCTACGTCAGCGCGCCGCGACCCACCCTGGTGGAGTTGTTGGTGATGCTGAACGAGGCGGCGGCCGACCTCACGCGCCGAACCGACATATCCGACACGGTGGCCGCCGCCAGCAACGCCACCCCGATTGTCATCACCACCGGCACCGCCACCGGGGTCGTCACGGGAGACCAGGTGGTGATTGAGGGCGTCACCGGCAACACCGCGGCCAACGGCACGTTCATCATCACGGTGCTCACCCCCACCACGTTTGAGCTGGACGGGAGCGCGGGCAACGGGGTGTACGTTGCGGGGGGCACCGTGTTCAGCCCGCAGCAACTCAACATGTCGGTGACGTTCGGGTTCGACAACGTCACCAACAAACTCGCGTGCTTCGCGCCAACCCGGGTGAGCGAGAACTCGCAGACGGTGGTGACGCGCAAACTCACGCTGGTGGGCTCGCTCGCCGCACTCATAGGCTTCAACAATGTGAACCTGGACCCGATGGCGGAGATGGACATCCCGCCCACCATCAAGCGCCGCGTGCCCATCCAGCCCGGGAACTACACCGCGGAGGAACTCGCGACCTCGCTGGAGTACCGCATGAACCCGGGTGTGGTGGAATCGGAGCTGGGTCTGGGACGCACATTCTACTACACCATACCGTCCGGGGTAACACTGTCGCAGCAGGTGCTGCTGGGCCGGTACAGCGGGGAACAGCTGGCGGCACGCGTGACCGCGCAGCTCGGCGGCGTGCCGGCCCAGATCACGTTGTCCTACGACGCGGCCACCGGCAGGTTCACGTTCGCGCACTCACTCGGCCTGCCGTTCGGCCTGGATTTCGAGGCCACGCCCGAACTGCTGCGCCAGAGGTTTGGGTTCGACGCCATCACGCTGTCCGGCAAGTCCAGCTACACCTCGGTGCGCCCCGGGGTGTTCGGGGTGGACGAGACCGCCGCCACGCCCGACAACATCTACGCCATCTCCACGGACAACACCAACAAGCACTTCACGTTCCGCACCGTGCCTCCCAACCTCATCTACTCCGCGAGCGGCACCAACACGGCCGGCGTGGACGCCACCTGGGTGCCCGACATCAACGACGGCAAAAACTACGCGAGCGGGTTCAAGCCCGGTGACATCCTGACGGCCATCCGGCCCACCCTGAGCTCCACCCGGAACGGCACCAAGAACATCATCGACGCGTCCAACACGTCGCCCATCGTCATTACCACCGCTGCGGCGCACGGCCTCACCACCGGCGACAATGTGACGATCCAGTTCGTGAGCGGCAACGAGGCGGCCAACGGCACGTTCGACGTCACCGTCACGGGCGCCGCCACGTTCGAGTTGGACGGCACCACCGGCAGCGGCGCCTACAACAACAGGGGCAACTGGTGGACCAACACGTCGGATGTGGGCGGGAGTCAGGCCGCGAGTGCGCTGTACACGGTGGTGGTTCAGTCGTTGTGGGACTCCACCGGCACGCACGAGCTGATCCTCGAGCCCACCGCGAGCATCTTCAGTACACAGGATGTGGTCGCGAACCAGGTGGCCCTGGGTACACCCAGCGATACCGACGGCATCGTGTTCCTCAAGGCGGCGCGGCGCAACGTGTTCATGCTCCACATGGAGCACTCGGAGGGCTCTCCCGACACGTTCGGCTTCCCGCCGGTTGCGTGGCCGCCGTCCGAGAAGGCCATCCTGTCGCCCAGCACCGTGGGCCGGCAGGTGTTGCGCACGCTGCCCACCTACGACGCGGCGACCCTGAGTCTGCCCGTGTCCAGCTCCTACACCTCTCCGTTCTCCTGGAACCTGCTGCCGCCGGACTACATGGTGATTGTGCTCAAGGTCACGTGCGCGGCCAGCGACATCCACACGCACAGTTTCCGGGGCACCTCCTTCCCCATCTTCGCCAAGATGCTCATCAACTTCCCGTTCACGAGCATCTCGGAGGAGATGCTGTTCACCACGTTCCCGGGACACGCGCGTCTGCGTCAGCTGGGGATCGAGTTCCAGAATCCGGACGGCACGCTGGTGCAGTTCAACGGCCGGCCGCACACCTTTACGCTGCTGTTCACGCTCGAAGAGGATTCAGCCGTGCTGCCGTGTTTTTAATAAATCGTTGTCACCTATAAATGGACGCACCAGTTACGAGTAGGGAGGCGAAAAGACGTCGACGCGAGGCTCGCAAGGCCAAACGCCAAAAAGCCCGGGAAGCCAAGGAGCAGGCCCGGAAAGCCCGAGAGGCACGCAAACAACAACAACAGGCCAAGAGGGAGGCTCGCGAAGCCCGGCAACAGGCCAAGGCGGGACGAGTGGAGGCTCGCGAAGCCGCGCAGGCCAAGGCGGGACGAGTGGAGGCTAGCGAAGCCGCGCAACAGGCCAAGGCGGGACGAGTGGAGGCTAGCGAAGCCGCGCAGCAGGCCAAGGCGGAACGAGTGGAGGCTCGCGAAGCCAAGCAGCAGGCCAAGGCGGAACGAGTGGAGGCTCGCGAAGCCAAGCAGCAGGCCAAGGCGGAACGAGTGGAGGCTCGCGAAGCCAAGCAGCAGGCGCGAGAAGAAAAGAGAGAGGAACGCCAGGAAGCCCGTGAGATGAAACAAGCAAAACGTGAAGCGCGCGAGGCTCTGCAGGCAGCGCGTAGAAAGGAGAGGGGCGAGACGCAGCACTTGCGGGACGTACTAGCGAGAGAACGCGCGTTTGCGTCGGGGTTCGACACCACCGACCTTTCGCCTGAAGAGATTTCAGATATCACAAAGTCCCGCCGTCAACAGTTCCGCGACGAGTTGTATGGCGACATGAGTGTGGAGGAGCTGGCCGAGTTGATTTCGTTTCGGCGCGACCGCCAGCTGAAGCGGCAGGATTTTTCCGACGTGAGGCGGATCGAGGCGGACCGGCAAGCGTACATGCAGGACTTTGACACCACCGGACTCGGTAAACGGGAGATTCGAGAGATGAGCGACCAACGTGCGCGCGAGTTCCGCCGCGAGCTGCGGCAAAGCATGTCAAAGGAGGATTTCAGGGAGTACGAAACCAAGGCCGGGTTTCTACGGGAGTCGGAGCTTTCGGAGGAAGAGTTTCTGGAAGCCCAGGTGCAGCGTAAGGAAAGGTCGGAAGCCCGACAACGGCAGCGTGAAGCGGAAGAGGTTGTGATGTCCGTGCCCCAGAGACGAGCCGTTCAAGCCCGACGCACCAAGAAGGTGAAGCTGGCGGAAGAGATCGGCATCACCGAGAAGCAGAGACCCGAGTCGTTTCGCGGCATCGAGCCGAAACGCGCGCGCACATTGCGCACCGTGGTGAAGCCGGAGTTCCAACGCGCCCGACACGTGGACACGATGGTGCAGGAGATGGCCGCCCTGAACCCCACCCAGGTCACCCCCTCCATGCTCGCCCAGGCGTCGCAACTAAGCAACACGCCGGTAACCGGGCGCACGTTCTTCCCTCCCCAGAACGCGAACCCCACCATTGTGCACCCGTGGACCGCGCGCTTCACGCCGCCCTCACGGCCGATGCCGACGTACATGAACTGGGCGGACACGGCAAACGTGGCGGCCGTGCGTGGGTGGAAGCTGCCGCGTTCTCGGCTGTCGCGCGCGAAACGCGTGTCGACCGACACCAAGGGATTCCTGCACGAGGTGGTGGACCAGCTGGGCTGCGGGTCGTGCTGGTCCGTGTCCGTGGCCGGCGCCATGTCGGACAGGGTGTCTATCTGGAGTCAGGAGGAGAACCCGCAGCTCAGCATCACCAACATCCTGGGGTGTGTGAGCGGAGACGGCACGGAGGGGGAGGTGGTGGACGGGGCGTCGCTGTACTCGCCCGCGACCGCGGGCTGCGCCGGTGGCATCCCCACGGGCGCCGTGGAGATGCTCGCCAATTTCGGGGACGCCGCCGCCAGCTGCGTGGGCTATCAGTGGTGCGAGAACGACCCGGTGTGCAACCAGTCGAAGCGGCTGGGCTTCAGCGACGCGCCCGAGTACCTCAACAGCATCATCCCGGCGTGCGCGGAGATGCTGGAGACGTGCATCAAGTGCAAGAACGGCGAGTGCGAGGCGAGCGACAGGGCGCGCACGGTGTGGGGGCTGGAGACGTACCCGTCGGGGCGGCCCTACATCTTGTTGACGGACCCGCTGAGTATTCAGCAGGAGATTGCGGCGCACGGCCCGGTGGTGGCCACCTACGCGATCTACGGCGACTTCCAGAACGGCACCGCGGCCATCCTGGGCGACGGCTGGGCCAAGACCAACGGCGTGTACTGCAACGTGCAGAGCGGGCGCCGGCCCTACAGCGGGACGCGGTACGCGGGGTCGGAGCGGCAGATGATTGGGTACCACGCGGTGGTGATTGTGGGCTGGGGACTGGAGCGCGGCGTGCCCGACTGGCAGAACCCGGGCGCCACGCTCGACATCCCGTACTGGATCGTGCGCAACAGCTGGGGCACGCAGTGGAACGAGGCGTGCATGGTGAACGGCATCAACATGCCGGGCCACTGCAAGTTCGCGATCATCGACCGCGCGCGCGACATCAACACCAAGACGTACCTGGACACGGCCGACGACGGCTTGATTGGGGCGGCGCTGAGTTTCCGGCCCAAGGTGATGCGCGTGGAACCCCCACTCGACAAGCCACCACAAGTGGACGTGGACCCGGTGATGCACGAGGACAAGATGGAGACGAGCGGAGAGGTGCAACTCGCGGCGGCGGCGGACGAGGTGAGCGAGGATGAGGACGGCATGCACCGGTTGAACCAGCCCATCCTCTGCAATGACACCACGCCTGCCACGATCCGGGCAGTGAACTGTCGGCTGCACGCTACAAAGCGCGAGGCCTCGTTTGTACAGTGGTTGCCCTTGATTGTGTTGGGGGTGGTAACCGTCACCATTCTGGTGGTGCTCGTGCTTAAAATGAAACGTAAATAAAGTCATATATTGTTGTATAAATCCGCGAGATGTACACATTCAATGGGGGGGGCCCTGGAAAGTGTATCAAAAACGTTTCCGCATCCGCATACCATGCGCATACTTTCCTGGGACATTGGCACAAAGACGTTGTCGTACTGCCTGCTCGAGGTGACGCCGACCGACGGCACGCCCCGGGTGGACATCCACGAATGGGAGTCGATCGACGTGCGCAAGGAGGCCGGCCTGGGCGACAAAGCCAAGCCCACGATGCGCGAAGACTGCGAGTATGTCATCCAGGCCGTGTCCGCGCGCGCGGAGACGTTGTGGGGCTACGCCCTGGACCACATCTCCATCGAACAACAGCCCGCCGGGGGGCGCAACATGTTCTCGAGCGTGCGCATGAAGGTGGTGTCGCACGCGCTGCACGCCTACTTCTTCGCGCAGCAACTCGGCTCCGACCGGCGCGTGCCCGTGACGTTCGTGAGCCCCAGCTCCAAGCTGGTGGGCCTGGACTTCCACGAGTCGGAGGAGGACGCGGCGGCGCGCCAGGCGGGCGACCGCAAGACCATGGGCGCCAAGTACCGTGCCAACAAGCGTCACGCGGTGGAGTGCACCCAGAGATGCCTGCAGGAGATGGAGGGCGAGCTGGCCCACCGCGCGCGCGTCACGTTTGCGGGCGCCATCGGGAAACAGGACGACCTGTCGGACGCGTTCATGCTGGGCTACGCGTTCTGCAAGAAGGCGCTGGAGCCCAAGCCGAAGCGGCGAAAGGTTCAGACCTCCACGTCCATGTCGTCGGGCAGGTCCGCCACATCGTCCGAGTCGGTGTCGTAGTCGTTGAAGTCCTCGGTCTCCAGGTCGTTGAAGTCCTCGGTGTCCGCGTCCATGGCGTCCTCGTCCCACGGCTCCTCGCCCTGTGTGCCCGACTCGAACTCGTCCTCGGGCTCGTCTTCCGTGTCGTAGTGCGTCCGGAACCTGTCACCCCCACCCGACACCCCTTGTTCTTGCGTGTACCCGTTCATTTACCAGAGGAATACATATTCATAAACCTAGATCGCACCACCCCACCCTCATGAACGTTCCTGGTAAATTCTTGTTCTTCGACACCGAAACCGACGCCCTGGGACGCATGTCCGCGCCCGTGACGCAGACGCTCATGCAGCTGGCGTGGGTTGTCACGGACGCCGACGGGGATGTGCTGGTTACACAGAACCGGCTGGTGCAGGGCGCCACGCGCGTCGGCAAGTACGCCCCGCACGGCATCACGCCCCAACACGTCGCGGCGCACGGCGACCCACCCGCGGTGGTGCTGGCCGACTTCATCCGGGACGCGAAAGATGTGACCGCGGCCGGCGGCCGGTTGGTTGCACACAACGCCGGGTTCGACGTGGGCGTGCTGGAGCACGCGGGTGCAGACCTGGAGGCCCTGAAGCCGGCCGTGTTCTGCACCATCAAGGACATGTCAATCATGACATACATCGGCGCGCGCACCGCCAGGGGAAGCCTGAAGTACCCGAAACTCTCCGAGGTGTTCGTCAAGCTGTTCGGACAGGACCCCGGGGAGACACTGCACGACGCGCTGGGCGACACGCACGTGCTGCGCAAGTGCTTCCATGAACTCGTGCGTCTAGGGGTGGTGTCGTTCACTCCAAGCGTGGATGCCGCTTGCGCGGAGAGCGTCGAGGAGCGTGCCGACCGAGTGAAGGCCGACGTGGTGCAGCGTGCCGACTGCGACGTGTACATCAACGCGAGCGACGTGGCAACCCTGGGGGGGCTGATGGACAAGTTCAACCGGCACCCGTACGAGGTTGCCGAGCGGGTGTTGTTGCGCCACGCCAAGCACTTTGGGGTGGGCGGCCGCGGCGCGCAGGTCGCGGTGTCCGAGGCCGAGGTCAAGGTCGAGGCCATGAACCCAGCGGGGGGCAAGTGCGCCACCACGTCCGAGCTGGGGAAACGCGAACGCGAGATGCACTCCGAGATCGACGCGCGCAAGGACATCACGCCCGACGTGGCGCGCGAGGCCAAGCGCATCGTCACCTCGCGGCTCGCCAGTTCGTTTGGCGTCGTGCAGGAGGAGCGCGTCATACAGCACCACGGCATCACGCAAAACAACGCGCGGCCCTACCACCTCCGGGTGTGCACCCGTGGCGGGCTCACGTACGGCTTGGTGGGGCGCATCGACGGGTTCGTCGACGGACAACTGGTGGAGGTGAAGAACCGCACCAAGCGGCTGTTCCGCAAGGTGCGCGACTACGAACAGGTGCAGCTCGAGGTGTACATGCGCATGGTGGACGTGCACTCGGCCACGCTGCTCGAACGCCTCACCGACGACGTGGTGCACGAACAGAAGCACCACGTGGCACGCAACGACGAGCTGTGGGACTATGTGCTCGCCGAGTGCGCGAGCTTCTGCGCCAAGCTGCACACGCTTGTCACCACGCCCAAGCACTGGAGTCGCTGGGAGACGGGCGACACCGACACGCGAAGGGCCGTGTGGGAACAAATTATTGTGGAGTAAGAAATGGATCCGGACCAGAGACGTCGACTCGCCACTGCCGCGGCCTACCTGAAACAGGCGGGCGCCAAA
>ENA-UZWW01021982-UZWW01021982.1-metagenome-genome-assembly--contig:-Day-5--50m-contig-21982_pt1 | contig 19438 bp, 16 predicted proteins | sample MGYA00260348_ERZ794908 | MGnify/ENA metagenome assembly ERZ794908
GGCAGTAGTTATTTTAAATTTCATTTGCCTTTAGAGCCCTTAATACATTTCCACCCAAAATTTTATCAATGTCACTAATAGTATAGCCTCTATCTAATAATGCCTTAGTGATGAGTGGGAAATTGGTAGCATCGTTCAATTGCTGCGGTGTGATAGTAATACCATCAAAATCTGAGCCGATACCGATATGATTTACACCAACCAAATTAACGATATAGTCAATGTGATCAATGAGAATGGATAATGGCGGTCTTATTTCATTTGCCTCGTCAATGTATTTACGATAAAGATGGAATTCTACAATCCATTCATCTTTAAAGATTTTTACTAGTGAGTCATTTTCATCCTTATGTTTTTCAAAAAATGCATCAGACTTCTTTTTAAAACTTTTATCAAGAAAGGCAGGGCTGAAATTCACTTGAATAACTCCATCGTTCTCAGCTATGGCTTTTATCTGATCATCTTTTAAATTCCTCCGATGATTGCATAGTTCGTACACAGAGCTATGTGAAGCAATAATAGGCTTGGTGGTGGTATTTATTACATCCCAAAAAGATTGTTCCCCGAGATGGCTGACATCGACTAACATTCCCAATTCATTCATTCTTTCAACGACTTGTTTGCCAAAAGCATTTAGTCCTTTCGGTTGTAGATCATTATTGGATGTTTCATCACTTGCACTAGTCGCCCATGCTGTAGAGTTGTTCCATGTTAATGTCATATACCGAACACCACGATTGAAGAGTATATCCAGTTTACCTAAATCATCCTCTATCATGTGGCCACCTTCCAAACCTATCATAGCTACTGTTTTCTTTTGCTCTACTCCTTTAAGTAGTTCATCAGTATTAACAGCTTTAACAATTTTGTCAGGGTTTCGGGAAATTATTGCCTCTAAAGAATCAATTTGTCTATTTGCAAAATAGAATGGGTTAATTTGACCGCCCAAACAAAAAACGGAAAAGAATTGTACATCGACCCCTCCTTCTTTTAATCGCGCTAAATCGATGTGTGTCTTTCCCGTTAAATCCTTATCTAATGCAAATGTGTTTTTTGTATATTCTAAGACTAAGCTATCAGTTAAAAGCAGCAAAAAATCATTGTGACCATCAATTAATATGCTTTCTTCATGAATTTCATTGAAGGTTTTGGGCTCAGTTTTTTTATTTGAGGAAGATTGACATGCGGATAAAACAATAAATAATATGACTAAATATCTCATGTACTTGAATTCTGGTTTTAATTGTTGCCAACGTGTTCGTGTATGATTAGTAGCGAGCTTATATGCGCTACTTTTCGGAAAGTAAATTACAAAATAAAAAAGAATAGCGACTTGAATTAAGACTCAAATCGCTATTTATTATACACGTTGTTGGCAATAGTTATGTAACACTTACCTGATTCCATATACCAGAACTGGCTGTTTCTTGAGCATAATCTATAAATGGTTTTGCTTTTCTACCTAAAACTCGTTCAATATCATTAACTACTAATTGATTTTTAGGATTAGTTAAAACATGGCTAAATAAATACTCAATTAACCACACTACATCATTAGGTATTTGCATTTGTTTCATGCCATTTATGTACTGTTCTAGCGTGATATCGTAAAAATTCAAATTTCTTTTACTGGTCTTTGAAATCATGCTGACAATATCTTTAAAAGTGATTAGTTTTGGACCTGTCACCTCAATAATTTCACCATTAAAAGTATCATCTAATAAAACAGTTGCTGCAACTTCTGCAATATCATTAGCATCTACAAATGGAATTAAAACATCAGACATTGGTAATGCAACTTCTCCTGAAAGAATAGGATCTAAAAAGAAGCTTTCGCTCCAATTTTGGTTGAACCACGAGGCTCGAACGATTGTATAATTTATGCCAGAATCCATAACAATTTTTTCACAGGCTTCAGCTTCAGTTTCACCTTTTCCTGAAAGTAAAACCATTTTTTTTACTCCTAATTCTATAGCTAAATGAGTTAAACTCTCTATGGCTTCTTTAGCTCCAGGAACTGCTAGGTCAGGATAATAAGTAACATACATTTTTTCAATACCATGTAAAGTGTTAACCCAAGTATCTTTGTTATCCCAATTAAAGCTTGGTGATGCATTTCTAGAGCCAATTCTAGGTTTAATCCCTTTCTTTTTTAATTGTTCTACTACACGGCGTCCAGTTTTTCCAGTTCCTCCGATTACTAAAATATTTTCTGTATTCATTTTTACTTTATTTAAATTGATATTATTTATGCTTCAAATTCCTGAAGTTTTTTTAGTTTACTTTTTTTAATTAACCCCTTGATTAGTCCTATAAACCAAGGTACACCATAACCATTTTTATGCAAATGATTTGCCCCAAAATGGTAAATAGCTTTATTCCCTTTTACTCCATAACCATCAAGCAAACGATTATAAAAATTAAAAAGACAACCAATAAGGATTACCTCTTGTAAATCTTCTTCACTCCAACCTGCATTAAATACCTCATCTGCATCTTTTTGTGTAAGTTTACTAGCCGACAAAGTCAGTTTATTCAGAAAATTGAATAGTGGTTTTTCATTGTTTTTTACCGGTGCTGATGAAATATCTTCTATTAATGATTCTACAATTTTTGGAGAAACTCCAAAGTTTTCTGCTACAGCTACATGAGAACCGTAACAAAAGCTACAAGCATTGAGACCAGAGACATATGCTGCAAAAAGTTCTTTTTGAGCGTAAGTAAAATTTGATTTTCCACGCATAATTTGTTGAGAGGCCTTATCTAACGGACCTAATCTCTTTCGGTCATTCCAAGTGATATCTGTAATATCTGATAGTTCATTTAAATGTTTAAAAAATGGCATAATTATTCTTTTTATTAAATATTGATTTTCTTTAAGTATTATTTTGAGTAAAGCATTCCTATGACCAAAAGCACAAAAGACATAAAAGATGAAAATGTTCTTATTATATGCCAGCGGTTCCATGGTTGTTCAAATTTATTTCGGAGTTCTTGTAATTCTACTTTTGAAAGTGCATCTAGATTTGATTTATCCAAGATCTCATTTAAAGGAACGTTACCAAAAACGGTTACCAAACCTATACCGACAAAGTAGAGTATTGCTGCAACGAGAAATAGCCAAAAGGCTGTACTGTTATTTCTAAATAAATAAGTATTTATAATGAGTAGTATGGTTGGTCCCATAAAAACAATCATAAATTGACCATTGATGATAGCTCTATTCATAGCTTGAAAAGCTTTTAAGAAACTAATATTGTCTAATCGACCAATTCCAGGTATAACCGCATTTGTCCAAGTAAAACACAATCCTGCCGTTAACCCTGTAAACAAAACACTTAGTATTAGTATAATAATTTTAAAGTTGATTTCCATTTTGATAATTTTTTGAGGATGATATCCAGTTTAATAATTCTTGATATTCTTCTGAGCTAAGTTTTATTTTCTTTCCCTTAGGCATTCTTTTTTTTATAAAAACTTGTTTATAAATGTCATTCGCCCAAGTATGCATATTTTCTTCTGTGAAAATTCGCCGTTTGTTCTGTTTTCGGTGACAAACGTTACATTTTTTGTTTAATATTTGAAAAGCTTTTTCGTTAGAGTATTCAATTAAAAAATCTGAAGTATGAAATTCAGGAGATTCATTATTTACTTTAAATGATTCATACGCTTCTATCGAATTAATTGAAATTATTGCAATAATTTGCATAAAAAAATTAACCATGAGTACCAGTATTAAATTGTTTTTCTGTCTTAGCTGTTTTAGTCAAATGATTACCGAAATACATAACTATAAAGTAAAATTCAACAACTAGAATATAAAACATAGGATCTCCAAAAAATTCTGAATAACTACCTCCATTGGGAATTATAAATACTGGAACTGTGATTATTACATCTAGAAGCGTAGCCACCATAACGAATGTAAGCCCTAATTGAGATGGTTTTATGTGACTTTTTGTATAGAACAGATATGTTCCTATATATGCGCTAGGTATGATACCTAAAGCCAATGCAATATTAGATTGTAGTTCCGGATTTTCTAAAATGGGAACATAAAATGATAAGAGGTAAAAGCTAACTCCTAAAATCCAAACGAGTATACCACATACAATGCTAAATAAATTTTTACTGATCATAATCTTTAGTTTTTAAATTATGATACAAATCTATAGTAGCTGTCTTCTAGCGACTTATTCAGAAAGAATTATGATTTATTCGAAAAGAATTTTACACTTGGCTAGGTCTGTAGCCAAACTTTTTTTCAAAAGCGTTAGAGAAAGAACCCAAACTGTCATAACCTACAGCCCAAGCGGCTTCTTGAATTGTTTTTTGTTCGTTTTTAATTAAACTGTAGGCTTTTTTTAAACGTTCGTTTTGTAAGTATTTGAAAACAGGAACGCCAAACTGTGCTTTAAATTCTATTTTAAGCTTATTAGTGTTGGTGCCAATTCTGTTGGCCAATTCTGTTAAGGAAGGAGGATTTTCTAAATTGGATAATAAAATTTCTTGAGCAAGATTGATTTTTTCTATTTGCGAAGTATCAAGTTTTGTGCTTTGTTGTTTTGCCAATTGTCCAAAATAATGAGAAAGTAAAGCTGTGATATGGCTTTTATAAAACATCATTTTAATCTCACCTTCGTAAGTATTGCTGAAGAACTGTTCAACTAATTGAAACATTTCTGGGCTCATATTAAATACAGGACCTTCAACATAATGGTCTTTTGGGTGAATTAATTGATATAAAAATTGTTCCAAGAATGGACCTTCACCATTAGGCAATTTGTCTATGTTTCTAATTGTTGTAGCGATTACTAGACATTGCAGCGATTTTAGTTTGGAAACATGATGTTCAAATTCTACCATATTATCTGCATAAAATGATAGTACCATACCTTTGGTGTGATGAAACTCTTTGGTTTTTCCATCAAATTTTACGTTAAGACCAACATCACCTGCACCATAAAAGGCGATAGCTATTACAGGCTCGTCAAAAAAACATGAATCTATTAAATTATTATCGGAAGAAGCCTCTTCCAACAAGATTGTGTAATCATTTATATCTATTATTTCACGATTCATTCTTATGAATTATCTCAATCGAGTTTAATTATTGCCAACTTAATTATATGAATTATAAATCAATTGGTTTTATGCCGAATTGGCGGGATATAGATGATTTTATTGTCGTTAAAATAATTATATCCTTTTTTAGATTTAAAATTAATAAGCTAATCTAGTAAATTTTTCTTACAAATTATCAAAAGGGTTTTTAATATCTTTTAAATTTGTGGTTGAAACGTGGGTGTAAATCATTGTGGTTTTTGGGCTGCTATGTCCTAATAATTCTTGAATATACCTAATATCTGTTCCGCTTTCCAATAAATGGGTGGCAAAACTATGTCTTAAAGTGTGCAAAGTGGCATACTTTTTTATACCAGCATTTGATAAAGATTTTTTCAATACTTGCCTCGCGCTTACTTGGGTGTATGGTGCTTCAAACCGACCTTCAAATAAAAATACTTTAGGGTTATAGTGGTTTATGTAAGTTTGTAATAGCGGAATTAAGCCTTGTGATAATAAAGTGTATCTATCCTTTTTTCCTTTGGCAGCTTTAATATGTATTAATCCGCGTTCAAAATCTATATCTCTTGGTTTTATATTTAAGGTTTCGCCAATGCGCAATCCAGCGGAATAGGTTAAGCTCAATAGCACTTTGTGTTTTAAGTTTTTTGTGGCTTCAAATAAGGCTTTTACTTCTTGTTTGCTTAAAATATTTGGTAATTTTTTATCCTTATTTGGGCGTTGGATGTTTAGAGTGTCGATAGCCAAACCTTTAAAATTTATAAGGTGTTTTATCCCGCTAATACACTGATTTTGATAGGAGACTGATTTTTTTGGGCTAAAAATAAAATCGTAATTAAACCGTTCAATAGTTCTTGCCGTTATTTCGGTAAGGTTTTTTAAATTCATGTAACGTAAGAAGAATGCGGTAACTTCCACATAAGTGTTTACAGTATTGGAGCTAAAACGTTTTTGTTCTAACCATTTTTTAAACTTTAAATGTTCATGGGTTTGTTCATCTTTTAGTAAAGGAAGCTTAATCTGCTTGGTCGGAACAACCTTGGTCGTAGGTTTATTATTTTTAAAGGCTTCATAGTTTACGTACCATTTTTTTTGTCTAAAATAATTGAAAAGCTCATTGAGCCGAGTTTTGTGATATGGTGTGTAAAATGTATTGTGTGTACTGCTCCATTTAGTTTCAGGGAAATTTTTGATGTATTCTTTTACTGATTCATCATATTTGAAATTTATGGCAATTTGTTTAGTTTGGTTATGCCATAGTGGGAGTAATGTTATAGTTGGTAAGTCTGCCAATATATTCTTTTGAGTATCAAAATACGAAATAAATTCTTACTTACAGATGATTTGTTTTTTGAAATTTGAATCGAAAGGAATTTCCCGAGGCAAAGTCTCAGAGTTTCCACAGAAATTGTTATTCCTACAAAATCAAAGAATTACCAATACATCTTTATTTTTTCATCACCTTTACATTCATTTCTTCTACCTTTTTATTGGATAGGAGAGAAGGTGCACCAAACAATAAATCTTCACTAGTTCCAGTTTTAGGGAATGCCATCACTTCTCTAATAGATGCTTTTTTCTCTAAAATCATCATTAATCTATCCACGCCCCAAGCAATGCCTCCGTGCGGTGGCGCGCCATAATGGAACGCTTTATACATGGTGCCAACGCTCTTCATCATCTCATCTTTATTATAGCCCATATTTTTATAGGTGGCTTCTAAAATTTCAGGTTTATGAGCACGCACAGAACCACCACCAATTTCATAACCATTTAAAATTAAATCGTATTGTTGCGCGATGATAGTTCCAATCTCGTCTTCCTTACCATTTATGTGCTTTTCAATATCATAAATAGCAGGCATAGAAAATGGATTGTGTGTAAACGTCCAACGGCCTTCGTCTGTTTTTTCAAACATCGGGAAATCGATCACCCACGCAGGTCTTAATTCCTTCGGATTGATTAATCGAAGCATTTTACCTAATTCTTGACGAACCGCATCCAAGGCTTTATTTGCTGTTGCATAATCCGCAGCAGAGAAAAATACAATATCTCCAACTTGCGCATTGGTCGTATTGATGATTCCTGCAGCAATGTCTTCGCCTAAAAACTTAATAATAGGGGATTGTAAATCGTTTTCATTGACAATAATATATGCTAAACCACCTAAACCGTGTTGTTGTGCTATGGCGGTTAGTTTTTCAATCTGACCTTTAGATAAACGTTTGTTGCCTTGCTCTTCAGCAGATACCTTAATGCACTTTACAATTCCGCCTTCTTCAATAGGTTTACTAAACACTTGGAAGGTGGTATCTTTTACAATACCTGTAATGTCTTGTAGTTTTAAGCCGAAGCGTAAATCTGGCCGGTCACAGCCATAATAGTCCATAGCGTCTTTATAGGTTATGACTTCAAACGGATGTAAAATCCATTTTTTGCCATATATTTTTTCAACAATACCATTGAACATTTGCGTATTCAAATCGATAATTTGTTGCATACTGGCAAAGGCCATTTCAATATCTAACTGCGTGAATTCAGGTTGACGATCCCCACGAGAATCTTCATCTCTAAAACAACGTGCTATCTGGAAATATTTTTCATAACCAGATACCATCAACATTTGCTTGAATTGCTGAGGTGCTTGTGGTAGGGTATAGAACAAACCGGCTTGCTTACGTGTTGGTACAATAAATTCGCGAGCACCTTCATCGGTTCCAGCACTTAAAATTGGTGTTTCAATTTCAAGAAACTCTTGGGCGTCTAAAATATCACGCATCATTTTGATGACTTTATGGCGATTTACAATCACACGTCGGACATCATCATTTCGGTGGTCTAAATATTTATATTGAAAACGAACATTTTCATTGGTTTTAGTTGCTCGTTTTATTTCAAAAGGAAGCGTTTTAGAAAGGTTTAAGATTTCTAAATCTTTGGCTTCTAATTCAATTTTACCAGTTCTTAAAGCGAGGTTATAATCATCTTCTTTACGCTGAACAATGGTTCCAGAAACCATAATAACCGATTCTGGTTTTAATTTTACTAGCTCATCTAAATTAGCAAACGATTCTCTGCTTAATCGCACTTGGAACACTTGTGTACTTGAATCACGTAAATCGATAAATATTAATTCGCCATGGTCACGCACACTAGACACCCATCCTGAGAAGGTTACTTTTTCGTTGATGCTTTCATCTGAAATATCTGAAATGACATGAGTTCTGTATTCCTCTTTTATAATTAAGGGAATCTCTGCTAAGACTTCTTCTTCCTTGGCTTCTGGCTTTTGGCTTTTGGCTTTTGGCACATCACTTATTGCTTCATGCTTTGTACTTCCCGCTTTTCCAGAAAGGGCATCCAAAATACCTTCACGAATCACTTTTCCTGAAGCACCTTTTCCAATAATCCCAATGACTTTTCCAACTAGAATACCAGCTTTTCCTTGGTTTCCAGATTGAATGTCAATGGCGATGGCTTCGTGTTCTAAAATTACTTTAGCAATAGCGTTTTTAATTTGAGATTCTGAAATCGTATTGTCTTTAAAATAGGTGTTATAATCAAAGCTTCGGTCTTTTAAATAAGACGTTATGGCGTTTTGTACTAATACCGATGTGATTTTTTCGTCTTTAAAAAGTTGAAAAATTTCAGTTAAATGTTCTATTCTGTGAATATCTGCATACTCATCTGCAGCAATATTATTTACTAATGTTTTTGCAACAAAAGAAGGGTCTTTAATGACGTTGTTAATGGCGATAAACGTTTCAGAGCGTAATGAGTCTGCTGTAAAGAACTTAGCGTCTTGAGGTAAAACACCACCTTTTATTAAAATGGATTCAACAGCAAAAGGCAATGTGCTTAAATCGACATCAATAGATTCAACTACATTTTTTATGCTAACAAAAGGTAAGTCTGGTTCAGAAATAAAACGGTAATCTGCTTCAAATTCCTTTTTACGCATAGTTTTGGTTTGCTTCAATTCAGCATCCCATAACACCGTGGTTTGGTCTGGTCTAAATGCACCATGTTCTAAGAAATAGCTGAGTTGTTTTTCAACTTCTTCCTTTAAGGCGTCTACCATAAACTTAAACGAGTTCAAGTTTTTTATTTCGGTACGTGGATTTAAATTATAATCGCGTTTTTTACGAAGCGATACCGATACATCTGATTTGAATTCCCCTTTTTCAAGGTTAGCTTCAGAGATGCCAATGTTTTGAACAATACGGTGAATGTATTGCGCATATGTTGAAGCATCCTCTATATGACGAATACAAGGTTCGGTGACAATTTCAATAAGTGGAACGCCTGCTTTGTTGAAATCGACTAAAGATATTTTTTTATCGTGCATCAATTTAGCAGCATCTTCTTCAATATGTACTTGCGTTAAATTAACCGTGAATTGTGAGCCATCATTTCGGAAACAAGAGACTTGTCCGTCAGGAATCACAGGGTTATGAAACTGTGTAATCTGAATATTTTTTGGATTATCAGGATATTCATAATGCTTTCTATCCCAAGAAATCACTTCGTTTCCAAAAGTTGATTTCACAGCTTTCCCAAAGTAAATAGCCTTTTTAATAGCTTCTTTGTTAATAGCTGGTAGAACGCCCATTTGTCCCGTACAAACCGAACAGATATTTTGGTTAGGGGTTTCTATTTCTTGATTTGCACAAGAGCAAAATAACTTTGATTTAGTATTTAATCGAACGTGTGTTTCCAGACCGATTACTAACTCTAATTCATGCTTTTTTAAAAGCTCATTTAGTTGATCTAATTCCATTATATCGTATCTTTTAAGAAGTTAGCAAACTTCAAAACGAGTTCGTCATTATTTTTTGCAGCCGTAATTTGTAAGCCTGTTGCTGGGCCTTTGGGAACAGTTAGCGTTGGTAATTGCCCTAAGCTAAATCCAACCGTATAGGCATCAGATAAATACATCGCCAAAGGGTCTTTTAAGCTATCGCCAATTTTAGGTGGGGTATTAGGAGTGACGGGGGATATGATAATATCTACTTCTTTAAAATCATTTTCGAAGTTTTCAGAGATTTGATCTCTTAATTTTAGTCCCTTTAAATAAATTTCATCTGAAAACCCTTGTGATAACAATTGGTTTCCACCAATAATTCTTCGTTTTGTTTCTTCTGAAAAATTCTCGGAACGGGTTACTGCGTAGGTGTCTTTTAAGTTGTCGCCTTCAATACGATTGCCGTAATTGGTGCCATCTAAACGTGATAAGTTAGAGGCTGTTTCGGCCATAGCTAAAGTATAGTATGTGGACACTAAAGTTTCAGACTCAAAGAAATCTAATGCTTTCACTTGAATGCCTTTGGCTTTTATTTTTTCGATAGCTGCTAAAAAATCAGATTTTATTTGAGAATCAATAGCATCAGTTTCAATAAAGTTTTTAAAGTATCCTACGGTTTTTATATCTTCCGAAGTTAAAATACCATCCTGAGGTATTTCCGCGGAAGCATACGTGGTTTGATCTTTTCCATCTTTTCCACTCATCACATTTAAAACAATGCGAATATCTTCAATAGATTTTGCGATAGGTCCAACACAGTCTGTAGAGGATGCGTAAGCCATTAATCCGAAACGTGAAATACGTCCGTAAGTGGGTTTTAAACCATACACATTATTATAACCTGCAGGCTGACGCACAGAACCTCCTGTATCACCTCCAACGGAGAATACCGTATAATCTTTCGCAACGTTAACCGCAGAGCCTCCACTAGAACCTCCAGCAACCAAATCTGAATTTACAGCGTTTTTAACCGCGCCAAAAATGGTGTTCTCACTAGACGATCCATGCCCAAAACTATCGCAGTTTTCTTTTACTAAAGGTATCGCACCAGCATCCAATAATTTTTGAATGGCTGTTGCGGTATATGCGGATTTGTAGTTTTTTAGTAAATCTGAACTCGCCGTTGTATAAGTCCCTTGCACCATATAAACATCCTTTATTCCAAATGGAATGCCTTCTAACAAGCCTATAGAGTCACCATTTGCAATTTTAGCATCCACTTTTGCTGCTAAATCTAGTGCAGATGTATCCAATAAAGAATTTACGGTGTTGTTCGTGTTTTGCTTTAAAGCGTCTAATTTTTCTTGTACGAGGTCTGTACAAGTGATTTCTTTGTTAACTAGTTGGTGATGAATTTTGCGTATTTGAGAGTCCATAATTATTCTTCTATTACTTTAGAAACAACCAGAAAACCATTCTTTTCTTTCGGAAAGTTTTCAATAATGATTTGCTTTTCAATTTGTGGGCTATTTATTACCACATCATCTCTCAAATAATCTAAAGACACTGCATGATCATGATTATTATTAAAAGTATTATTATTTGTTGTGTTTGCGTTTTTAATCACCTCAAATAATTTGTTTACAGCCTCTGATGGCTGCGCTCCTTTAATACTCGACAAGATGTCGACGGTCATAATTTTACTCATGTCTCAATTTTTAAATTATAAAAAAAGCCTTCCAAATTTGGAAGGCTTTATATATTTATTAAACAATAACCTTCCTGTCCTATAAATTAGGATTATTGAAATTATTATTGTTATTATTTTTCATTGTTGTTTTATTGTGTTCAAATATATATAGAATAAATGTACTACACACTATTTTTGGGGATATCCTATTGGGTATTGTCAAATTATTAATAAACCCAAAGTTAATTTGTAGGTTCTTTAACCTATCTGCCATAATTGCAAATTTATGTTTATTTCGTATTAGATAAAAACAGTACTTTATTTTAAAAAGCGAACATTTTATAAGTAAAACACTTTAAAAAAGAATTCCAAATATTGATTCTAAGCCATTTTGTGTATTAAGTGATTTCAAAGGCGTAATAAAAACATAGAATTCAATTTTAAGGACATTTTAAGCCGATTTAAGCCGTTTTCAAGTAATTAACAAATGTTGATAATTTTATGAATGAGACCGCGAAATGCTTTCTCATGGGTTTAATATTTTGTATATTTGATTGTATTCAGAAGGATGCTTTTTAGGCATCTTTTTTTGTGATATAAAACGATATTAAAATTAAGATAAAACATAAAATATGAGCGAACCAAAAGAAGAGTTTAACAAGCATAATTATTCCGCGGATAGTATTCAGGCATTAGAAGGTATGGAGCATGTGCGTATGCGTCCATCGATGTATATTGGTGATGTAGGTACAAGAGGTTTACACCATTTAGTATATGAGGTTGTCGATAACTCTATTGATGAAGCTTTAGCAGGACATTGTAATAATATTACTGTAATTATAAATGAGGATAACTCTATTACTACGGAAGATGATGGTCGTGGTATTCCTGTAGATCTACACAAGAAAGAAGGTGTTTCTGCACTTGAGGTTGTCATGACTAAAATTGGGGCAGGAGGTAAGTTTGATAAAGATTCTTATAAAGTATCTGGTGGATTGCACGGTGTTGGTGTAAGTTGTGTAAATGCCTTGTCTGAGCATTTAAGAGCTACCGTTTACCGCGATGGAAAAGTTTATGAGCAAGAGTATGAACGTGGTAAATCGTTATATCCTGTTAAGCAGATTGGTGAAACTGATAAACGCGGAACAACAGTTACTTTTAGACCAGATTCAACCATATTTACGCTAACCTTAGAATATAGTTATGATACTTTGGCAAGTCGATTACGTGAATTGGCTTATTTGAATAAGGGGATTACAATTCATTTAGTTGATAAGAGAAATATAAAGGAAGATGGTGAATTTGAAGGTGAAACATTCCATTCTACTGAAGGATTAAAAGAATTTATCACATATTTAGATGCTACTCGTGAGCCTTTAATGAAAGATGTCATTGCTTTTGAAGGGGAAAAGAATGGTGTGCCGGTTGAGGTTGCAATGATTTATAACACCTCTTATGCCGAAAATTTACACTCTTATGTAAATAATATTAATACGCATGAAGGTGGAACACATTTATCTGGTTTTCGTCGTGGTTTAACACATACCCTTAAAAAATATGCTGATGAATCAGGGTTATTAAAAAACTTAAAATTTGATATTTCTGGTGATGATTTCCGTGAAGGATTGACAGCAATTATATCTGTCAAAGTTCAAGAACCTCAATTTGAAGGGCAAACTAAAACGAAGTTAGGTAATAGAGAGGTTTCTGCAGCGGTAAGTCAATCTGTTTCAGAAATGCTTACTGATTATTTAGAAGAACATCCAGATGATGCTAAAATCATAATTCAGAAAGTAATTCTGGCAGCTCAAGCACGTCATGCAGCTCAAAAAGCTCGTGAAATGGTTCAGCGTAAAACGGTAATGAGTATTGGAGGTTTACCAGGGAAATTAAGTGACTGTTCCGAGCAAGATCCAGCAAAATGCGAAATATATTTGGTTGAGGGAGATTCGGCAGGTGGAACTGCAAAACAAGGTCGTGATAGAGCATTTCAGGCTATTTTACCATTACGTGGTAAAATATTGAATGTTGAAAAAGCAATGACTCATAAGGTTTTTGAAAATGAAGAGATTAAAAATATTTTCACAGCACTCGGTGTAACTATTGGAACAGAAGAAGATAGTAAAGCACTTAACCTTTCAAAATTAAGATACCACAAAATCGTAATCATGTGTGATGCCGATATTGATGGTTCGCATATTGAAACTTTAATTCTAACCTTCTTTTTTAGATACATGAAAGAATTAATAGAAAACGGTCATATTTACATAGCTACTCCACCTTTATTTTTAGTTAAAAAAGGAGCTAAAAAACAGTATGCTTGGGATGATGAGGAACGTTTAGCGTTAATGGAACAATATGGCGATGGTACAAAAATTCAGCGTTATAAAGGTCTTGGGGAAATGAATGCATCTCAGCTTTGGGATACAACTTTGAACCCGCAATTTAGAACTTTACGCCAAATATATGTAGAAAATGGAGCAGAAGCAGATAGAGTGTTCTCTATGTTAATGGGAGATGAGGTTCCACCTCGTAGAGATTTTATTGAGAAAAATGCTATTTATGCAAATATTGATGCTTAGATAAAAGATTAATAGGTTTAAAGGCCCTAATATATTTATATGTTAGGGCTTTTTCTTTGCTTTAAAACGAAATAAAGCCGATAAAACGCATTTTTTTACGATAAAATGTATTTTTGTGTAATTTTTTTTCTATGTTTGTGAAACCAAATTTAAAATATGAAAAAGTTAACCCTACTTGTGTTACTTGGTTTAGTAACCATAACTTCAAAAGCTCAAGACTTAGAAAGTATTCTACTCGCATCAGGAGATGCTGAAAATTTAACCAATGCTTATATTAATCCAGCAATGAAAGGATTAATTTATGGTATGAATAGTGGCTGGTATCATACAGCTAAGGTTCATAAAAAGCTTGGATTTGATATTTCAATCGGACTTAATGCTTCAGTTGTACCTTCTAAAGATGAACTTATTAATTTATCAAGTTTAGGATTATCAAATAATATAGGATTTACCCCAGGAGCAACAACACCAACGGTAGCAGGCACGGGAGATGGTGCTAATTTAACGGTTAATACAACGGTTGATGGTAATGATGTAAGTGCTTCGTTTAGAATGCCTTCAGGAATTAATGATGATTTACCGCTAGGAGCAGTTCCTACGCCATCTGTTCAGGTAAGTTTAGGATTGCCTTATAAATTTGATGTAATGGTGCGCTTAGTACCTGAAGTAGGCAGCGATGACGTTAAAGGAGAGTTATTAGGTCTAGGTCTTAAAAAAGAAATAACAAGTTTATTTGGACCACTAGATAAGTTGCCATTGCATGTTTCTGTATTAGCAGCATATACATCTATGAAAGTAGATTATGCAATTGATGGTAGTACAATTCCAGGACAGAATCAGAGTGCCGCATTTAAATTGAATGCATTTACAGTGCAGGCCATTGGCTCTTTAAACTTCCCTATTATAAATATTTATGGAGGTTTTGGTTATACAGGAGGTAGTTCCACATTAAAAATGCTAGGGACTTACGACTTAGAATATAGTAATGGTGGAGCAACAGTTACAGAGACTGTCACTAACCCTTTAAATTTAGATTTTGACGCAAGTGGTTTTAGAACGACAATAGGAGCTAGATTAAGTTTAGGATTCTTCAAAATTTTTGGAGATTACACAATACAAGAATACAATACATTTTCTACTGGAATAGCGTTTAGTTTTAGATAGAATAACATAAGAATAATAATTGTTTAGTTATATTTAGTTTTAGTTTAAATAGCACAGGATTTTGTCCTGTGCTTTTTTTATTTACAGTGTTTTAATTCGTAATTTTGCATGACTTAAATCATAAAATTGATGGTTTAAAATGCTGAATTTTGCATAGTAAATATAGATAACAAATAATTAAATAATAAATCAAATGAAAGTAACAGTTGTAGGAGCGGGAGCAGTAGGTGCTAGTTGTGCAGAGTATATTGCTATAAAAGACTTCGCTTCAGAAGTTGTATTGTTAGACATTAAAGAAGGTTATGCCGAAGGAAAAGCCATGGATTTAATGCAATGTGCATCATTAAATGGTTTTGATACTAAAATTACTGGTGTAACAAACGATTATAGTAAAACAGCAAATAGTGATATCTGTGTTATAACTTCTGGTATTCCTCGTAAACCAGGTATGACACGTGAAGAATTAATTGGTATTAATGCTGGTATAGTAAAGACAGTCTCTTCAAGCTTAATAGAACATTCACCTAATACTGTGTTAATAGTTGTAAGTAATCCTATGGATACGATGACATATTTAGTACACAAATCAACTAATCTACCAAAAAATAGAATTATTGGTATGGGAGGAGCTTTAGATTCTGCTCGTTTTAAATTTAGATTAGCAGAAGCTTTAGTTGCGCCTATTAGTGATGTTGATGGAATGGTAGTTGGTGGACACAGTGATACGGGTATGGTGCCATTAATAAGTCAAGCTACTAGAAATAGTATTAAAGTTTCAGAGTTTTTAAGCGAAGAACGTTTAGAACAAGTCGCTGCAGATACTAAAGTTGGAGGCGCTACACTTACCAAATTATTAGGAACTTCTGCATGGTATGCTCCAGGAGCTGCAGTAAGTGCTTTAGTTCAGTCAATTGCTTGCGACCAAAATAAAATGTTCCCTTGTTCTACATTCTTAGAAGGTGAATATGGATTAAATGATATTTGTATTGGTGTGCCGGTAATTTTAGGAAAAAACGGTATTGAAAAAATAGTTGATATTCCTTTAAGTACTGCTGAAAAAGCACACATGCAAGCTAGTGCAGAAGGTGTTAAAAAGACTAATGCATTATTAGAATTATAATATTAATAGTATAAATTCATAATTATATAAAGACTGTAGTAATACAGTCTTTATTTTTTTATATTTGACGCATGATGGCAAGATGGTGCATTAGTGTTTTAATTTTTAGCCTTACCTTATTTGGTGTTGTTTCTCAACAACAAATTTTGGTGCCTAATCAAGAAATTGTATTGCAGTTTGAAGATGTTGACTTAACATCTAAGCAAGCTGAAAATACAGTAGCCATTGTAAAACAGCAATTGCAAGATTTAGGCGCTGAAAACATTCAAGTATTTTCATTAGAAAACGGAAAATTAAAAATCACATATTTCAGTGATTCTGAAGTTGCCAGTATTAAAGAAACGTTTTCAGAAGAAAGCAATTTAACACTTCATCTAACATCTCAAATTCAAGATGAAGACGCATCACGTTTTCCGTTTGAAGAGTCAAATATTAGTTATAATCTTGATGTCTACGAAATACAAAACGGATTTGAGTATGGATGGGGTTTTGATGGCGCAATTGGTTTAGAGTTTGAACCAAAAAGCGATCGATTTTTAGATGCAAATGATCTATCTCATGAATATATTGGATATCAATATGAAGATTACTTAATACAGGTTGCTTATAAAATTCGTAGGGAAATCACGATACAAATAAGTGATCCACTACACATAATACCAGAAGTTAGGGCAGGCCCCATTTGCGAGAGGGTTGCTTAGCTTGTTTTTTGATGTAAATATGGTGAATTCAAAAAAACATGCCTATTTTAAAACATCCCAAACACTTTCATAGTTCTATTTTAGATCTCATAAATAATGAAGAATCTATAAAAATCATATTTAAAAAATAAAAATTGTCAAATCATACGGTAAATTCTATATTTGCTCGTTTTAAAAATTTGACTAAAAAAAGTATAACATGCAAAACAAAGGATTAGTAAAACTATTTGCTATTTTGTTTGGTTTGGTAAGTCTTTACCAATTATCATTCACATTCACAGCAAATTCAGTTGAAAACGAGGCGGAAGAATTCGCGATTAATAAAATCTCTGAATCAGAAGAGAATTATCGTGGACTTCGAAGTCAAGAAGAAGCTAACTATCTTCAAGAGAAAGGTACCGATACGGTTTATAATATTGGTATAGCAAAATTCACTTATAACGAAGTGAAGCAAAAAGCAATGAACCTTGGGCTTGATTTAAAAGGTGGTATTAACGTAATTCTTCAAGTATCTGTAAAAGATATCTTAAAAGGATTAGCAAATAATACTAGCGACCCAGTCTTTAATAAAGCTTTAGAAGATGCTTCAGAGATTCAAAAAAATAGTCAAAACACATATTTAGAAGATTTCTTTATAGCTTTTGATGAGATTAAAGGTGATACTAAATTAGCATCTCCAGATATATTTTACACCAGAGAACTTGATGGTGAGATTGATGGTAGTATGACTGATGATGATGTAAAAAGCATTATTGAAACTAAAATAGACGAATCAATCGTTTCGGCTTTTGAAGTATTACGTAAGCGTATTGATGAGTTTGGTGTAACATCACCAAATATTCAGCGTTTAGGAAGCTCTGGTCGTATTTTAGTGGAGTTACCAGGTGTTAAAGATGTTGAGCGTGCTACAAGTTTATTGCAAAGTACGGCGCAATTAGAATTTTGGGATGCTTATAAGGGAGAACAATTCTTTCAGTTTTTAGGACAAGCCAATGAAGTTTTAAGAGACATTGTTGATACAAACATTGATGCAGGTGTTGAGCCTCAAGATGAAGAAAATGCTCAAGATTCTCAAATTGATGATTTATTAGGTGATGCAGAAACAGATTCTACGGCGGTTGCAACAGTAAACCCCATTTTTGATTTGTTAAAAGGGCAAGGATACCAAGGCGGCCCAATCATTGCTAAGTTTGCAATTAAAGATAAAGAAACAGTTTTAGATTATTTAAGCAGACCAGAAGTTAGAGCATTACTTCCTGCGGAGCAACGTTATGCAAAGTTTGTTTTTGGTAAGCCAGAAAAAGATAGCGAAGTAGTAGATTTATACGCTTTAATAGGTAATAGAGAAAACGTTCCTGAATTAAGTGGTGCGGTAGTAACTGATGCTAGAAACCAATTCGGTCCAACAGGAAAGTCTGAAGTGTCTATGCAGATGAATGCTAAAGGTGCTAAGATTTGGGAAGAAATGACAGGTAAAGCATACGCTCAAAGTAGTCAAATTGCTATTGTTTTAGATAATGTTGTGTATTCTGCTCCTGGCGTAACAACAGGTCCAATTGCAGGGGGTAACTCTTCAATTTCTGGAAACTTCTCATTAAATGAAGCAATAGATTTAGCAAATGTATTACGTGCTGGTAAATTACCTGCATCTGCAGATATTATACAAAGTGAGGTTGTAGGACCATCTTTAGGTAAAGAAGCTATTGAAAGTGGTACTATGTCATTCCTAATTGCATTAGTATTAGTATTGCTATGGATGATTTTTTACTACGGAAAAGCTGGTGCTTTTGCGGATATTGCCATGTTATTAAACCTTATGTTAATCTTCGGTATTTTATCAGGATTAGGCGCTGTGTTAACTTTGCCTGGTATTGCAGGTATCGTATTGACCATTGGTATGTCTGTAGATGCTAACGTACTTATCTTTGAGCGTATTCGAGAAGAATTGGCCAAAGGAAAAGGACAGATTGAAGCTATTAAAGACGGATTTAGTAATGCCTTATCATCTATTTTAGATGCCAACGTTACTACAGGTTTAACAGCGTTAATTTTATTCATTTTTGGAACAGGCCCAATTAAAGGTTTCGCAACTACTTTATTAATTGGTATTGCAACTTCTTTATTTACAGCTATTTTCATCACCAGATTATTAATTGATTGGTATGCTAACCGTGGCGGAAAATTAGAGTTCTCTACAGGGATCACAAAAAATTTATTTAGAAACATCAGTATTGAGTTTTTAAAGAAACGTAAAGTAGCATATATCATTTCTGGTACATTAATACTTTTAAGTTTAGGCTCGTTATTTACAAACGGATTAAACCAAGGTGTCGATTTTGTTGGAGGAAGAAC
>ENA-UZWW01001796-UZWW01001796.1-metagenome-genome-assembly--contig:-Day-5--50m-contig-1796_pt1 | contig 19241 bp, 22 predicted proteins | sample MGYA00260348_ERZ794908 | MGnify/ENA metagenome assembly ERZ794908
ACGGGGTCGATGGGTAGGGTGGTGACAAAGTCGCTGGGTCCGGCGAAGTTGAACCACTCGTTGTAGAGGTTGGTGCAGGGCGTGGTGACGGCGGAGAAGGCGCCGTGCACGTTGAGGCGCACGACCCAGAAGAGCTCCATGACGGTGTGGTTGAAGTTGAGGTCGATGGACTGCACGGCGTTGGTGCCGACGGCGGACACGGTGGACACGGACTGCTGCGCGGTGATGACCTGGTGCTGGTGCTGGGGGATGACGGACTCGAACGCGCCCTCGGCGAACTTGGCGCGCTCGTTCTGGTCCAGGTACACGTAGGTGACGAGGATCTGCGCGCTCATGGAGGTGTTGGAGAGCGCGGTGAGGTCGCCCACGGGCTGGGCCGCGCCCGCGTAGTAGGTGGGCCGGAACTGCGCGCGGTCCTGGATGTTGGCCAGGGTGAAGCTGTTGGGCGCATCCAGCGCGCCGCACGTGAGCTTCAGCAGGTGGTTCAGGGGGCGGAACTTGACGGCGACCTTGACGCTGTGGAACTGCAGGGACACGAGGGGCAGCGCGAGCCCGCTGTTCAGGGTGAACCAGAAGTACAGCGGCACGTACAGGATGCGCGGCTGGCGCGACAGCATCTGCAGGGACAGCACCGCGTCGAACTTGCCGGTCATCTCCGCCAGGCGCTTGCCGGGCGCGCCGCTCAGCTCCTCCCAGATGTACATGAACTCGCCCATCACCTCGTCGATGCACTGCCCGCCGATGAAGAACGAGGCCTGCTCGATCGCGGCCTGGCCCACCGCGTGCGTCCAGTACGGCTCGATGGCCACGCCACCCACCTTGATGCTGGGGTCCACGATCGCGCCGCCCTGCGCTAGCCCAATACCGGGCAGGCTAATCTTCACGTACATCCAGTACACCAGGTCGCCGATGCGGTCCAGCTGGCACGAGGGCTGGCTGCCGAACTGAGCCTGGCCCTGGTTGAAGTCCAGGTCGTGCGCCTCCAACGCGAAGTTGGTGTAACGCTTAATCACGTGACGCCAAAATGTAATTACTGGCTTTGATGTAAGAACTCCATCGGCCAATCCGAGAGAGACAAGTTGATTCAATGCGCCACCCAAGCAAGCTGCCATTTTTAGTTTTTAGTGTAGTTTGATTACGGTTCCGAAAAAAATCGTTTCAAACAGTTTGGTGGAACGAGCCCGGAATGTTCCCGGTGTCTGGGAGTCTCTGCAGCATCGCTCGGAGTGATTCGAAACGATCCAGTGCCCGGGATTGGGTGCTGGATCATAATTCAACATGCCCAAGACCGGGAAGGCGTACTGTCGCGAAGAGACGTGCTCGAGCCGGAGTCAATTCGGCACGCAGTACAAGCACCCCGAATACTGCGGCAAGCACCGCAAGGAGGGGATGTTCAACGTGAACGTGAAGACGTGCCTGGAGCCGACATGCCGGAAGTCGCGTACCTTTGGCGTGCACGGAGGCGATGCCGAGTACTGCCTGGCGCACAAGACGGCCGACATGGTGAACGTGCTGGACAAGCGCTGCATGTGCGGCACCATCGCCTGCTTCGGTCCCCCCGATGGCAAGGTGATTCGATGCGGCCAACACCGTGTGGAGGGAGACATTAACATCTCGAACCGAAACCGCAAGTGCACAGCTCGCGGCTGCAACAAGCACCCAAGTTTCGGGACCACCAAGCCCACGCGCTGCTCCGAGCATGCGACACGCGCAATGTCGGATTTGACGCACAAGAAGTGCGAGTTCGATGGGTGCTCGACGGCCGCCACTTTCGGCATCCCCGAGACGCTCGCGACCCGGTGCAAAACACACATGCTACCCGACATGGTGGACGTGCGAAACAGATGTTGCGTGGTGCGAGGGTGCAAGTCTCGCGCAAACTTCGGGGGAAGCGATGGGAAGCGAGTGCGCTGCAAGGACCATGCACTCGAGGACGACACGCTATTCACCCGTCGGTGCGACTACTGTAACACGAAAGCATGGTATGGCTTCCCGGGGCAGAGTCCGGACACCTGCGCTATTCACCTGAAGGCCGGGTCGATCCCGTACCCGAAGCAGCCGTGCAAAGCGGACGCGTGCACGTCGCCGGCGGTGTACGGCAACTCCCGCGCGCTGCACTGCGAGGCCCACCACCTGGAGGGAGAGCGGGACTTGGTTCGACGAGAGTGTGTGTGCGGGCGCGTGGAACTGCTGGGCGAGTCCGGCACGTGCGAGGTGTGCGACGGCCCGGGGGTGCGCAAGTATGTGCGCTGCGGGAAGCAGCGCGTGGTGAGGCACGTGCTGGAGCAGGCGGGACTGGAGTTCGTCTACGACAAACCACTCGGGTGCGGGCTACAGCCCGACTTTCTGTTCCCGGGTGGGGTGATTCTGGAGGTGGACGAGTACGCGCACACGTCGGGGGTGTACACCCCCGAGAGTGAAATGGCGCGCATGCTGAAGATGCAGGATTTCCTGGGGAGCCCCCAAGTGTTCATCCGGTACAACCCGGACGAGTACGTGACGGCAGGCGTGAAGCTGGACCCGAGTCCCGCCGAGCGCCACCGCGTGTTGCTGGACACGGTGCAGAGTTGTCTGGCGACGAGCCCGAGCGAGATGCGCGTGGTGTACCTGTTCTACGACGGGTACCAGAATTCCTAGAGAGATGCATCGTGTCGACATGAGTTTCCAGGAGCTGGCCAAGGAAATCGGTTCGGTGGAGCGACTCGAGGCCACGCCCGGCCGTCACGGCCACATTGGCTCGTTCCTGGACCTGGTGTACGCGTGCAGACATTTCCCGCCGCACGCCGTGGTGATGAAGCGCGTTCCGCTGGACGACGCCGTGTTTACGTTGTGGTACATTAGTGCATCCAGGCGCGTGTATGCGGTGGATGCGGAGTCGAGTGTGTATAAGTTTAATTCAGTTTATTCGTCATAGCCCGGACATTTGTTTTCAATACACCATTCTACAACATGACGATGTGCGCTGTCACGCGCAAAAAATAGCGCAAACTCGTTCCACGGACAGCCGTGTTCCCGGGCCCACTTCAACACGTGCAGCTGTCCGTTGGCGGCAGCCATGGAACACGTGTCCGTGTCCCAGGGGTGGCCGTGGTCCCGCAGCCACTCCAGCACGTCGATGTGGCCCGCCGAGGCGGCGTAGGCGCACAGATCCGACAGGTCCTCGCTGCGCGGACAGTTCATCTGCAGCGCCCACTGCAGAGTGTGGATGTCGCCGCTCTTGGCCACCCACTCGGTGGTGCGCTCATCCCAGGGACAGCCCTTGCGCCGCGCCCACTTGAGTAGGTTGAAGTGTCCGTGCTCGGCGGCACTGGCGCAGGTGTCGGCATCCCACGGACACCCGTGTTTGCGCAACGACGCGAGTAGTTCCAGGCGGTTCGCGCCGGCGGCGGCCGCGCACACCGACGCGTCCCACTCACACCCGTTCTCGCGCACGGCATGCAGCATGTCCATGTGTCCGTGGGTTGCCGCCCAATGCAGCAGTGCGCGCGGGAAGGTGTAGCCGCAGCGGGCCAGGAAGGTGATCATCTCGGGTAGGATGTACATCCCCACGGGCACGTCGGCGGGTGCCCACGTCATCCTCGCGATGGTGGCTGTGTCGGACGTGATGATGGCCTCAATGAGTCTAGGTCTAGATGCGGAAGCGGTGTTGGTACCCACGGATCTCCTGGGTTGTTCCGCACGGAACGCGAACTTTGTCATGGAGTTTGGGTTATGGGTGTGGCCACATGCGGCCAGATGAAGTCGGTGCACTCGTGGTTGCGCGCCCAGTTCAACACGTGGGTGTGTCCATACCTGCGCGCGAAGGCGCAGGTGTAGTTGTCCCACGGACACCCATTGGCGCGCGCCCACTTCAGGATGTGGAGGTGTCCTCCCTTGGCGGCGGCGCCGCACGTCATGCCCCACGCACAGTTGTGGGCGCGCAGCCACCGAAGCACGTTGAGGTGGCCACCCGTGGCCGCAAGCTCGCACGTGTCGCGGCCGAACGCGCATCCGTTGTCATACGCGTACTGCAGCACGCGAAGGTGGCCGCCCTGCGCGGCGTGTGAACACGTGTCGTTCCCCCAGGGACAGCCGTTTTCGTGCGCGTACCGAATCACGTCCAGGTGTCCCCCCCGAGCGGCGTTGGGACAGGTCATCCGATTCCAGGGACAGCCGTTTTCGTGCGCGTACCGGATGACGTCCAGGTGGCCCCCCCATGCCGCGTCGGCCATGACAAAGGAGTTCCAGGGAGATCCGTGCTGGTGTGCGTAGCGTATGATGTCGAGATGCCCCCCCCATGCGGCGTTGAGAGACACGTCGTGGATACTCCAGCCCTGGTCGCGCAGCGCGATTACCATGTCCAGGTGTCCGGAGTGCGCCGCCCACGCCATCATGTCGCTACTCATGTTGTATTCGGTAAGCATGGGAATCACATCTGGCGGGATGTACATGGTGGGTATGAGGGTTGTGGGTTTAAACTGTCGCATCGCGTGCTGGCTCCACACGGCCTGGTCCAGCGGCAGGCGCGCGAGTCTTCGGTCGAGTTCGGGGACTAGACGCGCGTGCGTCTCGTGGTTCATGAGCGAGTACCGGAACAGACTCCGGTCGTCGAGAAAAATCTGCATGTTACGTAACGTTTTAAGTCACTTTCAAAATAGTTCATAAAAAACTTTCCATGAAGCGCGGCTCCGTGAGCTACCGTTCCAACCGTCTATCGAAGCTCATGCACATATTAGAGAGGAGACCCCCGGTGTGTGCGATGTTCCGATGCACCAACAAGGCGTGGTACGGCTTCCCTGGGATGCGTGCCATGTACTGCAATCTGCACACCCCCTCGGGCACCATGACGTTTCCGGAGCGCACGTGCTCGTTTAAGGGGTGTCACGCCTTGGCGCGGTTCGGCACCTCCATGAACCGCATGTGCGGACACCACATCATGATCTCCGACGACGCGGAGCCCTCCATGACGATGATGGCGTGCTTCTCGTGCGGGAACATCGAGCAGTGGCTCATGCACGAACCGCGGTTCTACGTGGACCGCCGCCTGTGCCGGGACTGCGCGATCAAGCCCATCATGTCCCGCAACAGTCTTGACACGGTACTGTACCACGAGGGTGTGGCGTTTGAACGCTGCGGGAACGAGTTGAGCGTCACCTCGGTGTCCGGGGTGCGTGTGGTGATACAGCAAGTGTCCGGTACCCTGCGCGTCCACGACGTGCACCGCAAGGACCTGGTCGAGAAGTGCCGCGCGGCGCACGACGCGCAGCAGGCCACGATCGTCATCATGTACATGGACACCTACACCAGCGGCAAGTTCGCAACCGCGGACCGCCACGACGTGTTGCTGGACGTGCTGATGACGTTACTGGCCCTGCCGCAGCCCAGTCCTTTTAATTTATTTCGCACTCTACATTTGCATTACGATGGTTACCGCGGGGTGGAAATGCCCCTAAAAAGTATGATTTAATAATATATTCGTTTGAAACCCCCGCTTTTATATGTGCCTTAATCTCTAAACATGGTTTCGGTACACCCCCCCGTGGAAGTTCACGAGGAGGACTCGGGCCCGGGCGACTACTCGCATGTTAGCACGGTGTACGTGTGGCACGACGAGGGCCAGAGCTGGGCGTTCCATCTCGCCCCCACCGGGGTCGCGAAGGACGAGCTGCGGCTGGGTACCATCACGCGCACGGCCTACCACACGCTGGAGACCGTGGATGCGATTCGGGACGCCAACGGGTTCCTGATGCTGCATTTCCTGCCCGACTCCAACAACGTGGACATCACCATGCTTCCGGTGGGGGAGGAGCAGGCGCGCGAGGCTCTGGATGCCGAGTTGAAGAACCGGTCCGGGTTTCAAGCCGTGTTCTCGCGCATCGTGGAGCTGTGCAAGTCGGACCGCGCCGACTGCGTGCGCGTGCTGTACAACGCGCCCAAGGACCTGGGAGACGCGTCCAAACTCGCCATCGTGCACGAACTGAACGCCCGCATCGAGCCGGGTGTGGTGCGCGACTTTCTGCGCGTCTCCACTGGTGTCTAGCGACTCATGAACCACCCGCCCGCCGCCCGCACCTGCGGCTCCTCTCGTCCCGTGTAGTTGGCAGCCCCCGGGGTTGTGAGCGCGCCCTGCATCAGCTCCACCTGTCGGGGCGCCACAAACGACTGCGGGCGGAAGCGGCTGCGATCCTCGACACCCAGCGCACTCGGCTGGTTGGGGTCCAGGTAGTTGCCCTTGGATGCGAACTGGCCCGTGCTGGGGACGAAATCATGGCGCTCTTGGGAGCCGTGCTGGCCGCGGAGAAGAGACATTTATTCAGTTGCAATAAATTTATTTAGATGCCGGACCCCAATCTGTGGCGCCACTACGAACACAGCTTTGCGCGCACCACCACCGGTGACGCGCGCACCACAGCGCTGATGTGCGACAACATCCGCAACGCGATCGCGCGCTTCGAGCGCATGCAAGACACGTGTGTGTTTGATTCCGATTTCATCCGAGAGGTGTGGGTGTGCGAGTCGGTGCCCGACGTGTCCGACCCGACCCTCGACGTGGACCGGTTCATGGAGGGCGAGGCATCGCCGGCGGACGCAAGACTTGTGAACATTCGACACGCGTACGAACAACAGTTAGGGTCTGCACGTTGTTGGCGATGCTCGAGTCCAGAATGGTGTACGTCTTTCCCGAAATGTTTGCGAGTCCGCGTTGGAACCTCGCGGAGATGTCGTGGATGCGGATCTGGGTGTCCCCAACACTCGTGCACTCCGTCAGTGTGCTGGTGTTCCGGGGTGTGTCCCCGAGCGTGCTCTCCCTCAGACGCTTGAACAAAATCCCGGTGGGTTTCCCCGGGGTGACGTGTACATTCAACATGTGGTTTATTACTTTCAAATAATTTTACAAAAAGTTATTGTTACAATTTTCTACACCGACCTAAACCGCATCTCGGCCCCGTCCAGCCACGACCTCACACGCAGCGGCACCTGGATTCGCCCAAACTCGTTCCGGTGCCGTTCCTCCCACCGCACCACGAAGTCGGGCACCGGCGTGTCGGAGCGTCGACAGCACGCAATCGCGTTGCGCACCCGCACCGATCCGTGCTGTCGGTAGTTGGATGTGTCCCCGGTCTGCCACTCCAGGCCCCGCTTAAACTTCAACAGCCGGATCTGCCGGTTCTCCCACGCTACATTCTTGTTCAACAACCACGCCACAATGTGCGCGGAGCGCTTGGGTAGACACGTGTCGCACTCGCGCTCGTGCTGATGTCGGTTCTTCACCAGGATGCGTTCGCCGCACGGCTGCACGCTCGCCAGCGACTGGGCCACCATGTGCAGGATGGCCGACTGCAACTTGACTTCGGAAGACTGGGCCCGACACATGGGGCACGTGCTGTTGTTCTCCCTCCACTCGTGCCAGCACGTCACGCATGTGGAGTGGCCGCAACTCAACACGCACGGGTCCGCCATAAATTCGAGGCAAATCACGCACGTCAGGGAATCGATGAGCTTGCGCGACGTGTCGGCAGGGATGGTGGTGTCGGGCGTGGACACTCTGCGCCGAAAAAACTTCATGAAGTTGTGATTTATATCCCGGGTGAAAAATGAAAGGTTACGGAACGCTGCACGCGGGAACCGTCCCAGAACACGGGTTCGTGGAAACAAGCGAAATTTATTGTAAATTAAGAACAACTCAAAAGTCCGTATCCAACGAGAACACCTGTTCCTCCCGCTTGACGCCAACGCCGGCCTTTGCGTACTCACTCAGCCGCTTCTCGAAAAAATTCGTCTTGCCCTGCAGACTTACCATGTTCATCCACTCGTACGGGTTGGGCGTGTCGTACAACTTCTCCGCGCCCAGGTCCCCGAGAAGCCGGTCCGCGCAAAACTCGATGTACTGGCACATGGTGCGCGCGTTCATGCCAATCAAGTTCACGGGCAGCGATTCGGACACAAACTCCTTCTCGATCTCCACGGCGTCGGCCACAATGGCGTGCACGCGTTCCTCGGGGAGTTTGTGGTTCAGCTTGGCGTACAGCAGACACGCGAACTTGCAGTGCAGGCCTTCGTCCCTGGAGATGAGTTCGTTCGAGAAGCACAGCCCGGGCATCAATCCGCGCTTCTTCAGCCAGAAGATGGCGCAGAAGGAGCCGCTGAAGAAGATGCCCTCGACGATGCTGAAGGCCACCAGGCGTTCGGAAAACGACGCCACCTCCGCGTCGCACCAGCGCAACGCCCAGTTGGCCTTCTTGGTGACGCACGGGATGGTCTCGATGGCGCGCAGGCAGTGGTCCTTCTCCGCGGGGTCCTTGATGTAGGTGTCGATGAGCAGGCTGTACATCTCCGAGTGAATGTTCTCGATGGCGATCTGAAAGCCGTAGAAGCACCTGGCCTCGGGCACCTGGATCTCGTTGCTGAAGTTAATGCACAGGTTCTCGTTGACAATGCCGTCGCTGGCGGCGAAGAAGGCGAGCACGTGCGAGATGAAGTGGCGCTCGTTGTCCGTGAGGTCCTCCCAGTGCTTGTGGTCGTGCACGAGGTCCACTTCCTCGACGGTCCAGAAGGAGGCCACGGCCTGCTTGTACATGGCCCAGATGTCGTTGTGCTGGATGGGGAAGATGACGAAGCGGCCCGGGTTCTCGCGCAACAACGGCTCGGAAAAGTCGTCGCGCGCCTCGAGCAGTTTGTACCACGACGGCTGGGCCATGTTTTGAATAATGAAATGAATTTCGGGTGGTTTATTGGAGACGCGTGAGTGGCGGGTATTTATAGCAGAAGGCAATGTATGCATCCCGCATCTGGGTCGCGGTGAACGGCTCGGGCAGACCAAAGGGCGTGACGGCCACCCAGTCGACGCTGCGGTGGGTCTGCACGCTGTCGAGGATGTCGAGTGCCGACTGGAAGGACTGGAAGGTCTCTAGCATGGGGACGGAGATCACCATCTCGCCGGCCACGTGGCGCACGTGGCCCTGCTGGTCTTCGCTGGGACGCAGCCAGATGGTGCCGGCCGGGAGTCTGCGTCGCGCGTCCAGGTCGTTCAGGTCCATGTCGGTGATGGCCCACACGTTGTTGCACCTGGAGTGGCGGAACACGCCCTTGACGGTGTTGAGGAACTGCTTGTTGGGGCTGGAGATGAGGAACCTCATTTAGGTATGCGCCCCACAAGAGTTTGGAAGCTTTCAACCGAGGGCGTGGTGGTGGCGGGGATGCGTGGCGGCGTGGGCCAGTCTCGCAGGAAGTCTTCCCGCGAAGGGTAGAAGTCGGCGATGAATGCGTGGATGGCGGTCTTGTCCGTCGAGTGCTTGCCGGGCGGGAGTGGCGTGAACGTGCCGTCCTCGGCGGACCGCGCGAGGTAGCGCAGCAACAACATGTAGGCCTCGGGCACGCCGCGGCGCTGCGCGAGGTGTGCGAACACGACCTCGACGAGCCCGTGGTCCGGCACGGGTTTCACCTCGAGGTCCCATGCTTCCGGCTCGGGCAGGGGTTCCAGCAGTCTGGCGGTGATGTCCATCAGCATGCCGCGCAACTTGTCGATGTCGTCTTGTGTGGCGTCGCGCGCGTCGCCCACCACCTCATCCCAAGAAGTGAACTGGGTTCCCCAGTCGTCGTTCAGGCGGTGCAGTGTGAGGTACACCGACTGCAGCCAGTTGCGCGCGTCGGTGTTGACACGCACGAGCGGCGCCGGCAACAGGTGAGACAGCCGCGAGGTCTGTAGGTGCAGCTTCAACTGCGCCGAGTCGATGTCGTCCCAGTGCTGTATGGGCAGGCCCACGGCCTCGGAGAACGCCTCGGGCGACTCGAACATGGCCCGCAGGATGTCGCGGGTGCGCTGGTTGTCCCGTGACACAAAGCCGTACCGGTGCAGCCGGCCGTCCACGTTCACAAACTCGGCCATACCGCGCAGTTCGCTCTGCAGTGCGTCTCGCACCGCAACCTGTTGTCCGCGGGCGCGCCGACGCGCGGCGGTGTCGGCGGCGTTGACGAACTGCTCGATCCGTTCCATTTACACTGGGACGCGGAAATTGATTCCGAAGTGGTGCCGAAAAAAAGCCCTGTCCGAAGACAGGGCTGGTGGGCAAAGGCACGACATGCACGAGTACACCGTCTTACCTGAGACGCGAGTGCTTGGAGCTCGATCGAGTGCGGTACTGAGAGACGTCCAATCTCAGCGATGAACCCGAGGCGTTATGTGAGTTTCCGAGATTCCGATGGCTCCGATTTCTGTGGAAAGTACAAAATTCATGGCGAGTTACAAAGTTCGTGGGTGTTCCAATAGTTGCGTAAAAATTCCTGTGTTCCGTGAGTTCAAGTAGTTCCGTGAGTTCCAAAGTTCCTATGGGCGCGAGTTCCAGTAGTTTCAAAGTTCCTGTGGGCGTGAGTTCCAGTAGTTCCAAAGTTCCTGTGGGCGTGAGTTCCGTGAGTTCCTGTGGGCGCGAGTTCCAGTAGTTCCGTGAGTTCCTGTGGGCGTGAGTTCCAAAATTTCTGACGAGTCCTGTTCGGGTCCTGTGTGTTGTCGGCGGTCTTGCGGCGTCCCTGAAATAGTCTCGGAGCAGTGTGTTAGTCTTGGGTCGAAACACGAAACACGCCCCCCCCCCTCCCCACACGTACCTGGTGGGCCCCGCCCTGTAGTTTCTATAAGCGAAGAAATATATTCGGTGCTCGTTTGAACGCGCCCGCATTTTTTGCGACGTGCCTACAAATGTTCGTGTCAATTCATCCAGATGGGAGCGTGGGATTCGACGGCATGGAGTTTGAGACGCGCAGGTGCCACGGCAACAACATGTGGAGTCTGATGCTGCGCGAGCACGACGGGTGGCGCAACGTGTGTTTGATTAGTTCGGCCGAAACCCCGTTTCGATGGGTTTCAGAATTTATTGGTAGTAACGCAGCAGACGTGTCGGGATTCCGACGCGTGCTTCTTAATAAAACGCTCCCCCGCTGATATCGCGCGACTGGCCGATGATGTCGCCCCACAGCTTGGCGGCCTCCGGGTTTTCCAGCGGCATCGTGATGTCGCCTCCGCCGCCCCTCATCTGGGGGGTCTGCGCGCCCTCCACCCCGTGGTGGATCACCTCCATCGCCTCGGCCCCGCCGCCCAGCTCGGAGTACACCTTGGCGTCGGTGGAGGCCCACATGTTGGCGTCGTGCACGGTGCGCGCCCGGTTGTTGGCGTGGCGCATCTTAATCATGCGCGCCAGCGCGCTCTTGCACGCCGTGTTGGACGGGCTGGCGCTGTACAGCGCCTCCAGCTCCTGCTCGTGCACCGCCCGGTCGTGCGCCAGTTTCTGGTTGAACGAGGCGTGCAGCGCGTTACTGCGCTTGGCGGCGTAGTTGAGTCCGCGTAGCGCGGTCGGGCTGGCGTCGCGCACCCCACCCCCCGAGAGAGCACCCCTGTTGTGGCGCAGCGCCTGGTTCAGCTTACTCTCGTGCACCGTGAGGTCCGCCGCGTCCAGCAACATCTTGCGGTCGTTGTACACCGAGCGCTCGGCCACGGCCTGCTCCACCATGGACACGTAGTCGGGGTGCTCGCCGCCCGCCAACGCCTGGATGTACAGCTCGTTCATGTTGTGCGCGTGCAGGGTGCGGTCCTGCATGATGCGCTGTGTCACATCATTGATGGCGGAGTTGTAGTTCTCCAGCGCGTTCACGTACTTTGCGTGGTGTGACATGTTTATGGGGGTTCAATATTTTTTTAAGCAAAAACCAACTGACTAGACTAACGAAAGCCACTCCGCCTGAGCCGCGGAACGATGCACGTCCTTTATGATAAACGCCGCGATGGCGGACCCGTCCGGACGCCCCAGAAGACGGGTCATGTCCGCCGATGCCGGCAGCACGGAGAACGGGAGAGGCAGGGACACGCGCAGCATATTCGTCACAATCTCGCGGCCGGTCTGCAGGTTGTGTTTCGGAAACGGGTGGATCTTCACGAACTCCGCCAGAAAGAACGCGGCCGTGCGCACCAGCTGGGTGATCTCGCCGGTGCGCGGCAGCCCCCGCACAAATTCCACGAGGCACTCGAGTCGTCGCTCGATGCTGTCGGGCGGCGCGTACACCTCAGACGAGCCCTTCATGAACGCGTGGCGTGTCCGAAACCCAGAGTCGTTCATCACCTTGAAGTGGGCCACACTGAACCAGTCGGCCACCTGGGTGTCGGACCAGGGGTGTCGAGACACGAGCGGGTTGTCGCACGGGAGACGCTTGTAGGCCTCGATGCCGCGCGCGATGTCCACCGAGAACGCGTCCGTCACCTTGGTGGACGCGAACGTTTGTTCGTAGTAGGCCCGCAGCGCCATTTAAAGTATGAAGCCTCGGTGGTGGGGTCGGAACGACGTTAACGGACCAGGCTCCACGCACTACGCGCGCATAATCTCTATGTCGCAGAGTGCAGCACTGCTCCAGACCTCGGACGCGCCCAGGATCCGCAACGTGCAGTTTGGGTTGCTGAACCCCGACACGGTGCGCCGCCAGAGTGTGGTCCCGATCACCAACGTGGTGCTGTACACGCGCCAACTGCCCACCGCGGGCGGGCTGAACGACTTGCGCATGGGCACGTGCGACCGCCGGCTGCACTGCGGCACGTGTCGACACGACATGATGAAGTGTCCGGGCCACTTCGGACATCTAGACCTGGCCGCGCCCATGTACCACGTGTCGATGCTGCCGATTGTGCTGAAGATGCTGCGCTGTGTCTGCATCTTCTGCTCCAGCCTCTTGGTGGAGATCGACGAAGACGACGCCCGGCTGAGCGGGGTGCACGACCGCGACCGCCTGGAGCTGGTGGTGGGTCTGTGCAAGAGCCGACGCCGCTGCCCCCGGTGCGAGGCGCCCGTGCCCAAGTACGTGCACACGCGCGCCACCACCAGCATCGCCGTCAACACCTCCGACATCAAATTCGAGAGCGAGGAGGAGGAGGCGGCCATGAACCGGCCCTTCACCGCGGGCCGCGCGCGCGAGATCCTGAGCGGCATCTCGGACGAACACGTGCGCATCCTGGGCGGCTCGCCCCACAACTCGCACCCCGCGTGGATGATCCTGACGGTGCTGCAGATCCCGCCGCCCATTTCGCGACCCTGCATCACGGCCTCGGACGGAAGTCGCACCAAGGGACAGGACGACGTCACCGTGAAACTCACGGAGATCTTCAAGGCCAACAAGGCCGCCGACACGGCGCTGCGCGACGCCGGGTGCGCCTCGGGGTTCATGCCCGACGTGGACAACCGGCCGTACGCGGTGCAGGACCTGTCAGGCCTGGAACCGGACCAGGCGGCAGCCATCCAGGTCGCCACCGACAACCTGCAGCAACACCTGGTGCAGTACTTCCACCGAGGGAAGGGCACCGACTCCAAGATGATGAGCACGGGCGGACGCGCGCACAGCCGCACCCTGCGCCTCATCCCGGACCGGTGGAAGGGCAAGAAGGGGCGATTCAGGGGAAACCTGGCGGGCAAGCGCGTGGACTTTAGCAGCCGCACCGTGGCCTCGCCGGCGCCCGACTACGACGTGGACGAGGTGGGCATCCCCGAGGTGGTGGCCTACCACCTCACCTTTCCTGAACGCGTCACGGCCTTTAACCTGGACCAGCTCACGCAGTGTGTGCGTCTGGGATGCGGAGTCAAGGGCGGCGCCGCCACCGTTGTGATCCCGGGCAGTCAGCCCATCGACCTCAGTCTGTGCACCAACCGCGACTCCATCGTGCTCGAGGTGGGCTGGGTGGTGGACCGGCACCTGGTGGATGGCGACTGGGTGCTGCTGAACCGCCAGCCCTCGCTGCACCGCATGAGCATCATGGCGCACCGCATCCGCATCATCAAGGATAAGACGTTCCGGTTGCCGGTGTGCGACACCACGCCGTACAACGCGGACTTTGACGGCGACGAGCTCAACATCCACGTGCTGCAGACCCACGACGCGCGCGCCGAGGCCGAGATGCTGATGAGTGTCAGCACGCAGATGATAAACCCGGAGAACAACAAGCCCATCATCGCCTTGGTGCAGGACAGCCTCGTGGCGGCCTTCCTCATGACGCAGCGCACCACCTTTCTCCGGCGACACCAGGCCATGCAGGTGCTGATGACGTTGCGCTACCTCCCCCGGGGACACTGGCTGCCGCCGCCCGCCGTGATGAAGCCCGAAGCGCTCTGGACCGGCAAGCAACTGTTCTCCCTGCTCTTCCCCAAAAACCTTACCTTCGACATGGTGGTGCGCTCGGGCTCGGACGCCGGCGTGGGCAAGCCCGGGGGATGGATGGACCCGCTGGAGCGCCGCGTGCGCGTGGTGGACAGCGAGCTCGTCTGCGGCAGCCTGTGCAAGAAGACGCTGGGCACGAGCGCGGGCGGGCTGGTGCACGTGCTGATCCAGGACTGGGGCTTCAAGCGCGCCGGCCAGTTTGTGAGCGACGCGCAGCGACTCCTGCAGGCCTACATGATGATCCGGGGCTTCAGCGTGGGCATCGGGGACTGCATCATGGGCGAGGCCACGCACGAGCGCGTGAACGCGTTGATGGCCGACACCTTCGCCGCCACGGACCAGATCCGCAAGGAGGCGGTGTCGGCGCCGCAGAACCTGGTGGACGGCTGCATCACCAAGATGCTGGGCGGCTTCCTGACGAGCGGCGGCGCCGAGGTGGTGAAGGACGTCAACGTGTGCAGCGGCAACCGCATCTCGGTGATGATCGAGAGCGGCGCCAAGGGCTCGGCCATCAACATCTCGCAGATCCTGAGCTCGGTGGGCCAGCAGAGCGTGGAGGGCGGACGCATCCAGGACGGCATCGACGGACGCACCCTGCCGTGCTACCGTCGGGGCGACACCTCGGCGGGCGCGCACGGCTTTGTGTGCAACAGCTACGGCACCGGGCTGACGGCGCAGGAGTACTTCTTCCACGCCATGGGCGGGCGCGAGGGCCTGGTGGACACCGCCGTGAAGACCGCCTCCACCGGCTACATCCAGCGCCGGCTGAGTAAGGCGCAGGAGGGCCTGCAGGTGCGCTACGACTCCACGGTGCGCAACACCAGTGGGGGCATCATCCAGTTCTACTACGGCGGGGACAGCTACTACCCCACCAAGCTGGAGCGCACGCGCTACCCGTGCTTCGACATGGACAACGCCGCCCTGTTCGCGCACGTGGTGGGGGATCTGCAGGGAGAGTGGAAGGCGGCGGCACTGCAGGAGTTGGAGGCCATCCAGGCGGACCGCGACCTGGTGCGCGCCTCGCAGCTGCGGCTGTCGCCCGACGCCGACGGGGGTATGGTGATGCCCACCAACCCCACGCGCATATTCTCGCGAGCGCAGTCCAGGTTCGGGAAGGCACCCCCTCCCAGCGTGGACGCGCTGCTGGCGCCGGTGAAGGAGTTGTTGCAGCGCGTGCGCTCCGCGCGTCGGCCTGCGGCCACCGTGTTCACCTGCGCCTACCTGAGGGCGCACCTCACACTGCGCAACCTGCTGGTGCACCAGCTGGGAGAGGAGGCGGTGCAGTGGGTGTGCACCACGCTGTGGCTGAAGTACAGCGAGGCGCTGGCCGAACCCGGGGAGATGGTGGGCACGCTGGGCGCCTCGAGCATCGGCGCGCCGTGCACGCAAATGGTGGGTACTTGCGATTTTTATTCGTACCGACCCGCACTAACCGTTTGATGTACCACAGACTCTCAACACGGTAAGGTTTTTGTACGTATATGTGTTCATTGTTCAATGTACAGACCGCCTCCCTAGTTCCACACCGCAGGCGTGCTGGCCCACACGGTGACGCAGGGCGTGCCGCGCCTGAAGGAGCTGATCGACATGAGCGCGCACATCCGCACGCCCTCCCTGCACGTCAACTTCAAGGAACCGTATGCGTCGCACGAACACATGGCGCGGCTGCTCGCGGCCGGCATCGAACACACCTACCTGCACGAAGTGGTGCAGACCAGCGAGGTGCTCGAGCCCGGCGCGCCCGGGGACGAGGAGATTCTGGAGCTGCACGGCCAGCCCCGGCCCGACGCCAGGGTGATCCGCGTCGTGCTGGACCGCGGGCCCATGTACCGGCGCAAACTCACGGTGGATGACGTGGGCCGCGCCGTGCAGGCCTACCTGGGCGCTCCCGGCGCCGTGATGTGGAGTGAGGTCAACATGTTGCAGTGGTGCGTGCGGGTGCAGGTGGACCGGCTGAACCTGGGCGACACCAGCTACAGCAGCGTGTGCCTCATCCACGACTTCCTCCTGGACAACGTGCCGGTGCACGGCGTGCCCGGCATCAACCGCGTGATCCCCCGCAGCGACATGATCCGGGCCCCCAACCCCTCCGGCCGACTCGAGGCGCGCAGGGTGTGGAGCGCCGACACCGAGGGCATCAACCTCATCAAGGTGCTGGGCCTGGACGGCGTGGACGCGCGCACCACGTTCAGCAACGACATCCACGAGACGCTGCGGGTGCTGGGCGTGGAGGCGGCCACCCACCAGTTGCTCACGGAGATCCGCTCGGTGCTGAGCCACGACGGCGCGTACGTGAACGACCGACACCTGCAGCTGCTGGTGGACGTGATGACGCACAGCGGGGTGTTGTCTCCCGTCACGCGGCACAGCATGTCCAAGCTGGGCGCCAGCGTGTACACGCGAGCCAGCTTCGAACAGACGCAGGAGGTGCTCACCTGGGCCGCCGCCATGGGCACCGCCAACACCACCAACGGCGTCACCGAGAACATCATGATTGGCAACCCCATCTCGGGAGGCACGGGGTGCTGCGACATCATCACGCGGCCGGACGCGCTGCCCGCGCCCTACGAACCCAAGGTGGTGGGCAAACTGGTGCGCGCCGACAAGACGCAGGTGGTGCCGCTCAACCGCGTCGCGCCCGCGCTCGTGTGCCCGCTCAACCGAGTGCCGCCCGGCTTCATCGGCAAGAAGCGCAAGAAGATCGGCGTCGTCGAGCGCATCAAGACACGCCGCACGCTCGTGCTGCACAGCCCCGCCCCCAAAACCAACGACCGAGAACTCGTGTTTCATTCCCCGTAGATTTGATTGGTTGAACACAATAAAATTTCATTGGCCACAGATCCCAGAGTGATTGTTTGTGATTGGTTCGGATGCCGTGTTCTCATTGGCCAGGAACTGTTACGTAACACTCCATTGGATGTGGGAGGGTGCGTCATAAATTAATAAATGTGTGACGTGCACGTGCCCGGCATCACCGAGTCGCTCATCGATGTAAGTAACTTCTGGGATGTGCCCACCGACTTGGAGGTGTGTGAATTGATGCAGGACGTGTGGGGACACGTAGATGATGTACCCTCAGAGTTTGATATCTGTACTTTTATGGACACCTTGTGGAACTTCCACAGCCGCATAGACTCTCCAAAAAAGCTCACCACCCTAGACGACACCTGGGGCGAGTACACCACCGAACAAGAGATGCGGCGCGAGGTGGAGGGCCTCGACTTTGGCGACATCAACTCCATAGACTTTCAGCTGGCAGAGATGTGCAAATCCGAAGCCTTCCGGTCCGCCGTAGAGCGGTGCGCCGACAGGTTGGATGTGCCACCCGAACCGCAACAGCAATCGGAGTCGGACGTGGAGTCGGACGAGGACTCGGGCGAGGACTATGTGCCGCACAAGGTTAGTCGCAAGGCCCAGCTGCAGGAACTCCGCCACATGTGGACGCGCAAGATGAAGCCCAACGAGGCCAAGTTCCTCGCCGGCGTGCATCGCATGGTGAGCACCTTTGGTACCGCCATCTCCCGACAAGTTTTAGACACACTCTGGGAAGGCCCGCCCGGGTCGCTCACGCGCTTCCTCCGCACGCACCGGAAATACATCGCGGCCAATCACGGCAAGTACACCCTCACAAAACTAGGCAGGCGCAAGTTCAAACTCAAGTCATTCCGGAAATGATACAGTACATTGTGGGCTGCGTCACCGTCGTTGCACTCAGCGCCGTCGCCGCCTTTGTATACGTCGCCAGGCTCAGGATGCGCATGACGTCCGACATGGTTATCAACATCACAAATTGTATCACTCAATATATTCAACTAGAAAACGACAGGCTTCAATAAAATGTATTTTATAAATTCAACGTTGTTGTTGTCTCCCCCGGTGCCAGCAACCCGTTGGCCTTGGCCACGATCGCCGGCAAGTACCGCTCCTTATAAAACTTTTCCAACCCCGGTAACAGCGTGCCCTCCCAAAACTCCGTGTCGAACGGCACGCGCGTCACCTGCATACCGGTCGGCGTCCACACCACGAAGTCGCAATACGGAAGGTCCATGTTCGCCATCACGCCCTGGATTTGGCAGTTGTAGTAGTCGGGGACGGGGGGATCGTAGAACCTTTTCCGAAACGGGCACTTGATCTCGAGTAGAAATTTGTGCGAGCCGCCGTCGCGGGTCGTCACATGCACCACGCCATCAGGACTGCTGCCAAGCCAGGACCGGGCCGGGTTCACGAACAGACCCGTCTCTTCCACGCGAATCGATGTGTACGGACTAGTGCCGTCGTCGATCTCGCGCTGCACGCGTGCGATGTACGCATCTCGCGCGATGTCCTCGTGCTCTGACCCCCAGCGGGTGGCGGCGTTCCCGCGAAAAACGTTCCATAGCATGTCTCGTAACAGACCGTTAGGGCTCTTGTATCGATTATTCCCAATGGCCGCGCCAAAGTTACTCGCCGTTAACCGGTTTTTGCGCGCGTCCAGCCATGCCTGTGTGCCCTGAGGTACGTTCTGAATGCGCCGCGAGTCTGCCCATGTGATGCTGAGCTGTTCCAAGATGTACGCCTCGGTGACGCGTTCGGCCTCCGGGACAGGGCGTGGAAGCGGTTTGGGTTTCTTAACCGTCACGTCGCTGACTGCAGAGATGCCGGGAATTTGGAATGGGAAATCCTTGGTGCTCCTGGAAGGTTTCGTGACGTCGCTGACTGCACAGACGCCTTCAATTTTGAATGGGAAATCCTTGCCGCTTGAACTTTTGGCCGTCACGTCGTCGGGGAACTTTTCCTGGGATGTCTTGTTGAAAAAGCGCTGCATGTTGTGTCAGAATTTAAAAAGTGAGACCAATGCACGCGTGCCCCACATGTCCCAGGAAATTCCTGACACCCAGCGCGCTGCGGGTTCACGTGCGCACGCACACCGGCGAGAAGCCGTACCCGTGCACACACCCAGGATGTGGCAAGGCGTTCAGCACGTCGGACAGTCTCACGAGGCACATGCGCACCCACACCGGTGAGAGGCCCTACAAGTGCGAACACGAGGGGTGCGAGTACGCGTGCAGCGACTCGGGGAATCTCACGGTCCACATGCGCAC
>ENA-UZWW01003383-UZWW01003383.1-metagenome-genome-assembly--contig:-Day-5--50m-contig-3383_pt1 | contig 19082 bp, 20 predicted proteins | sample MGYA00260348_ERZ794908 | MGnify/ENA metagenome assembly ERZ794908
CTAGGGGCAATTCTAAATGTTTTTTCCATATATACTAAGTTCCCAAATTAAATTTAATTAAATTATTGTAAAATGCGTATTTTACTCTCTTTTTAATAAAATAATTATAAAGCAAGTGGACTATATAAATAATGGATTTAAACCTTGTAGGCCTTAATCATAAGACAGCACCTATTGAAATTAGGGAGAAATTTGTTTTTTCGCATGATATGTTAAGTCATGTTCTTAAAGACTTGAAATCAAAAACAGGCGCTGAGGCTTTAATACTTTCTACATGTAATAGAACAGAAATATATTTTCAGGTAAAAGATCCAAAAGAAATTTACCAATGGCTTGCTACTTTTAATCAAATTAAATTTACTGAACTTAAAAAATATCTGTATACATTCTCAAATCAAGATTGTTATGTGCATGCCTGCAAAGTTGCGTCAGGTTTAGATAGTATGTTGATTGGAGAAACACAGATTTTTGGGCAAATGAAACAGGCCTCACAGATTGCTCATCTATCTGGAGTTCAGGGTAAGTTTATTAATAGATTCTTTCAGGATGTTTTTAGAACTGCAAAGAAAGTAAGGACAAAAACTCAAATAGGCTCAAGTCCTACAACAATTGCATCATGTGCACTTTCGATGGCAAAAAAAATCTTTGGAGAAATCAACCAAACTCAAGTAATGTTTGTTGGGGCTGGGGAAATTAGTGAAATGTGTGCAAAGTATTTCCAAAAATATCAGCCAAACAAAATATCGATCGCTAATCGGTCCTTCGAAAAAGGTGAAGCTTTAGCAAAAAAGGTAGATGGCGAGGCCTGTCTAATTGGCGAAATATATGATCAGCTGCATAACTATGATGTTTTAATAAGCTCCACCGCGAGTCAACTTCCAATTATTGGATTAGGTGTAATAGAACAAGCTTTGAAGAAAAGAAAACATCGACCTATAATGCTGGTAGATTTAGCAATTCCAAGAGATATTGAGTCTGAAGTAAGTAAGTTAGATGATGTATTTCTATATACACTTGATGATTTAGTTAATATAGCTCAACAGGGATTAACAAATAGACAGGGGGCGACAAAAAAGGCAAGCCAAATAATCGAGCATCAAACCAAAGATTTCTATCATAAAACAAAGCAAAAAAAAAATACGCCTACTATTAGGCTTTTAAGAAATCAGTTTGAAAAAATAGCATTAGCTGAGGCAGAAAAAGCAAAAAATAACATAAAAACAGGCTCCTCTTCTGAGGAAGTAATTAACAAATTAATCAGTAATTTAACAAAAAAATTTCTGCATGGACCTACAAAAGCAATTCGCGAAAATGAACAAGATGTTGAAACAGATTCACTTATTAAAAAAATTTATAACATTAAAGAAGATAAAAAATGAAGGCATCAATGAAGGGCAAGCTTGAGGCTTTGGTTAAAAGGATTGATGTTCTTAATACCGAATTGAGTCATGAAGATGTGACAAAGGATATGGAAAGATATAAAAAAATTTCCAAAGAACATTCTGATATAACGCCAATCGTTGAGATATATAAAAAATATCAAGAAATTACACTCGATATAGAAGAGGCAAAAGAGCTTTCGAGTGATCCAGAAATGAAAGTGTTTGCACAAGAAGAAATTGAGAAAGGAGAGGCTGGTATTGAAAAGGTTGAAACAGAACTTCTTAAACTTTTAATCCCAAAAGATGATGATGATGAGAAAAACATATTTATTGAAATAAGGGCCGGGGCTGGTGGTGACGAATCAGCATTATTTGTAGGTGATATTTATAGGATGTATACCAGATATGCTGAAAGAATGGGCTGGAAGATAGAAATTATCTCCAGTAACTCATCTGAAGCTGGGGGTTTTAAAGAAGTGATTATGAAGATGATGGGCACTGGTGTTTATGCAAAACTAAAGTTTGAATCAGGTGGGCATCGGGTTCAAAGAGTGCCCGAAACAGAAACACAAGGCAGGATTCATACTTCAGCTTGTACTGTAGCAGTTTTAGCGGAGGCAGATGAAATTAGTGATGTTGACATTAATCCTTCTGATATTCGTATTGATACATATCGTGCATCTGGGGCTGGTGGACAACATATTAATAAAACAGATTCTGCAGTTAGAATTACGCATTTACCTACTGGAATTGTAGTGGAATGCCAAGATGATCGATCACAACATCGAAATAAAGCACAAGCGATGAGTGTTCTTGCAGCAAGAATAAAAGATAACCAAATTAAAGAACAACAAAATCAAATTGCATCCGAAAGGAAATCATTAATTGGTAGTGGAGATAGAAGTGAGCGAATTAGAACTTATAACTTCCCTCAAGGAAGAATCACTGATCATAGAATCAATCTAACATTATATAAAGTTGATTATATAATGGATGGAGATTTGACCGAATTAATTGAAGCATTAACAGCTGAACATCAAGCTGATCTTCTTGCACGAATAGAAAACGAATAAGAACTTGTCTTCAATAAGTTTTCATAAAAAAAGAATTGAACAGTGCCTCAGAAAAAATATACAAATTAATGAGCGTGAAGCACAAATTGAAGCTGAACATATTTTAAAGTTTGCCCTCAAAAAACCCTCTTCTTTTTTTATATCCAACCAAAAAAAAAATGTAGATAAAATTCAAGAAGAATCTATTTCATCTATCCTAAAAAAGCGTATTACACGAGAACCACTTGCATATATTTTTAAAGAATGGGATTTTTATGGAAAAACTTTCTATTTAGATAAAAATTCGTTGATTCCAAGACAAGATACTGAATTAATAATTGATCTAGTCTTAAATATATTCGATAAAAAATCTAAACTTAATATTTTAGATTTAGGCACAGGTTCAGGTGTAATCGGGATAACATTATCAAAACTATACCCAAATTCAAAAATTACGATTACAGATATTTCACTAAAAGCATTAAAAGTTGCAAATAAAAATATTAAAAGGCATAAAGTAAAAAATATAAATTCTTTTAAAAGTAATTGGTTTGATGAGATTAAAGAAAAAGAATTATTTGATCTTATTATAAGTAATCCCCCATATATCTCTAAAGGAGACCTTCATTTGACAAATCCTGAATTAAATTATGAGCCTTTAGGCGCTTTAGTTTCCGATAATAATGGGTTTGCAGATATTTTTAAAATTATTGATAGAGCACCAAATTTCCTAAATGTAAAAGGAATATTATTAATCGAACATGGGTATACACAAGCAACTAAGATCAAAAGCTTCCTTCAGCAAAAGTCTTTTGATAGCATTCAGCAGTATCGAGATATCAATCAAAAGATCAGAGTTACATCAGCATCAAAAATAAAAGTCTAAAACTTATTCAAATAGTATAATTCTAAAATGAAAGAAATTAATACAATTGGTATCGTAAAGCCAAAAAATTTTAAATGTACAGATCCCATAAAGTTATCTTGTGGAAAGACACTCGATAACTATGAATTAATTTATGAAACATATGGTAAGTTGAACAAGAATAAAGATAATGCTGTTCTGGTATGTCACGCTTTATCAGGAAACCAGCATGTCGCTGGGAGATATAAAAAAACAGATAAATATCCAGGTTGGTGGGATAATCTCGTTGGCCCAGGGAAGCCACTAAATACAAATAAATTTTTTGTTATTGGAATAAATAATTTAGGAGGCAATGAAGGTAGTACAGGACCTAAATCTATAAACCCAAAAACAAAAAAAATATGGGGTGCCAGCTTTCCAATTATTACTGTTGAGGATTGGGTAAAAACACAAAAAACTTTAATCAACTATTTAGGTATTGATAAATTATCCACAGTCATAGGTGGTAGCCTAGGTGGAATGCAAGCTTTAGAGTGGAATATTCAATTTCCTAATAAAGTTAATAATACGGTTGTTATCGCTGCAGCACCTAATTTAACCGCACAAAATATTGCTTTTAATGAAGTTGCACGACAATCAATAATTACTGATCCAGATTTCCAAAAGGGGAATTTTTATGCAAAAAAAATTAAGCCAAAACGCGGCTTAAGAATTGCGCGCATGTTGGGCCACATTACCTATCTATCTAATGATGTTATGAAAACTAAGTTTGGAAGAAAAACAAAAAGTAAAGATTACCAATACAATTTCGATACAGAATTTGAAATCGAATCTTATTTAAACTATCAAGGAGATAAATTTGCCAACGAATTTGATGCCAATACTTATATTCGAATGACAAAGGCTTTAGACTATTATGATCCTACAAAGAAAAATAAGAAAAAACTCAGTGAAGTTTTCAAAAAAATTAAATCTAAATTTTTAGTTATTTCTTTTACTAGCGATTGGCGATTTTCTTCAAATCGTTCAAAAGAGATGGTAAAGGGCTTATTGGATAATAATATCAATGTAAGTTATGCAGAAATTTCAGCCGAGAGTGGTCATGATGCATTCTTAATGTCAGACAACCATTATCACGAAATCATAAAATCATTTTTTAATAATGTTTTTAAGTCTAAATGAAGAAATTTGACCAAAACTCAAGATATGATTTCTCAATTATCGAAAATTGGACATATCCAAATACTAAAGTACTTGATCTTGGATGTGGTGATGGCGCTTTATTAAATTACTTAAAAGAAAAAAAAGATATCAAAGGTTTTGGTATTGAAAAAAACAAAGGAAATTGGTTATTGTCATTAAAAAATAACATTGACGTTATCCAAATGGATTTAGAATCAGGTTTAGCAGGATTCGAAACTAACTCATTTGATTTGGTAATTTTGTCAAGAACCATTCAGTCTATGAAAAATATTGAAGAAATTATCCATGAAATGATGAGGGTAGGTAGGGAAGTGGTTATTACATTTCCAAATTTTGGTTATTGGAAAAATCGTTTACAAATATTACAAGGTAATATGCCAATATCAGAAGAGCTTCCATATAAATGGTTTGAAACGCCAAATATACATTTATGTACAATCCAAGATTTTGATAATTTATGTCAAAAAAATAAAATAAAAATAGAACAACGATTAATACTGACAGATAAAAAATCAGTGAATTTTTATCCTAACTTTTTTGGAGCTTTAGCATTATATAAATTAGTTTCAAAATAGAATATCAAATGACCAAAACAAATATTCAGTGGAAAGAATTACTCACCAAAAAAATTATTATTTGTTTTTTTACTGGCTTCACCTCAGGCTTACCCTTATTTATTCTCATTAGTCTTTTCCCTGCCTGGCTTGTTGAAAGTGGATTAGACCTTAAAGCGATAGGTCTTTTTGCTTTAATTCAACTTCCATATGCATGGAAATTTATCTGGGCACCTTTATTTGACCGTTTCACTCTTGCGATGGGTAGAAGAAGAGGGTGGTTAATTATTTTTCAAACTATTTTGCTATTTTTAATATCACTATGTGGCTTTATAGAACCGAAATCACAAATTATGACTATCGCCGTTGTTTCTTTAGGTATCGCATTTTTTAGTGCAAGTCAGGATGTTGTTATTGACGCTTATAGAAGAGAGTTACTTCTTGATCCGGAGTTAGGCTTAGGTAATGCAGTGCATGTAAATGCTTATAAATTTGCTAGCTTGGTACCTGGCTCACTTTCTTTAATTTTAGCTGACTTCTTTTCTTGGGAATTCGTATTTACGGTTACAGGTTTATTTATGATTCCAGGTATTATTCTTACAATTTTAATTTCTGAACCGAAACTTAAATCTGCACCTCCCAAAACAATGAAAGAAGCAGTCGTTGATCCATTCAAAGAATTTATAGGGCGTAAAGGTATTAGGAATGCTTTGCTAATCCTATTATTTATTTTCCTTTATAAAATTGGCGATAGCATGGCGACAGCTCTTGCCACCCCTTTTTATTTAGATCTTGGATTCTCGATGACGGAGATTGGCATCATTGCAAAAAATGCAGGCCTATGGACAAGTATCGCTGGAGGAATTATCGGAGGGATATGGATGGTAAAATTAGGTATAAATAGGGCTTTATGGATTTTTGGATTGTTACAAATGTTTGCAACATTAAGTTTTGCATGGTTGGCAACAGTCGGTTATGACAATACGGTTTTAGCTATCACTGTTGGATTAGAGTTTTTTGCAGCAGGCCTTGGAACAACTGCTTTTGTTGCATTTATTGCTAAAACTACGAACCCCAAATATACAGCTACACAATTTGCATTATTCACTAGCCTTGCATCCGTACCGAGAACTTTTACTAATGCATCAACGGGATATTTTGTAGATTTTTTTGGTTGGTATTATTTCTTTATCTTTTGTTTTTTATTGGCAATTCCTGGCATGTTTTTATTATTCAAAATTGCCCCCTGGAAAAAATGATTATTTATATTCTACAATCAACGGTGCGTGATCACTAAATCTCTCATCCTTATAAACATAGGCTTTTTTTGCCTTAATTGAATTTTCATAATTTGATATCTGATAATCTAATCTCCAACCAACATTTTTTAGCCAAGCCTGACCTCTGTTGCTCCACCATGTATATGAGTTTTCTCCTTCATCAGGATGTAAAAGGCGATAAATGTCTACCCAACTACCCTTTGAGAACAACTTAGTTAGCCATTCTCTCTCATCAGGTAAAAAACCAGAATTTTTCTTATTTCCTTTGTAGTTTTTTAAATCTATTTCATGATGTGCAATATTAAAATCACCACAAACAATAACATTTTTTCCTGTATTTAATTTATCTCCAAAAACCTTGTAAATTTTATCAAGTACTTTGTATTTGAAAACTTGTCGCTCTTCTCCTGATGATCCTGAAGGCAAATAAACTGAAATAATAATTAAATTCTCATATTCAAGTTCAACATACCGGCCCTCATCATCCATTTCGGGGATACCTAAATACTTAATAACTTTTAGAGGTTTACTTTTTGTATAAATACCAACTCCGCTATAGCCCTTCTTTTTTGCATAGCTAAAATAACCCTCATAAGAATATGGGGCAATCATTAATGTTGATAAGTCTGCCTCTTGCGCTTTCAATTCTTGCAAGCAAATAAAATCTGCATTTTGTTTTTTTAGCCAAGGGAAAAAATCTTTTCTTTCAGCAGCTCTAATACCATTTAAATTTAAGGTTATAATCTTCATAAGTAAACTAAAATTAAATTCATGCAACAATCTTTTATAAAATTTGCACTTGAAAAAAAAGTGCTTCAGTTTGGAGATTTTACTACTAAAGCAGGTAGGAAGAGTCCTTATTTTTTTAATCTTTCATCCTTTAATGATGGGGACAGCCTTAAAATATTGGGAGATTATTACGCTGAAAAAATTATAGAAGAAAATATTGAATTTGATTTGCTATTTGGACCAGCCTATAAAGGCATATCACTTGTAGGCGCAATTGCAATTTCACTCTCTAATAAGGGTATTAACAAAAAATTTTCATCAAATAGAAAAGAAATTAAAGATCATGGTGAAGGAGGCTTGATTATTGGTGCACCTATCTCAGGAAAAATTCTTATTATTGATGATGTGATTTCTGCAGGCACTTCAATCAATGAAAGTTTCACTCTTATAAATTCTTTCGATGCGGAGATAGTTGGAATTGTTGTATCAATTGATCGAAAAGAGAAAGGTAGCGGCAAATTGTCTGCAATTGAAGAAATATTTGAGAAATATAAAGTGCCTGTAAAATCAATAATCGACTTAGATAATATTATTGACTTCTTAAAGAAGGATATTGAAAATAAAAAAGTCTTGGATCAAATGCTTGGTTACAAGCAAAAGTATGGTGTTTAATCTGTTAGTTTATCTTTAAGCAATTGGCTAACTTGGCCTGGATTTGCTTTGCCTTTGGAAGCTTTCATTACCTGTCCTATTAGTGCATTAAATGCTTTATCTTTTCCAGACTTATATTCCTCAACCATTGCTTCATTATCCTGCAAAACTTGATTCAAGATATCCTCAACTTCATTTAAGTTTGAGATTTGTTTTAATCCTAATTTTTCAATCACATCATCAACTTTTTCATCCTGATCCCAAATTTCATCAAAAACTTTTTTAGCTGCATTGTTTGAAATAGTCTTGTCTTCTATTCGTAATATTAATTCTGCTAACTTATTGGCTCTTAAAGGAGAATTTTTGATGTCTATATTGGATTCATTTAATCTTGAAAAGAGATTTGTTAAAATCCAATTAGAAGCTAATTTTGCACTTACTTTAAATGATAACAATTCTCTAAAAAAGTTAGCAACATCAATGTTTGATGTAATTCCATCTGCATCGTAATTAGAGAGACCAAACTCTTTGACTAATTTTAATTTCATCTGACTTGGCAATTCATACATTTCAGATTTGATTGTATTTATTTTTTCTTGGCTTATAACTAATGGGAGCAAATCAGGATCTGGGAAATATCGGTAATCATTTGCTTCCTCTTTTGATCTCATTTCTCTTGTTTCTCCAGAATCTGGATCAAAAAGAATCGTTGATTGTTTAATTTTTCCTCCATCCTCTAACTTTTCAATTTGCCAGTTCACTTCATAATCAACTGCCTGCTTTATAAATTTAAAAGAATTTAGATTTTTAATTTCTCGTCTTGTACCAAGTTTTTTGTCTCCCTTTTTCTTAACCGAAACATTTACATCACAACGAAAATTTCCTTCTTGCATATTCCCATCACAAATCCCTATCCATTGCACTAATTCATGAAGTTTCTTAGCATATGCCACAGCTTCTTCTGCAGAACTCATATCTGGCTCTGTGACAATTTCTAATAAAGGCGTTCCTGCTCTATTTAGATCGATGCCTGATTTTCCTTCCTCAATTCCATGAACTGATTTACCTGCATCTTCCTCTAAATGCGCTCGTAAAATTCTTATTCTTTTATTTTCATCGCCTAGTGAAATTGACAGACTTCCTTCTCCCACCACAGGTAACTCAAACTGACTAATTTGATAACCTTTAGGTAGGTCTGGATAAAAGTAGTTTTTTCTTGCAAAAATAGAATGTTCTGCGATCTTTGCATCAACTGCTAAACCAAACCGTATTGCACAGTTGACTGCTTCTTCATTAAGTACAGGCAGAACTCCAGGGTAGGCAAGACTTATTAGGCATGCATGGGCATTAGGTTCACTACCAAAATTAGTAGATGCACCAGAAAATATTTTTGATTCAGTTTTTAACTGGGTATGCGTTTCAATTCCAATAACAACTTCCCATTCCATTATTTAAACTCCTCAGGAGATAAATTATGCCAACCTGTATTCATCTGAAAAATATTAGCAATATTTAATAGTTTTGCCTCACTAAAATAATTACCAATAAGTTGAATACCCACGGGAAGCTTGTTCATTAGCCCAGCGGGCATCGATAATCCAGGTAAGCCTGCAAGATTTGTTGAAATTGTATAGACATCTTGCATATACATTTTAAGTGGATCTTCTTTTTTATCCCCAATTGGAAAGGCTACTGAAGGCGCTGAAGGACCTAATATTACATCACAATTTTCAAATGCTTTTTTAAAATCTTCAGAAATTAATCTTCTAATTTTTTGTGCTTTAAGATAATATGCATCATAGTAGCCAGCGCTAAGAACATAGGTCCCTATCATTATTCTTCTTTTAACTTCATCGCCAAAACCTTCTTCTCTTGTCTTACAATACATCTCCATTAGATCGTCATATTCTTTTGTTCGATAACCATATCTAACGCCATCGTATCTTGATAAATTACTTGATGCTTCAGCAGGCGCGATAACATAGTAAACTGGTATTGATAAATGATTATTCGGTAATGAAATCTCTACAATCTCTGCACCCAATTTTTTATATTCGTTGATGCCCTGTTCTATTATTTTCTCAATCTCAGGTTCCAGCCCATCACTAAAAAATTCTTTTGGGATACCAATTTTTAAGCCCTTGATAGGATCATTAATACTGGTCAAATAGTTTTCTTTTTCTCTTAGTATGCTTGTCGAATCTTTTGGATCATGACCACTCATAACATTCATCATTGCTGCACAATCTTCTGCCGTATGGCACATAGGTCCCGCCTGATCAAGGCTGGATGCAAATGCAATCATGCCATATCTTGAAACTAAGCCATAAGTCGGTTTTAAGCCTGTCAAACCACACAGGGAAGCAGGCTGTCTTATTGAACCACCTGTATCTGTAGCTGTAGCAGCTGGGGCTAACCTTCCAGCAACTGCGGCTGCGCTTCCACCCGAGCTTCCTCCTGGAACAGTTTTTATATCCCATGGATTTTTGACATTGCCATAAAAAGAAGTCTCATTCGATGAACCCATAGCAAATTCATCCATATTAGTTTTTCCTAAATTCACAGCACCTACTGCATTAAATTTATTTATTACAGTTGAGTCATATGGGGCAATAAAATTATCCAACATTTTTGAACCACAACTTGTTTTCCATCCTTCTGCGCAAAAAATATCTTTTTGAGCTATTGGAATCCCTGTTAAATAATTCTGATTTCCTTCCTTAATCATTTCATCCGAGCGCTTTGCCATGGCTAAACTTTTATCCTTATCAATAGTAATAAAAGCATTTATAGATTCATTATGAAGATCTAGTCGATTTAAAAAAAAATGTGTCAGCTCCACACTAGAAAATTTTTTTTCTTTTAAGCATTCTGAAAGCTCTTTAAGGGATAAATTTAGCATTTTATTCAATCACTCGAGGTACTATAAACAAAGATTGATCAGTTTCCTTTGATAATTTTAAAGATTTTTCTCTAATATCTCCCTCGGTCACTTTATCCTCTCTAAAAGGTTGCGTGATATCAAGGGCATGAGCCATTGGCTCGATGCAATCAGTATTTACTTGAGTCATTTGGTCGATTAATCCCAAAATTCCTTCTAATTTTTCACTGACTTTTATAGCCTCTTTTTCGTTTATATTTATTCGTGCCAGATGGGCAATTTTTTTTATTTCGTCATTGTCGAATTTCATTTTATTAAAACACCATTTTTTGTTTAATTTATGTTGATTAATCAGTTATTATACAAGGATACGGGAACACTTTAAAATTCATCTATTATTAAATTATGATTAAAAATATCTTTAGAAATTTTGTTGACAACGATTTGGCCATAGACCTTGGCACTGCAAATACATTAATTTTTGCTAAAGGAAGAGGCATTGTCCTTGATGAGCCTTCAGTTGTTGCAATTCAAAACGTTCAAGGGCCTAGTGGGCCTCAATCTAGAAAAACCGTCCTAGCTGTAGGCTCTGAGGCCAAATCAATGCTAGGTCGATCACCTCAAAGCATCGAGGCTATTCGTCCAATGAAAGATGGAGTAATAGCTGATTTTAATATTACCGAAGAGATGATCAAGCATTTTATTAAGAAGACTGTATCAACCAACATGTTTTCTCCAAGCCCAAGAATAGTCATTTGTGTTCCATATGGCGCAACACAAGTTGAAAAAAGAGCTATTCGAGAATCTGCAGAGAGAGCAGGTGCGAAACAAGTATTTTTAATTGAAGAACCTATGGCAGCTGCCATTGGTGCTGATCTACCAATTCAAGATGCTACAGGCTCAATGGTGATTGATGTGGGAGGCGGCACTACTGAAGTCGGCGTTATCTCATTAGGTGGTATTGTTTATGCAAGTTCGGCTCGTGTAGGTGGAGACAAAATTGATCAATCTATTGTTGACTATATGAGAAGGAACTATGGGACATTAATATCTGAACCAACTGCTGAAAAAATTAAACAGAATATTGGTAGCGCTTTTCCTTTAAATGAACTTATTTCAATGGATATCACTGGTAGAAATTTAGCGGAAGGCTTGCCTAGAAAACTAAGTATCTCCAGTAATGAAATATTAGAAGCTATTGCAGAGCCACTTCATACAATTGTTGGTGCTGTTAAAACTGCACTTGAACAAACTCCACCTGAGCTTGGTTCTGATATTGCAGAAAATGGAATGGTCCTCACTGGTGGTGGCGCCCTATTGAAGAATCTTGATCGACTGCTTCAAGAAGAAACTGGCATTCCAGTAATTATTGCTGAAGATCCTCTTACATGTGTGGCCCGAGGCTGTGGAAAAACATTGGACCAACTAGATTATTTTAAAAATACATTTGTTTATGAATAAACATAATGGCTCTCAAGGTTACTAAAAAGGAATTAAGCTTATTTACTACTAACTTTTCATTAACTTATTTTATTTTTTTCATTTTTTTAACTTTGTTGATGATGTTTATGGACAGTCGCTATGACTATCTTAAGCAAATTAGAAAAGATTTTTCATTTATTACTTCCCCTTTAATAATTTTGACTAATGACTCCATTAATTTTTTTGATAATTTCCAAAGCCTATCAAAATCTAAAGCTTTATTAGAAGAAGAAATAAATCAACTTAATATTCAGATTGAGAACCTTTCCATTGAAAATCAAATAAGAAATTTTCTAGTAGCTGAGAATGACAACTTGAGAGAGACAGCGCTCTTAACAAATAATTTTGCACCAAGAAAAACGTATCCCGCTGAGATTATTAGTCCAACTATAAGAGGCAGAAGCCAAATTATTACTGTCAACAAGGGGAAAAAAGACGGAATCCGTCAAGGTATGCCCGTTGTTAATAGGTCAGGTTTAGTTGGGCAAATATATTCAACCTATGATCAAACAAGTGAGATTGTTCCATTACTTTCAAAAAAATTTGCTGTCAATGCACTTCAAGACAATGGGCAAAATCATGCCATCATTTATGGTGATGCTGAATTTTTAGTAATCCCCTTCTTTCCTTCTTCGATAGATGTCTCTCCTGGTGATACATTTGTTACTTCAGGTCTCGATAACGTTTACCCTAGAGGGATTAAGATAGGGGAAGTAGTTGATGTATCTCCAGAAGATAAACAATTTAACAAAATTACTTTAAAGCCAGCAACTATTTCAAGTCAATTTTCTTTAATTACCATTCTTGATTATTAAAAATGTTAAAAAAATCTCATGAGGTAAAAGTAAAGCAACAAAAGTTATTTGTTGGATTATTTTTAGTTTCTATTTTTTTAAGTTTCATTAATTTATTTAGCTTTATAAATATTAATATTTATCCAGAGTATTTCATAGCATTAATGGTGCTGACTATTTCATCCAATTTAATATCAATTAATATAGCTAAAGTTTTTTTGACGGGTGTCATTGTAGATATTTTGATTGGGTCAATTTTAGGAGAATATACCATCGCATTCATTCTTTTATATGGCCTCCAAATATTTTCCCAGAAGTATTTTTTAATGCCGACAAAAGCTCAAGCGATTCTTCTTAGATTTCTATCTATTTGCTTCGGCATAATAATTGTAACGATCATATCTCAAAATTTTAATCCTATATTTAACACCAATGTAAGCTTATTAAATTATTTTGTAATAGAGATAGCTATCACTTTTTTTATTTTTATAATTTTTCAAATTTTATATGAAAGAACTTATGGCTCTTAAATTTTATTTTGAATAATTATCGCTTTAAATATTTTTTTAAAAAAAGAATTCAAATACTATTTGTATTTTTAATCGTCCTGCTGCTCATTCCTTTATTAAAAATATTTTATCTACAGATCATACAGTTTGATAGATTTACTGCACTAAGTAAAAATAATAGTATTAAAATTATTCCTATTCCTCCAAAAAGAGGAATGATTCTAGATAGAAATAATATAATCTTAGCTGATAACAAATTAGTTTATTCTTTAGAAATAGACCGCGCTTTTTTTTCTGACCTTGATGAAATAAGAGTTCGTTTAAAAAATGAATTAAATATTGATATTGATATTGATATTGATATTGCTGATAAAAAAATTAATTACTTGTATGAAAATACGGTTCCTATCAACTTTAACCTGACCCCCAAAGAAATCGCTAGTTTCATTGCACATCAATATTTATTTCCTAAACTTATTATTAAACAAAGGTTTATAAGAGACTACCCGCAAGGAAAGTCATCAGCACATCTAATTGGTTTCATAAATAGAATTAATGATAAAGATATCAGTTTCTTAGAAAGAGAAAATTTAACTAATAGATATTTAGGTAGTACTCATATTGGTAAATCTGGTACTGAAAAATTCTATGAGAATTTAATACATGGTTTTCCTGGATTTAAAGAGATTGAAGTTGATGCCAAGCAAAATGTCATTAGAACATTACAAGAGAAAAAGCCTGTTCCTGGAAAAGCCATCAATTTAACAATTGATTATAGATTGCAAAAAATTGCTGAGAAAGCATTTGGTGAAAAAAAGGGAGCACTTGTTGCAATCAATCCAAAAAACTCTGAAGTACTAGCTTATGTTAGTCAGCCAACATTTAATCCAGCTTTATTTACAAACGGGATATCTCATGAATCCTGGGCTAATCTAAATGATAAAAACTCAAGAGCCATGCTCGATAGAGCCGTTGCTGGCTTATACCCACCAGGCTCTACACTTAAGCCCTTTGTTGCTCTTGCAGCCCTTACAAATGATATAAGAAAACCACCTTTTTCAATTTCAGACATTGGATATTTTAAGATGCCAGGATCTTCTAAAGTCTTTCGTGATTGGAAACGAGGAGGTCACGGGACTGTAGATATTATTAAAGCCATTTCTGTTTCATGCGATACCTTTTTTTATGGATTAGGTCTTGAATTAGGAATCCCTAAATTAAATAAAGTGCTTGATAACTTTAACTTTGGAAAAAAGACTGAGATTGACATTAATGGAGAAAAAAGTGGTTTAATTGCCAATAAAGCTTGGAAAAAGAAGAAGTTTAATGAAAGTTGGTATGCTGGAGAAACTGCGATTACTGCCATTGGGCAGGGGTTTACTCTTGTCACACCACTCCAGCTTGCAAATGCCACTGCAAGACTTGCGAACCCAAGTTTATCAATTAAGCCCCACTTACTTTTAAGCATTGATGGAATCAAACAAGATAAACAAGAAGTCAAAGAGAAAACACAAATCTATTCAGATAAGAACTTAAAATGGATTAAGACAGGTATGATGAATGTCACAAAAGAAGGAGGGACTGCCGCTTTTTTAGGCAAAAAATCAAATTATCAAATGGCATCCAAAACAGGAACCGCTCAATTATTTGGCTTAAAAATAGATGAAGAATATAACGAGGATATCCTCCTCGATAAGCTTAAAGACCATGCACTTTTTATTACTTATGCTCCTGCCAATGATCCTAATATTGTCATCGCCGTTATCGTTGAGAATGGAGGCCACGGAGGCTCAGTAGCAGGTCCAATTGCAAAAAAAGTTTTAGATGCTTATTTAGAAAATAAAAAATTATGATCAAAGTCTTAGAAAAGTATAAAAAAAGAATTGATATTCCTCTTTTTGCCATCATTTTTTTTATTATTCTCCTGGGCTTGATTACCCTATCAGGGAGTAATTTAGACACTTCAAATATTATTGTTAATCAAGTTATAAATATTTTTGTCGGTCTGATCATTTTTACAATTTTAATCTTTACTAATCCTCGTATTTTATTTTCGTACGCTCCTGTATTGTTTTTAATCACTATTTTTCTATTGATTTTAGTCCATTTTTTTGGGGTAGAAAGTAATGGGGCAAAAAGGTGGTTAACTTTTGGAGTTTTTAACCTCCAGCCTTCTGAATTAATGAAAATTACTTTACCACTAATAATAGCTTGGCTTTATCAACAGTATCAAAATAAAATTACATTAAGTCTCCACTTCATTGCCATCTTTTTAATTTGTATCCCCTTCTATCTTGTATTGCATCAACCTGATTTAGGTACATCTATTATGATTGCCTTTTCAGGTTTTCTGATTGTTTTTTTAGCGGGTATATCCTGGCGTTTAATACTCTCATCCATGATTGTTGCAATTCTTTGCTCACCTCTCATCTGGATAAATCTTCTTACTTATCAAAAAAATAGGATCATTAATATGCTTGATCCTTTTGTTGATCCCTTAGGAGCTGGCTATCATACAATTCAATCAATGATTGCCATAGGTTCGGGTGGTGGTTTTGGGAAAGGTTGGGGAGAGGGGTCCCAAACGAATTTAAATTTTTTACCAGAAGCGAATACAGATTTTATTTTTGCTGTTTATTCTGAAGAGTTTGGTTTTTTTGGTGTAATTATAATATTTGCTTTGTTTTTACTTCTTATATTTAGGATATTTATTCTGGCAAACAATATGCAGAGTATATTCTCAAAGCTTTTAACTATTTCTCTAGGTGTTTCAATTTTTAGTGCTATTTTCGTCAACATTGCGATGATTAGTGGGTTAGTTCCTATCGTCGGCTTACCTCTTCCCTTTATGAGTTATGGAGGCACATCTATGGTAGTTTCATTAGCTAGTATCGGTATAATAATGAGCTTAAATAATCATAAAACTTTAATAGCAAATTAAACAGTAACTATGCGACAGCTTATTTTAAATATATTTTTTTTGATTTTTATTGTTGGCTGTGCCTCAAAAGATTATTCAATTGATGAATTATTTGAAGATGGTGGGGAAATAGACACAGCGCCTGAAGATTCAATTAAATATGTTTGTGCCCAAAAAAAATATTTCTTTGTTCGTTACATTGGAGATGATAAAGAAAGTCTTTGGATAATTTTTCCTAAGAGAGAAATTAAACTTGATAAAACAGAAATTTCGAATGTTTTTTCAAATGGAATTACTAAACTAGTATTTAATGAGAAAACCACAACCGTCAAAAAGGAAGATGCTATTTTATATAGTGAATGCTCCTTAGAAATTGAATAAAATATAATTTAACAACTAAACAGCTTATTTAATAAATACTTTAATTTATCTTTTTTTTTAAAGTAAAATAAAAATTTTTACAGGGATAGCCATGATACTAGAATCAAAGTTTGTTGATTTAAATACACCGACAGGAATAATGAGAACTTATGTTCATAGGCCAAAATCGATATCAAAGTTTCCTGCTATTCTTTTTTATTCAGAAATTTTTCAACAAACAGGCCCAATAGAAAGAGCTGCCAAAATTTTGGCAAGCCACGGATTTGTAGTTTTGGTGCCCGAAGTTTTCCATGANNCTTAATGAAATTGGCACTGTGCTTAATTACGATGATGCAGGCAGAGATAAAGGCAATGCTGATAAATCTGAAAAAGATGTTCAATCATATGACACAGATAATCAGGCTATGATTGACTGGATCAATACACAAGAGTGGTCAAATGGTCATATCGGTGCAATGGGTTTTTGCATTGGTGGTCATCTTGCATTTAGAGCTGCTCTTAATCCAAGTGTTAAAGCTACAGCCTGTTTTTATGCAACAGACCTTCATACAAATATGATTCCGAATAAACCTGGACAGCACAGTATGGAACGACTTTCAGATATACAGGGTGAGCTATTAATGATTTGGGGAAAGCAAGATAATCATGTACCTACTGAGAATCGAACAAATATTCATCAACAGTTGCTAGATACTTCAGTTAAATTCAGCTGGCATGAATTTAATGCTCAACATGCGTTTATGAGAGATGAGGGTGAAAGATATGATGCTGAACTTGCAGCCATATGTTATCAGTTAACTTTCAGCCTATTTAATAGAACTCTAAAAAGCTAGACGCAATCAGAAAAAGCTTCGAGTGCTCTATGAAAATTGTTGTGGTTTACTTTTTTTATCTCTTTTGAATGAGTTTTAACTTCACTCTCAAGTTTTGATTTGGATACGTTAATTTGCACTTGGTTCAGCTGAGAAATTGTTTGTTTTTTGCTTTTCACAATCTTTTTTTCCTTTTGGGAATTTAAAAATTTATTGGGATTTTGTCCCAAATACTGTTATATGATATAGGTTATAGAAATAAATTCAAATTTTTTAATTATAAAAATAATCCGATGAAAATTTACGTTAATGGGCAACAAAAAAATTTTGAAGCTACGGAAATATGCCTTACTTCATTAATTGAAAAATTAGCACTTAATGAAAAAAAAATTGCCATAGAATATAATGGAGAGATAATTTCAAAAAGTAATTTTTCTCAAACCTTTTTAAAAGAGGGTGACAAACTCGAGATTGTTATAGCCGTAGGTGGTGGCTAATTAATGGAATCAGATAAGTTTTTAATTGCAGGGAAGCATTATTCATCTAGGCTTCTAGTAGGCACAGGTAAATATAAAGATTTTAAAGAAACCCAAACAGCAATATCAGAAAGTGGTGCAGAGATTGTGACGGTTGCAATAAGAAGAACTAATATAGGACAAAATATTAAAGAAGAGTCTTTGTTAGATTTTATACCCAAAAAAAAATATACTTATTTACCCAATACAGCAGGGTGTTATACAAAAGACGATGCCATTAGGACATTGCGTCTTGCAAGAGAACTTTTAGACGGACATAACCTTGTTAAATTAGAGGTCTTAGGTGATCCAAATACGCTATATCCGGATGTTGTTGAGACTGTAGAAGCTGCCAAAATTTTAATCAAGGAAGGATTTGATGTCATGGTTTATACATCAGATGATCCTATTATTGCAAAACAACTGGAAGATATAGGCTGCTGTGCCATCATGCCACTAGCATCACTTATCGGTTCTGGAATGGGTATCTTGAATCCTCATAATTTAGAAATTATCATTGATAATGCAAAGGTTCCCGTCATTGTAGACGCAGGCGTGGGAACTGCTTCAGATGCCGTTATTGCAATGGAGCTTGGTTGTGATGGAGTTTTAATGAATACAGCCATTGCGGCTGCGGACAATCCTGTTTTAATGGCAGCTGCAATGAAAAAAGCCATTGAATCTGGCAGGGAGGCTTTCCTAGCAGGAAGGATGAAAAAAAAGTTTTATCAAGCAGATCCAAGCTCACCAACTTCTGGATTAATTAAGTGATGGATAAAGATAATAACCATATTTTAATTAAAGTGACGCCAAATTTTATTGAAAAAAACTCTATGATTGAGTTTAATAAATATGTATTTGCTTATGAGGTTGAGATTAAAAATGAAAGCTCCCAACCTATACAATTAATCAGTAGGCATTGGATAATTGAAAATTCAAAGTTTGAAAAATTTGAAGTTAAAGGAGAGGGTGTGATTGGAGAACAACCGACAATCGCTCCTGGAGAAGTTTACAATTATTCAAGTTTCACTGAAATTAGCACCCCCTCGGGTTTTATGTGGGGCTCTTATCA
>ENA-UZWW01018552-UZWW01018552.1-metagenome-genome-assembly--contig:-Day-5--50m-contig-18552_pt1 | contig 18923 bp, 21 predicted proteins | sample MGYA00260348_ERZ794908 | MGnify/ENA metagenome assembly ERZ794908
CCGTTGATCCCATGCTGGAGTATGATGAAAGTACTGATTATGATTCAGAAACTGCTTATGACAAACATGCATTCTGTAAAGGATGGAAAGGGTGTTTCGCTGGACATCACTATCCCGGCTACGAGAATTATGACAATCTTATCGACGCTTATCTTGCTTACCAAAAGAACCAAGTTAGGCGAACGAATTTTTACTTCATAAAGGGACAAATGAAGAGCCCGCACACTGGTTGAATCGTTCATCTATGGTTGCCTTGAACACACACATGACCAATAAGACATCATACAGAACATCAGCGAACGCATCGAGATCCGGTTCTGAATGAAACGGCTTCAGGATTCATCTTCAAACGATGTCTGCCGAGCCCGTTGCATAGCCTCATCGCTGGTGAACCAAAATGTGGGGGTCTCACCCATATCTTTGTCCCAGCGCTGAACAGCACGTGCGAACATTTCGCCTTCTGTGTACATTTCGCACCACTTGAGGCACCAATCAGCTTGCTTGACCATTGCTTCATCATCAGATGATGAGCGCTTCAACACCTCGGCTTGTAGAGCGATGACCATGACCCAAATCGGAGCAAGAGCGTAAGTCGCGAAAGGGTTGCGCTCTGTATCGACATTTCTCCATTCGGTCCACAAAGAGAACACTTGGTCGTAAAGAAATCCAATCGTGAGCACGGAAAACATCACCGTGAAAAAGATGCCAGCAAGTGCAAAATACGTACTCGAAATTCCAAGAATTTCGTCAGAAAAACAAGGGCCTGCAGTGCAACCTGCAGCGAATCTCCATTCGATCAAAGGCCAAACCAGCAGGGTGATGGTTGTTCCCCACAACAACAAGCTGACGACGGCTTGGGATTGTTGCATCCTCCAGTATTGCCTCATGGCCCATTTTTTGAAAAATGAACTCGATTCACGGCTTTCTGTCATGGTCTAAACGCTGGCCCCATCATTAAAGAAGCAATCGCCTAAATTATTGCGGAAAGAATCAGGTAAGCCATTTTGATTTGTCCAGCAGTGTGTCGTTTTGAGGAAATAACCGGGGCTGGGAAAGGATTAAGCATGCCCGAAGTGGGCCACAATCATCAACGTTGGTAAAGTGCATGAGAGTCCCAAATGTGAAATCATACCTCCGAAATGTTCTGTCCAGCATTCTGCTGCCCTTCAGATCCTTTCGCCTCGGGTTGAGAAACCGTTTCGCTTCATCCACCATCCTTGACCCAGCAGGCCCTACAATCTCAATGACAACCCATGGCCAACGCTTGAAAGATGTCCACATCGTTATTGAGACAATTGCAAAGGGGACGGTACTTCCTTCTCGATTCATGCTTTATTTGGATGTAGAGGAGGATGTATTGCGTCCGAATAAGGCCTTGAAACGGCTGAAGGAGCGAGGGTTGGAAATTCATTTGGCCGAAAACCTCGGACCGCATACGAAGATACAGTGGTGGATTCGAAACGCGCCGGATTTTTCTCGCCCCCACATCATTGTCGACGACGATATTTTCTATCCGAAATGGTGGCTGAAACGCATGCTAGAAGCAGCGCAACACGAACCAACCTCAATCATGGCATACCGCGCCCACAGGATCGTTCTCAGCGATGACAAGAAAGGGCTCACGCCCTATGAATCGTGGCCTCCTGCGATAAAAGGACCGAGTCACCTTAATTTGGCCACAGGTTGTTCTGGAATATTGTTCCCTCAGAATTTCCTAGAGATTATGCGAAAGGCGGGCGATGGATTTCGGGAAACATGCCCACGGGCTGATGATATTTGGCACGCATTCCTAGCCATTGAAAACGACGTTGGTATTGGTTTAGTGACAGAGGAAAGCCTCCATTTTGACACCATACCCGGTAGCCAAGAACAGGCTCTGCATTCAACCAATGTCGCTGAACAACAAAACGACGTCCAACTTCGCCAGACCTTCCTCCCAAGCACGTATGCAGTGTTAGCAGAACAGGAACTTCTTCTTCAACAGCGGTGAACGTCCAAGTTAGAAAATCTCATCTTTGGAAGAGTTTAGAGTTGTAATCAAACCGAAGAAGGTTCGAAACGGCGCCTTCTCACTGAACAGAGGGATTCGTTATTGAGGGTCGGGCCCTTCAACGGGTTCCACTCAACGGTTTCCACTCAACGGCTATCAAACAGTTTCTCAAGGCCACTGCGGAAGGCCGCCACAGAACGTCGATGGTCGACCATTCGGGTGTGCTTGCGTGCCAATGCACCGTAGCGCTCACGGTCTTCATACACGGCCCTCAGGGCATCGATGACTGCATCAGCGTCATGCCCATCGTCAACCAAAATGCCGCCTTCGCCCAAGGCTTCCTTTTGCGAGCCGACGTCTGAGGTCACACTTGGCACCCCGAACAGACCTGCCTCGCCGATGACACGGCCCCACGACCCGGTTGTCTCGAAAAGGATGAGGTGAAGATCAATGCCGGCAAAGAAGGTCGCAGCATCCACATGGCCCACCACTCGAGCATTTGGATGATGAGCAAGTTCCTGCGGGTATGCGCTGCCTCCGGCAATATGGACTTCCGCCTCCGGCCAGCGCTCAAGCAACTTCGGCAGAAGACGCTGATACATTCGTAACCCTTTCTCGGGAGTGACGACCATGATGCCGATGATGGGCGGGGCTCCATCTGGTCGCTTCGCCTGCTCGGCTGACCGCAAGGCGTTCACGTCTTCCATGCTCCCAAAGCGTCCACCAAAATCAATTGGCAGCGGTACGCTGTGGCCTTGTTGAATGGCAAAACGGGATCGAATGTCGGCGAGCAAGCCTTCTCCAGCTGCACACACGAGGGCTGCGCCCTCCATCACAGGCCGAAACCGTTCCTCAAGGCGGAACGCTCCATCGTCCCGAACGAACATGACGTATGGCATACCACGGGCATTGAACGCTTCTGCGGCTCCCGGCGCCCATTCAAGTTGAGTCAATCCGATGCCACCTGCGTGCTCCTGCTTGTCCAACCATGAGCCGACACGAGCGGCAAACTGTGAGCTCCGCCGACCGATATGACGGTCATGGGCCCACTTTCTGCGCCTCATCTCACCCTTTCGCTCCCGCAAGCCCCAAGCCACCTTTGACCAGAAACCTTCGATGGGGAGGTCCGTTGTGGAGAAGTCTACTTCGGGCGTTAGCAATCCGATAGAGTCGCCTAGATCGCTGCTTGCAAACGCGCAAACCGTCCACGCTGGGTGTGTTGGAGGGTTCTCTGCAGGCGCCATTGGAACGAACTCGGGTGCGGTTTCGAGTGTTGGCCCTGCCGCCGCAATACCGTTCAGGAGGGCTGCCAAAGAACGCTCTGCACCGCCCCCTGGTGGATCAAGGTCCCGCACGGCGGCGAAGAGTCTACGGGTGCTCACGGCCTTGCCTTCGCTCCGTCTCCTTTGAGCGTTGTGGGCCTTTCACTGCCGACCCACGCAACATACATATCAACAGCTGAAAAGAATTCTTCTTTGACTTATTCAACCAATGGTATGATTTCCAACGAGGCGTGGTCGACGCCCGCTTCTTCCCTCGATTTGATCATGACCGGGTCTTCTAATCGCTTGTCTTCTACCGAGTTCATTTCAACAACCGTGTATACGTTATTTTCATTGCCGTTTTCATGACCGACTGCCAAGACCCTCACGCCACGTTGCAGCCTCATTGCCTCGTTTGAGTCGAATGCTTTCTTCCACACTTCGTAGCCTTTGGTCAGTTTGAACTTTGTAATCACGATCACTTTTGAATCACCATCTGACCGTAAAACAGCCGGCTTATTTTTACCATGCAGTTTCAACTCAGGCACCATGATATCGACACTGGAACCTTTGCTAACCCTCTACCTACCTCTCAGATTTACACAATCAATTCAAATTAAGGAAGATTGGTTCTGAAGAATCATCAGTTGTATAATCTCCAACTTGTCCATTGACATTCCTCCCCCAACATGAGACAGATTTGTCTTCAAAAACAACACATGTATGGAAATTACCCAGGAACAAATTCTCAGGCTTTGCAATCCCCTCTAGGCCTGAAACTGTGACTGGTGTAGACTCATGGTTCGAAGGCGTATTGCCCAATTGCCCATAGGTATTGTTGCCCCAACAAACAATCTGCCAATCCTCTAAAATTGCACAAGAATGGTGCGTACCTGCTGACACCTGCAAAGCAGTTCTATTGTTACCAAAATCAATAACTTCACGTTCAGTAAACGGATCGGTTGCTGATTGAGTATAACCAAGTCCGCGTTGTCCAAAATCATTCCTTCCCCAACACATGACTGAACCGTTTTCAAGCAATGCGCATGTATGATACCCTCCAACAGAAACGTCTGTGACATTTGTTCCTTGATGTGGTATATGAGTCGGCGTTGAAATGTACATATTGTTGTTCGTTACGCCTTTCAGTGCTTTGTAGCCCCAACAGAAGAGTTGGCCATCGGTTGTAACAACGCATGAAGCATGACCTCCAGCTCTAATAACGGAAGCATTGCTTCCGGAACTGAATTCTGGAACAGAATATGGGGTTGAAATCCCCTCGGTTCCATCGATTTCCCCATTGCCAATTTGACCGTATTCGTTGCTTCCCCAACAGGAAATCGATTGATCTGAGAGAAGTGCACACGTATGATAGTAGCCTGACGACAACAATTCGGCGGTTACATCTGGACCAAAGCTAAGCGTAGGCACAGGCACATATCGATCACTGTAAGTGCCATCCCCAAGAGTCCCATCTTGATTGTAGCCCCAACAAGCCACGCTTCCGTCATCTAATATGGCGCAATTATGAAATCCACCAGCTGAAAGTTGTGTTGCCGTATGCCCGCCATACAATGTAACATCAATAGGATTCACTCCGCCCGAGGCATTTCTGTATCCTACGCCGATTTGACCGTAGTAATTGTTCCCCCAACACATTACAGTGCCATCTTCTCTAAGCATACAAGTGTGCCACCCACCACCCGTTAATTGATCAACAGGCGATGTTTGATTTTCACAGTCCACATTGCAACAATCTTCAGGGTTACAAACTCCATTATCTCCAGGTTCTCCGTTACAAACGTATGCCGTGTTATCCACTTCATTTTCACCTAATTTTTGATTGCCATCCAAATCAATACCCGATTCAATTTTCACTCCGCCATAAACACAATTCTCCCCGAATGGCTCATCAGTCATTTTGATTAATGAATTTGAGCCATTAACAATACTATCTGCCTTAGTTGAATCTTCTTCAGATGAAGATAAACAGCCAGACATAGGTGCAAGAATGAAGAGCACACTAACAAACAATAATCGGAACCTCATACAGGTGGAAGCGAGACCAGATTCAATAAACCATTCCCCAGCATAATCGCTTTCAGATATGTTCAGAGGGTGTATCCGAATACCCATTGCTCAGATATTGGCCAATCAAAGGGCTTGCAATGGGTCGGGCTAACGCTACCCTTTGCTTACCCGTCTGTGCAAAGGGGGGCCCTTTGCAAATTATCTAAATCTGAAAGATATCAGTCCCAAACATCGCATCCTTGATTATTTCCGATTCTCAATGTGTAAGGAATTACTGTAAGGCCACCAGCGTTATCAATCGCAATCAAATTAAATCTCAAGTAACAGTATCCATCAGAGTCGCCACCCCACTGTGCAATTCCACCATTAGAAGTGTTAGACCATGCGAACCCATAACTTTCGTGATATGTAATGTCGCTCCAGGATGAATTTCCATCGAGTATGAATTCGTGATCTATCGTCAAATCTAAGTCTCCATCAATCCCAACTGCGGTGATATTTCCATCAACATCGATGGCGGAAAACCAGAATCCATAGTATCGATAATACATTCGTGATTCCTCTTCACCCGTAGTTTGATTGTAAGTAGAACGTTGTTCATCTTCCGCGGTGAAAGAGGTGCCTCCAGTTTGCCCAAGACTCGCCATATGGATTACAGGTAGATGATTTATGGTTTGGTTGTAATAATTATTTACAACTGTTGTGTTAGATTCAGTATCCTCAGTTCCTTCAACCTCTCCAACCGTATTATCCATACATCCGGACATGGGCAATAAAACAACAAGCAGCAATACAAAAATTTGGTCATTTCGCATGGTCAGCCTTTGACCTGCGTGAAATTAAACCATTCCCCAGCATAATCGCTTTCGGATAGGTTCAGAGGGTTCATCCGAATACCCATTGCTCAGGTATTGGTAAATCAAAGGGTTTGCAGTGGGTCTTTTCAAAGGGTACCGACGCGTGAGTTCTCTTCCTAAAATCGACCATCATTCTTTCCAAAAAGAGATCCAACCTTTACCGAACAGGTCTGGCAAATGGATAAAGAAACGCGGACCGTGGCAAGTACATGGCCGGTCAACCAGCATTGCGTGGTACGGTTTTTCAGATCAAAGTCTGGAAGGCGTTGAAAGACATACCCCGTGGTGAGGTGCGGACCTATTCAGAAATCGCCCGCCAGATCGGACACCCCAAATCGGCGCGCGCCGTAGCAAATGCATGTGCCAAAAACCCATACATTCCAGAGGTGCCTTGCCATCGAGTGGTACGAACAGACGGCGGGTTGGGCGGTTACAGCGGCCCTTGGTTTCGATGTTCGTCTTGTAGGCGATGCGTGTGCAACCTTTCCACGGACTGCAATGGACGGCGAGATGTTCGACGCAGACGTCGTACATCGGACGGCATTAGCAAGTCTACACGGGGAATTTTGCACCGTTCTCTCTTCCGAAAATGCCCTTATGGAAGCGTCCTGAGCGCTGTTGTCAAGCGAACAGACCGTCTTTCCAAGAAGTGATCACACCTGTGAATGCTGATGCAGCCACGGTCAACGGACTTGCAAGGTACAATTTCCCTGGGCCAGAACGACCCTGGAAGTTTCGATTGATGGCAGACACTGTGACTTGCTCTGGTGTAATGGAAACGCCCGGACCTGCTCCTATGCATGCGCCGCAACCTGGGTTAATCAGGTTGACACCAACTCGCTCAAACAGGTCATGCCAGCCTTTGTCCACAGCGAGCTGCTTGACGGGCCCTGAGCCGTATTGAATGAAGAATTCCACACCATCTTTGACTTTGAGTCCGGCATCTTCCGCTGCTTGACACACTTGAGCGTAATACGCAACATCGTCTGCCTTGCCTGCAGTGCATGAGCCGCCGTAGGCGATGTCGATGCTGACTTGGCCGATGTCTGCAATGTCTGCACCGTTGGTTGGATCGCTTGGGATTCCCTCGTCTGGATTCCCTGGGTGGGCGACCATTGGCTTGATTTCGTTGAGGTTGATATGGTGGACACCACCCGTGTATTCTGCCCCTTCATCAGGGGCCACGGACAATGCTTCCTGTCGTGAACGGTCAAGGTGAGGTTGGGATTTTAGCATCCAATCAAACAAGGCATCGTCTGCTTCACAAATACCAGTTCGTCCTGAGCACTCTGTGGCCATGTTGCACAACGTGGCTCGTTCATCAACAGAGAGGCTGGCCAATCCTTCACCGCCGAATTCCATGCTGCGGTTGAGGGTGAGTTCCTTTCGAGCGTGGTCGGCGAGGATGAACAAAATGACGTCTTTCGCAGTGCAACCATCTTCAAGCGTTCCGACAAGATCGAATCGAATTGATTCCGGGACTTTAACGAAGGTGAAACCTGCACTGACAAGGTTGGCGTATTCGGTCGCACCGACGCCCCATGTGAGGGCGTTTGAGGCGCCACCCATGCACGTGTGCGAGTCAGTGGCTTGGATGAAGTCGCCGACTTCGATGAATTCTTCGCGAGCCACTTGGTGACAAATTCCGGGCGAAACACCGTCTTTCGCCGAATAATCTCGGACGCCAGTATGTTGTTGGAAGGCCACTTGTAAATCCCTCAAAGTCTGCACCTTGTCCATGAACGGTACAAATTTCGGATTGTGATGGGCGTAGAGCAGGTGGTCTTCAAACACGGCAAACTTACTTGGGTTTGGGAGGCTGTAAGCGTCACCATACTCTTCTGCCAAGAAGGTGTGAACTTGAGCGGTGGTGAATTCGTGAGAATACCCTCCTTGAACTTGAGCAATCACCGGATCATCAGGTTTGACGCACTGTCCATCTGCTTGGCCCACAAGGTTCCGAGCGATGATTTTCTCAGCCATGGTCATTGGCCGGGGGGGGGTGTTCATTGGCGGTAAGTCGAGTTCTCCAGACTTGAGGGCCTTTGCGAACGGGAAGAGGCCACCTTTCTCGAGAATGATTTGTGTGACTTCATCATATTGTGAAGTGAATGCATCAAGTTCGATTTCTTCACCATCCTGCAAACGCATGAGCATTGCATGGTCGCCCATAAGCTGGCCGAGGTTGATGTTGTTGCGTTCATGAATTGGAGCAAATGAGGCCGCAATCACGATGTTGATCCCCGCCCAGCGTTCGCACTGCGCAGCGGTTTCCCTCGAAGATCCAGTGCCTTTTCGTTGACCTGAAACGATGACTTCGAAGTTACCGTTTTTGAGGGCGTTTTGGTTGAACACGCGCAATCCGTTGTGCATGAGTCCAGCGTAGGCATTCTTTGCAATTTCGGCAGGGTCATGATCGAAGCAAACCCAAGCCGGGGTCATGACGTCTGTGTTGATGTCATCCAGAAGATCCTCAACGCTCAAATCTTCCATCTTGAGGTTCAAACCATCATACAATTGTTGTTTGATGAGGTCCAAGTCCTTGGTCAGGAATAAAACCCTTTTTCCGGGCGTGAGGGCGACTTTTTGTGGTGGCCAGTTTGCTCGCATTCTTGCCCCTCAACTTTGTTCATGGGCCAAATGGATATAATCGGTTCGGGCGCGTTGCTTGCGAAAGCATTCCGATTTGCCACCACAGCAGCAAAGTCTAGCGGTAAAATGAGGGCTGAGTTCCATTCATGTGTGAAAATTCCAGTAAACCGATTTTGCTTAAAGTTTAAATAATATCGTCATGGCGACTATATCAAGGTTCCCTAAAGAGTTGAGCATTTGGCTCGGCAAGGGGATAAAATGAGGGATACATATGGATGAACAGCAAGTAGATGATATTGTCAAGTGCGGCGACTGTGGAAGTCGAAGTTTAACTCGCGACGAAACTCGTGGCGAAGTCGTTTGTGAGGACTGTGGATTGGTGTTGGAAGACAACGTGATCGATCAGGGCGCAGAATGGCGTGTGTTCTCTCCAGAACAAGGCGATCAGCGTGCCCGGACCGGAGCTCCAATGACCGTGATGCTCCACGACAAGGGATTGTCAACGGACATCGACTGGCAAAACAAGGACTACTCTGGTAAAACAATCAACTCCCGCTACCGCTCTCAATTCTACCGAATGCGGAAGTGGCAGAAGCGAAGCCGTGTCAGCAACGCCACCGAGCGAAACCTGGCAATGGCTTTGGCAGAACTTGATCGAATGGCAAGCCGACTTGAATTGCCGAAATCCGTCCGTGAAGCAGCAGCTGTCAATTACAAGAAAGCAGTCGACAAGCGTTTGATTCGTGGTCGTTCCATTGAGGGTGTTGCAGCAGCATCGCTCTACGCCGCATGCCGCCAATGTGGTGTGCCTCGTACGCTCGATGAAATTGGACAAGCCTCCCGAACGGGCCGCAAGGAAATTGGTCGCACCTACCGATTCATGGTTCGTGAACTCAAGATGAAAATCATGCCAACCGGACCTGAAGATTACATTTCTCGATTCTGCTCAGGACTTGGCCTCGATGCTGAAGTTGAAGCAAAGGCCTACGAATTGATCAAGGCAGCTCAAGAAAAGGAATTGACCAGTGGCCGAGGCCCAACTGGAATTGCAGCATCAATCATCTACATCGCTTCTGTCCTTTGTGGCAAGCGACGCACACAGAGAGAAGTTGCTGAAGTTGCTGGTGTAACCGAAGTCACAATTCGAAACCGCTACAAGGAACTGATTCAAAACTTGAACATCGAACTCGATATTTGAGCAGGATCAACATCGCTTCGGTGAGGGACTGGGATGAGTAAACCTCGAAACAGATTGTCGAAGGCAGCCTATGATGCTGTAGAGCAAGGCCTTGTTGCTGCGCTTGAACGTGGTACGCAGTCGTGGCCACTCCCCTCACCTCCGATCTCGGATCCTGATTTTCCTGCTCTTCCGCCCAAGTCACCACAAACCATCATTGAGCAGGGCGTCGGCCTTCTCCAAGTTGATCGTGGAATGTTTGAGCGAAACCTCAACACAGTCGTTGACCTTATTGTCCCGCACAGGATGAACCTTAGCGACGACCCGTATGAGGTCCATGAGCGCTGGTTGAAGAAACGAGTGCCACAAGTCGCCGAGCGATTGCTGTTCGCAATTGCCACCGATTGGCTGGCTCAAGCCTTTGATCAACAAGCACCAAACATCGATCGCTGGTGGCTTGCCATCGCGCTTGTCGATGGATTAGCAATCGAAGCGCGAGGCCAATCCGTTCACCAAGGCTATCATTTGGTTGAATCAATTGCGCTTGCAGAGCGCCCAGGAACATGGCACACCCAACCCGACGCAGGACCCCACCAGATGGAGTGGAACGCCCATGCAGTTCTTCCACGTCAGGGCGGAGTGGTCGCTCATGATGTTGGGGTAGAAGCTGCCGTTTGGTTGCTGATGCGACTCGAAAATGGCCCAATTGAGCGACGGTTGTTGCTCATGGAGTGGGCGCGACTTCTGCTTCAAAGGCCCAACCTAATCGGACCGTTAGGCATTCATAACATTCTCATGCGCCGTGCGCTCGATCCTGAACAAGAGGTTGCCTCTCGTGTCTGTTTGTGCTTGGCGAAAACCATCGAGCATGACCGGGATGCAGGCCTTGAACTTGCTCAACGCCTTCACACTCGCGATGAAGTGCTCATCCGTAGAGGCATGGCAGATGTCCTCACCCGGTTGTTCCGCCGTCTGACTTGGGACGCAGTGCCGTTTTTGGAAGCCATGCTCCAAGATGAAGATGAGGGCGTGCTTGCAGCAGCAAGCGCAACCGTTGGCGATTTGCGATTTTTGGACGTCGAACGATGGGCGGACACCATGGCAGAACTATCGAAGCACCCACTGCCTGTGGTGCGACGTAACCTTGTTCCATTCCTTCGTGATTACCTCGAGCAATTTCCAGATGACCAACGCCGCCTCCTCCCCATGCTCTGGGTTGATGGAGACGAAGTGGTTCGAACACGGATGCGTGAACTATTGATGCGAATGGAAGAGGTAGCACCAGACCATTTTGCCGCAAGACTTGCCGATTTCGTTGAGCAGGGTTGTGACCTTGAACCGCTTTGGACATCTCTCTCAATTCGAAGGCCCGGGCGATGTGAAGCGTGGCAATCGTTCCTCAACGGTGATGGTGAACAACCCACATTGCCTGAGCGACCAACGCCGGAAGCAAGCATTCTCGATGACGATATCAGCGATGACGGGTCCATCGATCAGGAACTTGGGTTCCTTGACTGATTCATTCTTCTTCTGGAATTCTGAACGGACCGCGGACAACCAATCCGACGTATGTGCCGTTAAGCAAAGCAAGGCAACCAACCAGCGTGATGAGCATTCCAGTGGGTTCGGGGAGATGGACATCCAACTCAAGCCAGGTGATCCCTTTCACGCCAGCCAACAAGACACATCCAAACGCAACGACAGAGCGCCAACTCTGTTCTGGGTTTTCCCAACGGTCCATGGTTGGGGCAACACCGTTGATGTCGAAGGTGCGTCGGAACCAAGCAAGGTACAGGCAAACCATGCCGCCCAATCCGATGACGCCTCGGGAAAAAGAAGCAGAATCCCACGGGCCAGCAGGCGCAAGATCTGCGAACCCCTGAGCAACGCCAAGTCCACCAAGGATGGCCAGCCAACCCCAGGTCTGAGTTCGGTCCATGATTCAGCGAAAGAGGGCCACGCTTGAAAGCCTGTGCCAACCAGCAGGAAGACATGGGCGGAATTCAAGACGCACTCTTGGTTGCCGGAGGGCTTGGCACGAGAATGCTTCCGACAAGTGCCTCGGTTCCGAAAGAGGCCCTCCCCCTCATCGACGTACCAGCCCTCGTCCATCTTGCGCGTGAGGCTAAGGCGGCAGGGGCTTCACGTCTCCACATCGTCACCTCGCCGAAAAAAGATCTCTCGAACCTCCTCGGTGACCATTCATGGCTGAAAGAGAAGCGTCCAAACCTCGATGGGGTTCTGCTTGCACCTTTTGCTGATGTTGAAGTCCACATCCATGTGCAGAAGGTTCCGCTTGGACTTGGCAACGCTATCCAGAGCGCTTTGCATGCGATCGATGGCCCTTTTTTGGTCCTGCTTGGGGACAATTTACTCATCGATCATCATTCGACGCTTGAATCATTTGTACCATCACAAGCAAGCGCTGAGTTGGTGAAATCATTTGCTCAGCATGGTCGGCCATGCGCTGCGATGATGGCGGTCGAGCCAGAGGAAGTCAGCAACTACGGTGTGGTCCGTATGGAGGGCGCTCGAATTGTCGAAATTGTTGAGAAACCAACACCGGAACAGGCCCCATCGAACTTGGTGCTGTGCGGCAGGTATGTCTTCACCAGTGACGCATCTGATTTACTCGCGCATTACGATGTTGAAACGCACGGTGAATTGCAATCGATTGCTCTCCAACAGCATTGGATGAAGAATGACGGCATGTACGGCGTTGTTTTGGATGGCTACCAGTGGTATGACTCAGGCAAACCCCTTCCATGGCTCAAGGCACAAGTCGATCACGCACTTCGACGCGAAGACATGAGCGATGCGTTTCGGGCGTGGCTCATTGAGCGACTCGGTGAATGATCAGCGTTGACCCGGTTTCCAAAAAGACAGAGGTATCGGTGGCTCGTCATTCGCTTTTCGAAGGGCCAAATGATCGGCTCGCTCATTCCAACGATGGCCCCTGTGTGCCCTTACGTGTTCCCAAGAAAGGGGGCGGATTGCGGCAACAGTTCTCCATAATTCCTGCACATGAGCCACTAAGGCCTTGTTGGCTTTTGCTCGCCATGCACCACATGCCAAGTTTCCAGCATATTGGGAATCAGCGCGTATGATTGCCTCTTCCCCCCCGCCTTCACTTAACAACCAACGCAACGCCTCTCCAAAAGCGGTTAACTCAGCAGTGTTGTTGGATCCGACTTCCGCTCCAACGAAGTTCGCCTCATCAGGCGCTGTGACAACGGGCCCGGCAAATTCCTCGACCAACGAGCCACTTCCGCGACCCAGTCCTGTGTCTCCAGTGATTACCACAACGGACCAAGCAGCCGGTGTTGTTGCGTCTACGTTTTGGTTGCCTAAGCACGATCCGTCGACATAAATCGTCCAGTGTGCAGAGGGCAAGCGGTTCACTCGCCGATTTCAGCTTTGTAATCTGCAGCGCTCATCATGCCGGTGATCGCATCAGGGTTCTCGAGCTTCATGCGAACAATCCATCCTGCGCCGTATGGATCTTGGTTCATGAGTTCTGGTTCGTCTTCCAGAGCGTCGTTGACGGCAGTAATGGTTCCAGCAAGAGGTGCAAAGATTGGCGAGGCGGATTTGACGGATTCAACAATTGCAAATTCACCCATGTCATCGAATGAGTCGCCGTCCGCAGGGAGTTCGATGTACACAATATCTGTGAGCGCATCTTGTGCGTGGTCGGTGATGCCAATGACGATTTCGTCGCCTTCAACTCGCATCCATTCGTGCTCTTTTGTGTAGTACAGTTCTTCAGGAATTTGACTCATAGCCTTCGACCTGATTTGATGGAAGTGGCCGCCTTTGATGAAGCCACCGCTCACGCAAAGTGGCGAAAGAATGAGAAATCAGAATCACTCTTGTTCCGTTAATTCATCTTCCAATACATTCGCTTCGAGTTCGGCCCAAGCAGAACCAACGCTTGCATCTTTGATGGAGGTGTTGATGTCCTCGCTCACACGCTGCGCCAACTCATCCGCTGATTCGTTGGGGAATGCAGAGGAAAGAGGGCCTGAGCCGTTGCTCAACGTGTTGCCCAGGCCAAGGAACAAAGCGCCAAGAAGGATGAAAATCCAACCCATGCCGAGTTCTGAGATTTGCATCCGCCCTTCAATCAGTCCAAATCCAGCCACGAGCAAGAGGCCTGTTCCAGTGCCGTACAACAACTTCGATGCGGCATCAGAGGGGTTGCTCATGATTCGACCACACGCTATTCAGCCATGAAACCAGCGGCTGTGTGGTGAAGAAGAATGCCGAATCTTCAGTATGTCTCACGCATCAACTTGTGAATCTTGTAGGGCAACAATGCCCTGTTGACGGGTGTGACTTCCAAGATCCGTCCATCGTCTCGTCGGCGAATGTCCTGCAGGAGAGGGTGACGGCTCTTTTTGTGGAGCGTGAGTAAAGTTGGCTTGTCGACTTCAAGGGCGCTGCGCACCACATTGACGAATGCTTCACTCTCGACAGCAAACTTACCAATTTCATCGATGACCAAGACTTCGCATTCATCTCGGGCGTATTCAATTGCAGGAATTGCAACTTGTTCGAGCGCTTCGATGTCGATGCCGTAGCCGAGGACCCTGAGCCTTGAATCAATGCTTTTGTGAGCCATAATGGCTTCTTCTTTGGTGACGATGTTGACGACTTTGTAGCCGAGGCGTTCGCTTCCGTCGAGGATCGGTACGGTTTGCATGCCGCCGATAATCGGGGCATCACTGAGGCTTCCTCGCATTTGGATTTCTCGCTTGCGCTCGTCGACAAGCATTTTGAGAACTTTTTCCATCACAGCGGATTTACCGCTGCGCGGTAAGCCGGTGATACCAATCTTTGGATGAATGCCCACAATATCACCTCAGGCTAACCCTAACGGTTAATGCAGTGGCTTGTCATAAATAAACCATCTTCCTCATGTTCTCCGTATATGGCGCTTCCAATTCCGGAAAATTGGTAGCAGAAATGTACGGATTATCGAATCAAAGGCACTAATTCCGGAAGGTCTCCGTTGACATCGAGCGGCAACATTTCCAATTCGTAATTGTTGACGTTGTTATTGGCTGACCACGCACGAGCCCACTCATCAAGATCATCGTCGTTGAGCAATTGGCACATCCAGTGCAGGGCGGTTTCTAAGGAGCCGTGAAGCGAAATCAATCGTTGCTGAATATCTTGATGCAGTTCAATGTGATTGACGCTGTTTCCAAGGACGCAGCCTGCCGGAATAACGGCCCAGCGCAAGCGCCGGTCTTGGTGTGCGTTCACGATGGCTTGGCATGCAAGACGTGGGCCGAATTTTGGTTCAGTAGCGCCACACCACATGGCCAACTGCCGCTCGTTTGCTCTCGAAGGGATGTCTGTTCGGAAGGCTGGATGGCGTACGAACACCCGCCCATCTTCATTTTCTGAGAAATGGACACCACGAATGAATGGTCGGGATGAACGACCCTTTGCCCATGTCTCGATGCTCTTGGAGTGGGCGGTCTGGTCGATTTCCCCAACTCGAACACGAACTGTGTGCCCGTTTGTGGCTAGGGCGTGATGTGCGTCGCCCAGTCTTGGAAGGAGGGCAAGTCGATCCAGCACTGCGAGTGTTTGTTTTCGTTCAACTCTGTCGCGAGGCAAACGAGGAATCGCCCACGTGTCCTTGGCCCAAGAGACCCACCGTTCCGGGGCCATCTCGAACGAAGGCACTCGGTTGGAGAGTCCGTTTTGATCTCGACGCAAATCGGCTCGACTGATTGGACCATGCATCAACAATTGGTCAACAGCCACCTTTGCTGTGATGCCAAGAACAGCCACGCCTTGGGTCATGCCAGGGAACAGGTGGTTTGCTTCTTCGATGGCCCAGATATCAGACCAGCCGTGTTCTTCAACCAACAATGTTCGAAGCGGGTGAGATGATTGTTCGCGTAGAATGCTGTCTGGGGCAATGAGTCGGAGCCTTCCGCCTTCTTCGAGAATTTGCAGGCTTCGTTCGATGAACAAGCGATAGAGGTTGACGTTCCCACGCATGGTCGAGAACCGGGGCTTTCCGTTGTCAGTGAGGGCACGGAGGTGCTCTCCGAGTTCTCGACGGAGCTTGCTGCCATCTTCCATGCCGCGGAATCGATCTTTTATCCGGAGCCATGGTGGATTGGTTACGACCAATTGTGGTTCGATTTCCCAAGGCCATGAGCCTTGCAAGGTATCGCCTTGTCGAACAGAAGTGAGCAGAAGTTCTTCTGCTTCTTCACGTGGCAAACACCCTGGCTTGGCAGTTTTGAGGCTGACCAGGCCAAATCGAATGCATTCAAGCAGAAGACGGCGGCGAGTTGACGCCACGACAAGTTCGTCCACGTCGAGCAACTGGAACGAGGAGAGGAGCAGACGGGTGTCATCCATTCGACGCTCATCAGTGCTGTCTTCGTGGTGTTCAGAATGTCGGCGAATCAAGCGTGCATGAAAGATGCCGCCACCGCATGATGTATCGGCGATTGGGAGCGGGATTCCACTCAGGGTTCGGCGTCCTTCTGCAACCCGCTTCAACTCAATCTCATCGTCGATTTCGGTTTCTTGGCTGTGTTGAGGGAGGTTGAGTTTCTCGATGTGAGCTCGGAAACCGGGTGGAAGATTGCTGAGATGCATGGTTGAGGATTTCACGGGCGTCTTTGGGCGGGTAAGGCTCTCCAAGAGTTCCGATGCAATCACCGCATCTGCGAGGCGAGGTGGTGTTGGGTGGGCGCCCCGAGGGGATCGTCCATCGGTCTCGGCATCATGCCGAGCGAGGAGGTGATCGAGAACATGGCCTGGGTCGGTGAGGAGGTTGGCGGGCAAGGTCGGCCATTCCTCTGGAAGGAGCGCTGCTATTGGTTGATGCACGCGCAGGGATTGTTCCCAGGATTGGAGCCAAATTTCAATTTGTTCCGGACGATTATCGAGGCAACGATCCAATCGTGCATACCAGCCGCTGACTCCGCTCTGCATAACTCCACCCAACCCATCCGGTTGGCTCGATTGGTTTGAATGTGACCCTTTACAGCCGGCATGAAATTTAGCATAAAAAGGGCGTTTTTTTACACTAAACCAAGCATCTCAAAACTTTGCTTATGCCATTCCCATCCTGCTTTTACCCATTCGAAAAGGGCTGACAATTCAGCTTTCTTAACACCAGCCGTTTTCGCGATTTGTTTGAGGATTTTAATCTCCGCCGAATCGTATTCTCCGTCAACGGCAGCGACGAGAATGGCATCTCGAAGTGCTGCCTTCAAGGCGACTGGCGAGAGCCGTTCCATGACGAGTTTCAACGGGGGTGGGTTCTCCAACATGTTTCGAACATCAACCCTCATCTCAGGGTGCATCATTGACCGGCCCATGAGCCCCTCAATGATGGCGAGTTCTTCCTTGACGAGTGCGCCATCAGCAGAAGCAACAATGATCATGATCTGCGCATAGCCCTGAGCTTCATCAGGCGTAAAATCAACCGTTAGGTCGACGTACACGTCCTTCACTCCGACAGTGCATTGAGGAGGTCAAACCCTTCCTGCATCCACATGGCGCCTTTGATTGTCCAATCAAGGAGCTTTTCAACAGCGTTGTCGGCCAGGTCGAGGTGCTCTGCAATCGCTTGGAGAACAGCGCGTTCATCATCATCAACCGTTCCATCGGCTGCAGCCATGAGGGTTGCATCTCGAAGGGCCAGACGGCCAGATTCTGCCCCTAGCCCATCAAGGCATTCCTCGAGCGATGGTGGAGTTTTCAGTGCACTGCGAATCATTTCACGTTGCCTTGGAGACAGCAGAGCGGTTCCAAGTCGCTGCTCAAACATGGCCATTTCATCAACAGTCAGTTCATTGTCAACCCGCGCCATGAAAGCAAGAAGTCGAGCGTAGGCGTAGCGTTCTTCCCGTGGAAGTTTGTGGACGGTGTCTGGTAGCATGAACACCGGTTGTCGACATTACCTTAGAACCCAACGCCGGCACGAGCATCGAAACGTTGTATTTCGTTTTGATTTCGTCGAGGCGAACAAGCCTTCATCAATTACAACCACTGCCTACTGAACATGTACCCAAGCAAAAACGTCCTTGGCCAACCCCTCGACAGTTGTTCGTGTGACCCGATGACCGGTTGGTATCGGGATGGAAAATGCAACACCGATGAGAACGATCGGGGCAGTCACACGGTGTGTTGTTTGGTTACAGAGAGCTTTCTTGAATTTGCCAAAAGTCGTGGCAATGATCTGATGACGCCCGCCCCTCAGCATGGTTTCCCTGGTTTGAAACCGGGTGATGCATGGTGCGTTTGTGCAAGGACATGGCTTGCTGCAGTAAATGCCGGCCATGCATGCCCGCTCGATCTTGAAGCAACTCACGAGGCGGCTTTGGAAGTGATTCCATTGGCGCTGATGGAAACCCATGCCGTCTGATCATTCGTCTTCGATGGTGGTGTAACCAAACACAAACCATCGCATGCTCGCCCATGTGAACAAGCCCCAGATTCCAATGTTGAGCAGGAACAAGAGTCGAATCGGGAATGTTGTCAAAAGATTCAACATGGCATCAAAAGAGAGTGTTGAGCCCATCATGCCAACAGCGTACACTGAGATGGCGCCTAACACCGTGGTTCGAACGTTTCTTCGGCCATCAAAAGTGAATCTTCTATGGACAAAGTGAGCCACAACGCTTGAGGCGAGCCATGATAACGACCACAACACGGTTTCACCCGCAGCATCGTAGAGGGGCGATAGCCGCAGGGTTTCCCAAATAATCCAGAAGAGGAATGTGTTGAACCCACCCGCAATGCCAAAGCGCTGGAGGGTGCCTCTGGGGAGAACTTCGGCCATGTTTGGTTTCGACATGTGACTCCTCTAATCGTCGTTGGTCTCGACATCGCTTGGCTTGCCGGTAAGAACACCTCGGAGCGCAGCGTTATCGGTTTGAATGGCGTCAAAAAGATTGTACTTCACGCCATGTTCTTCTGCTAGCACACCCAGTGCCATCGAGTCCTTTGGGAGGCATTTTCCACCAAAC
>ENA-UZWW01002300-UZWW01002300.1-metagenome-genome-assembly--contig:-Day-5--50m-contig-2300_pt1 | contig 18564 bp, 10 predicted proteins | sample MGYA00260348_ERZ794908 | MGnify/ENA metagenome assembly ERZ794908
TCAGGGTTTTCACCCTTGTTGCCTGACATGAAATTGTCTGAGCAATTGGCCAGCGGCAATGTGCCAGCCTACACCTGGATTGGCGATCGTTGGGAAATCCTTGCAGAAGTCCACGATGTTGAGTCCCTTCACACTGCCATACAATCCGCAGAGGCGTTGGGTGCTCAGGTTCTATCTTACACTGGGCGTTCTTTCAAAGCCAGCATCCGTCCCGATGATTTGCGTTTGCTTGCCAGCATCCCAAGCATTGTATGGGTTCAACAACGCGAAGCGCCAGCAGAGAAAGAGAATTACACTGGCACCAAAAACCACCGTTCCAATGCCCTCCGCGTCCCTTATGCTGGTGGCCGCGAATACGATGGCAGTGGCATCACTGTCGGGCACGGGGATGATGGCGATATCGTTCCACATATTGACTTCACTGGACGCATCCTTTTCAATCGATCAGGCGCTTCCAATGGCGACCATGGCGATCACGTTGCAGGAACCATTCTAGGTGCTGGCAACCTGGACCCAAACGGACAAGGTCAAGCTCCCGGGGCAGACCTGGTCTACTCAAGCTACCCTGCTAACCTATACAATGTGGATGGTGACTACCTAACCTATGGCGTGCGCGTCACCGCGTCCTCCTACTCAAATGGTTGCAATGCGGGTTACACCTCATTCACACGAACCATGGACCAAGATATTCGTGACAACTATTCCTTGATGCATGTGTTCAGCGCAGGCAATGCAGGGTCTTCCAATTGCAGCTATGGAGCCGGAAGTGGCTGGGGAAACATCACTGGCGGACACAAGCAAGGCAAGAACGTGATTGCTACGGCAAACCTCATGTCCAATGATGTGCTCGCAGGGTCAAGTAGCCGCGGACCAGCTCATGATGGACGTATCAAGCCTGACATATCTGCGATGGGAACCAGTGTTTATTCCACGATTTCACCCAACAGCTATGGCGTCAAAACAGGGACATCCATGGCTTGCCCAGGCGTGGCTGGTGTCATGGCACAACTATGGGATGCCTACAAGCAAAATCACAATGGTTCAGAGCCTGCGGGTGGCTTGATGAAAGCCATACTAACCAACACGGCAGACGACCTTGGCAACCCTGGTCCGGATTACAAACACGGCTATGGCCGCATGAATGCCTTGCGTGCAGTGAAAGCCATTGAAAATAATTGGTTCGTTCCCGACACCATTGCCAATGGACAGGTTGACACTGTGAGCATTTTGGTTCCTGCAGGTTTAGGTGAACTGCGCGTGATGCTGCATTGGACAGATCCCGAAGCCACCGTCAATGCACAGCGTGCATTGGTGAATGATCTCAATGGCTTATTGGTCCAGGATGCATCCAGTTGGCTGCCATGGGTCCTTGACCCTACGCCTAACAGCGCTGCATTAAACAGTAATGCCACAAGAGCTGTAGACTCCTTAAACAACAGTGAGCAATTCACTGTACTCAATCCCTCAGGCGGTCAATACAAGCTCATTGTCGATGCATCCGTCGCCATAGGCACACAGACCTACTGGGTTACTTACAGTTTTATTGAGCAAGCTGTTGAACTCACCTACCCCATTGGTGGCGAGGTGCTCAAACCATCAACCAACTACCCCATCCGATGGGATGCCTCACCTGGCAGTTCATCCTTTGCTATTCAGCTATCAAGCAATGGCGGCACATCGTGGACTACCGTGGCTTTCCCAACTGCCAACCAACGACAGGCCATCTTCACTGTACCTTCCGGTGCGGGCGATGACATGGTCATGCAAATCACACGTGGCAGTCAATCAGACACCAGCAATGCCCGCATGGGTCGTGTGGCCGTGCCATCAAACATTCAGGTCGCATGGGCCTGCCCTGACTCACTGAGACTGACCTGGAATGCTGTGTCGGGTGCCTCTGGCTACGTGGTTTACCAGCTAGGCAGCAAGTACATGGATCCCATCGATACCGTCAATGGCAATTACACGGTCCTTCACAATGTCAACAACGGTATCACACAATGGTATTCTGTTGCAGCTATTACCCCTGGTGGCATGGTTGGTGAGCGGGCCTATGCCATCGAAAAAAACCCTGGACTGATGGGGTGTGTCTTGCAGACAGATGCGCAATTGATTCAATTGACTAGCCCCATCGGCGGCATCCCCGATTGCCAGAACACCAGCAGTTTGGATCTAGCCATTTCACTCAAAAACGGTGGCTCTGACACCTTGTTTAATCTCCCTATTGCCCTGCAAATTGGCAGTGGCGCCATCACAAGGGACACCTTGTCAAGTTATTTGATTCCTACGCAAGTCATCAGCTATGTTTGGAGCAATGCGATTTCAGCTAGCGCTTTAGGCAATTACACCTACCGGGTATGGACTGAAATGCCGGGGGATCAGTATTTAGGCAATGACAGCCTGGAAGGCAGTTTCTCTGTCCTGCAATCAGATTCTACCTATGCCCTGCCTTACTTGCAGAACTTCAATGGTTTCTTCAACTGTGGCAAATCAAACAATTGTGGCAACACGACCTGCTCCCTTGCTGGCCATTGGACTAATGCGCTCAACGGCAGCTTTGACGACCATGACTGGCGAACCCGCTCAGGTGGCACTGCGTCATCTGGAACCGGTCCATCTGGTGGGCAATCTGGAGCATCTGGAGACAAATACTTGTACCTAGAAGCATCTGGGGGCTGCAATTATGCTGAAGCACTTGGCATGACACCATGCATTGATCTCACATCTGCCACATTGCCAGAAATAAAATTCTGGTACCACATGAATGGCAGCAACATGGGCGAACTGCATGTGGATATCATGAGTCAAGGCCAATGGGTCAATGACATCATTACCCCCGTGACTGGTAGTCAAGGCAGTCTTTGGATTGAAAAAGCCATCAGCTTGACATCTTACGTGGGTCAAGTTGTACAAATTCGCTTCAGGGGCATCACAGGATCTAGCTGGTCTTCTGATATAGCCATTGATGAAGTTAGCATCACGGAAGTCAGTTCTTCACCTACCGCCATCCTTTCCATCAGCAACATGGCCCCCTGTGTGAATGAAGTTGTTGACCTGAGTGACCTAAGTGTCAATAGTCCCAACCAATGGCTATGGACCCTATTGCCTGCCTCAGGCTTCAGCTATTTGAATGGCACAGACTCAACGAGCCAACACCCACAAGTCGCTTTCACAAGCTATGGCAACTACAGCGTTCGTCTGATTGCAAGCAATGGCAACGGCAGTGATACAGCGTTTGGCGCAGGAAACATCGTCATCAATGGCGGCGCCGCCCTTCCTTTTGCTGAACCCTTTAACACCTTCTTGCCAAATGGCTGGCAGATTGACAATTTAGACAACGGCACCACGTGGTCCGACAAAATTGCCATTGGTTCTTCTGGCGTGTCAACCAAAACTGCCTACATGGACAATTTCACTTACAACAACCCCTTGAGTGAGGATCGTTTGGTAACCCCTGGGGTTGACTTGACCGGTGCAAGTCAAGCGATTTTAGTCTTTGATGTTGCTTATGCTGCCTACAGCGCCAACTACCTGGATGGCTTGCGCGTGGATGTGTCAACCAACTGTGGATCTACATGGACAGCTACCAGCTACCTCAAGCAGGGATCTACCTTGTCGACGGTGAGTTTCCAATCCGCTGCATTCACACCCAACTCAGCTGGCGCTTGGCGCACTGACACGGTGCTACTACCCTCTGCAGTATCTGGTCCATCAGTGAAATTCCGCTTTGCCGCTATCAATGGCTACGGCAACAACTTATACATTGACAATGTGCAAGTTTACAACCTGGGTGCAGCCGCACCAGTTGCTAGCATTGGCAGCACTGCTGGCAGCTCATCCTGCATTGGAGACAGCCTTCAATTCACTGCTTTGAACCCTGGCAATGCCCTTGCAACATGGAATTTTGGACCTGGCTCCACGCCGGGAACAGCCAGTGGCATAGGACCCCACACGGTGACCTATTTCTCCGGTGGGTCAAAGGATGTGATCTTGACCTTGAACAGTGCAGGTGGACAGGATGATGACACCATGTCGTTCACTCTAGGCTACCCCACCATTGCTGCATTCACGCGCACTATCAATCAGCAAACTGCAACATTCACAGACATCTCCACAGCTAGTCCAAGTCAATGGCATTGGGACTTTGGCGATGGCAATACAGCCAGCACCCAAAACCCCATTCACACCTATGCAGCTGGCGGCAATTACGTCGTCACTTTAGGGAGTTACAACAGTTGTGGCTGGGACAGCACTGATGTCACATTCTATATCTCAGGGGTAGGAATCGATGAGTCTGAATCCGCTGGAGATTGGTTCATTCAACCCAACCCTAGCAATGGCCAAATCACGGTGCATATGCCACAAAATGCGGTGGTCCAGTCTTACGAGGTCATCGACATGCTTGGCCGGACCCTCATTGAAAGCAGTCTACCTGAAGATGGGCAATTGAATTTAGGTGCCTTGCCTTCTGGCAGGTACATGCTTCGCATTCACAGCAAGGATCAAGTGAAGGTCTTGCCATTGATTCGTTATTGACGGGGTCATCGGCATACCCTACGAATTGACAAAGGCGGCCATGGGGTCGCCTTTGTTGTTCAGGTATGCTTTGCCTTTGGTGCCAATGCCAGCATGGCCATGGTGAGTGCCCCATTGAGTAAGAGCAACTCAAAACCAAAGGTGTAATTCAGGATTGTTGGTGACAATCTGGCAACAGCATAAGTCAACAATGGGCTCGTCACGGCAATGGCAGGGATCAGCCAGGCCTGCCGTGGACTTTGCTGACTCAGTATGCCATAGGCAAACAGGCCAAGCAAGGGGCCATAGGTGTAACCTGCTGCCGTGAACAGGGTTTTGATGATGCTTGGGTCAGCGAAAGGCTTGAGCATGACGATGAGTGCACCTACAGCAATGGTGACAAGTACATGGGCCTTTTGTCGAACCTGCTTTGCTTTATCTGTTGACATGAGTTCAACGCGCAACACATCAACACTCAAAGAGGTCGTCAATGCGGTGAGTGCTGAATCCGCAGAAGAGAACGCTGCAGCCACCAAACCAATCACGAACAGTATTCCCAGCATCCATGGCATGTCTGCATGCATGGCTACAGCAGGGAAAAGGGCATCCCCACTTGCGTCAATACCGTGATCGCTAGCGAAGCGAGTCATCAACACACCAAGCGCTAGCACCATGAAATTCACCACGACAAGCACCAGAGAAAGGGTCATGACATTGATTTGGGATTCGCGAAGACTTCGGCAGGTTAAGTTTTTTTGCATCATGTCTTGATCCAAGCCTGTCATGGCAATGGTGATAAACATCCCTGCAAGGAACTGTTGCCAGAAATGGTTGCCATCGGTTGAATCAAAGAAGAACCATTGAGATTCAGGTTGGGCAACAAGCCAATCCATAGCTCCCAGGCCGCCCATGTCGACCTGTTGAGTGAGTACATAGAGGCCATAAAAAATGGCACCTAGCATGGCCAGGGTTTGCACCACGTCAGTGATGACGACAGTCTGGATACCTCCATGCTTGGTGTACAGCCATATCAGGGAAAGGATGAGGCATACGGTGAGTGCAAATGGCAACCCCAGGGGTCCAAAAACCAATTGTTGCAAAACAATGGCCACCAAGTACAGGCGCAAAGAGGCACCTACCCATCGAGAAAGCAAAAAGAGCCATGCGCCACTGCGTTGTCCAAGGTCATTGTAACGCTGACCCAGGTAGCCATATATCGTGCTGCTATTGCTTCGGTAATACAAGGGAAGCAGCACGCCTGCCACGACGGCATAGCCAAGCACATAACCTAAAACCATCTGCATGTAGGCCATCGATGAAGATGACACCCAGCCAGGAACAGAAATAAATGTCACCCCACTCAAGGAGGCTCCCACCATGCCGAAACTCACCAGCCACCATCGGGATTGCCTGTTACCAGTGAAGAATGACCGATTGTCTGCACCACGTGAAGTCCTTTTAGCAAGCGCCAATACCGCAAGAAAATAGACGAACATGACAAGCAATATGGAAAGGGGCTTCATGGGCACAAATATGGGCTTTACTTTTATGCCAATGGAACTCCCTTCACTTGCCCTTGAAAAAGCTGTTCGCGAACTGGCAAAATTGCCGGGCATCGGTCGGCGGTCTGCCTTGAGATTGGCCTTGCACCTTGTCCGTCAAGGCAAGCAGCAATCGCTTGACCTTGGCCTGTCCATAGAGCAACTGGCAGAGGTGAGTCGATGCCGTACATGCCATGGCATTTCCGATGAACTGTTGTGCAGCATATGCTCTGACAGCTACCGCGATCAAGTTACCATCTGTGTGGTGGAGAGCATTCGGGATGTGCTTGCACTGGAAAACAGCCACATCCATCGCGGAACCTACCATGTGCTGGGTGGTTTGATATCCCCCATGGATGGATTGGGGCCCAACGACCTGACGGTGGATGACCTGGTTTCAAAGGCAGAAAACCAAGGCATCAAGGAAATCATCTTAGCCCTGAGTGCAACCATGGAGGGTGACACCACCGCTTTTTACCTGCACAAACGCCTTCAACACACAAACATCAAGTTGACAGCCATTGCCCGGGGCTTACCCGTTGGTGACTCCCTTGAGTACGCTGATGACATCACGTTAAGTCGCAGTTTTCAGCAGCGACTCCCCTTTGAACAAACCCTCAGGTCATGAGGTTATCTGTTGTCATCGTCAGCTACCAGGTGAAGGACTTGCTTCACCAATGCCTCTGCTCTGTAGAGCGAGCCATTGATGGCATCGATGCAGACATCCTGGTTGTTGACAATGCATCCACCGATGGCACGGTGGATATGATGAAACAGTGGCACCCATCGGTTAAGTTGATTGCATCTCAAGAAAATTTAGGTTTTGGCAAGGCCAACAATTTAGCCGTGTCACAGAGTGATTCAGAACACATCCTTTTCCTCAACCCAGACACGGTTTTGCCTGAAGACAATTTAACAGAAGCGTTGGCCGTCATGGATGCGGATACAGACATTGGATCCATGGGCTGTCGCATGATTGATGGCACGGGTGAATTCCTTCCAGAATCCAAGCGTGGCATGCCTACCCCAATGATTGCCTTGTACCGGCTGATTGGCCTGAGCAAGTTGTGGCCTAAACATGCATCTTATGGTCGATATTACTGGGGTCATCTACCTGAGAATGAGAGTGGTGACGTTGACGTACATTGTGGCGCATGGATGTGGGTTCGCAAGGGAATCCTGGATAAACTAGGCGGCTTTGATGAGTCATTTTTCATGTATGGCGAGGACATCGATTTGTCCTACCGTATTCAGCGTGGTGGTTGGCGAAACCATTACTTGGGGCGGCAGCCCATCATTCATTACAAAGGCGAAAGCACCAAGCATGCCAGTTGGAATTATGTGAAAACCTTTTACCAAGCCATGCACATTTTTGCTGTGAAGCATTTCTCCAACAAGGCCACCTTGTTTGTCTTCACGCTAAGGATGGGCATCATTGCCCGTGGCGCGCTTTCGATGATGCGGCGATTCACCCAGGTTGCCCTGCCACCATTGGTTGATGCGGGACTGACTGTCGCAAGCATGTGGCTGATCACTGACTATTGGGAAACCAATCATCGGTACATCGATGGCGGCGCCTACCCCGACATGTACCGGCAAGTCATCATCCCTGCCTACCAAGGCATTTGGCTGGCTGGCCTTTGGGTCTTTGGGGGGTACCGGCAGCACAGCAGCTTGCGTTCCATATTTTCTGGATGGGCCGCAGGCACGTTATTGCTGATGGGCATTTACGCCCTGCTCCCTGAGGAATTGCGCTTCTCAAGGGCCTTGCTGTTGCTCGGCGCAGCCACATTCCTCTTGGTCACCCTATTGCGACGCTTTATTCAGGTGTGGTGGTCTGGCACACGTGATGCCATGCTTCGTACGGGACATGTTGGTGGTCGGCTGCCTGCGTATGAACAAAGTGGCATCAATTTCTCCATCACCACAGATGACATTCAACAAAGTGTTGACAGCCTTCAGTTGAACCAACTGGTCTTCTACCCGTCCAAAATCCGCAACAAGTCCATCATTCAAACCATGATTGCTTGTCGAGGAATGAACCTCAGGTATCGCATGGCCTACCCGGAGCTTTCAACATTGCTGGGTAGCGACATGGCTAATGCCAACAAGGTGAAACGCTTACCCAACTTGGCACAAAAAAGATATCAACGACAAAAACGCAGCTTAGACTGCTTGGTTGCCTTCAGCTTTTGCTTGCTGAGCCCATTGATGATTCTCAAGCAAAGCACCCGTCGATTGCTTAGGCATATCCCTATGGTTTTCACAGGAAAGCTAACATGGGTGGGGGATGCGGATCACCAAGCCAAGGAAAACCTGCGACACCCTCTACCTCTAGGCGTCTTGGCGCACAGTTCCAGGCACCCAAATACGGATATTACCGATCAAGCCAATGAGAGCTATTTCACCCATTGGAGTGTCGATTGGGATCTAAGAGTCATCCTTCGTGCAGCTCGGTTTTAACGTAAATTTGCCATTCACAATACACAGGATATGTTTGAATTGATCATGCCCAAGATGGGCGAATCTGTTGCAGAAGCTACCATTACTGAATGGCTGAAGGCTGAAGGAGACACCATTGATGCAGATGAGTCATTGTTGACCATCGCAACAGACAAGGTTGACAGCGACCTCCCTTCCCCTGTTTCTGGCGTGTTGATCAAACAGCTTTTTTCTGCAGATGAGGTCATTCAAGTTGGCCAAGTTATTGCCCACATTCAAGAGGCTGGCGACACGTCCTCGCCTACCACGCCCGTTGAAACGAAGGTTGAAACGGCTAGTCCCCCTACTGCTACCGCAACAGCCACTACGCTGACAGATAGCAAACCCCAAACTGCAGTGGTCAATGAACCCGCAGCGACTGCATCAGGAACGCCTTCATCCAAGCCTACAAACATTCCTCGCGAGAGCAATGGCCGTTTTTACAGTCCCCTTGTGCGCAATATCGCTTCTGAGGAAGGCCTCTCTCTCAGCGAACTTGATGGCATTCAAGGCAGTGGCCAGAATGGCCGTGTGACCAAGAAAGATTTGATGACTCACTTGAGTCAGCGTGGATCAGCACCTCCAGCTATCGCAAAGACAAGCAAGCCTTCCGCTGCTCTAGCAAATCAATCACCAGCCTTTGCTTCCACGCATCAAGTACCACCCGTGCCAGTGATGGAGGGTGATGAAATCATTGAGATGGATCGCATGCGTAAACTCATAGCCAATCACATGGTGATGAGCACGCATGTATCACCTCATGTCACTTCCTTTGTTGAAGCTGATGTCACGGTTATCGTGAACTGGCGCAATCGTGTGAAAGACGATTTCCAAAAACGTGATGGCACTAAAATCACCTTTACGCCCATCTTCATGGAAGCGGTAGTGCGAGCCATCAAAGACTTCCCTATGGTCAATGTCAGCGTAGATGGTGACAACATCATTGTGCACAAGGCCATCAACCTAGGTATGGCAACTGCCTTGCCCAGTGGAAACCTCATTGTTCCCGTGATTAAAAATGCTGATCGATTCAGCCTGAGCGGTCTTGCTAAGGAGGTCAATGAATTGGCAGCCAAGGCGCGAAACAACAAACTGTCCCCCGATGACGTTGCCAACGGCACATACACCGTAACCAACGTGGGAACATTTGGCAATGTAATGGGCACACCCATCATTAACCAGCCACAAGTCGCCATTTTAGCCCTTGGTGCTGTCCGTAAAATACCTGCTGTGATTGAAACCCCAGAAGGGGACATGATTGGCATCCGACACAAGATGTTCCTTTCACACTCCTACGACCACCGTGTCGTTGACGGCGCCCTTGGTGGCATGTTCGTCAAGCGTGTGGCTGACTACCTGGAGCAGTTTGACCCCAATCGCGTGATCTGATGGATTTACAACGACCTCTTTGTGTGTTTGACTTGGAGACCACGGGGCTCAGCATCACCAATGACCGTATTGTTGAGATGTGTGTCATTCGACGTGGCACTGATGGCGTTGAAAGCACCCACGTGTGGCGCGTCAATCCAGGCATCCCTATTCCGGATGAAGTCTCAGCCATTCACGGCATCACCGATGCAGATGTTTTAGACTGCCCCAGCTTCAAGGCTATTGCTCACGAGGTCAAGGCCGTTATCGCCGGCTGCGACATGGCTGGCTACAATTGCCACAAGTTTGACATCCCCTTTTTAGCAGAGGAATGCCTTCGCGCCGACTTAACCATTGATTTTCATAAGGTCCATGTGGTTGATGTGCAAAATATCTTTCACAAAAAAGAGCAGCGGACCCTGTCAGCAGCAGTGAAATTCTACACAGGGAAAGCCATGGAGAATGCCCACAATGCAGAAGCTGATGTGCGTGCAACCTTGGATGTGTTGCTGGCACAAATCAACCATTACGATGACCTTCCTGAAGGCATTGAGGGATTGGCAACTTACTCTACACGCCACAAGGCTGCTGATTTCGCCGGTTTCATCACTTTTGATGAATCAGGTGTCGAGCAATTCTCCTTTGGGAAGTATCGTGGTCAACGTGTGGTGGATGTCCTTGTAAGCAATCCCGGCTATTTCAGCTGGATGCTCAATGCTGACTTCCCCATTTACACGAAGAACATTTTGACAGCTATCCGGCTCAAGAATCGATGAAAATCCTTTGCATTGGACGCAATTACCCTGCTCACGTCGCTGAGCTAGGCAACGACATGCCTGATGAGCCTGTGATTTTCTGCAAACCGGACTCAGCCATATTGGCAAAAAGGCATCCCTTCATCATTCCATCATGGACCCAAGAAGTTCATCATGAATTGGAATGGGTGCTCCGAATTGGTAAAGTGGGTAAGACCATTGATGAAGACTTTGCGTGGAGCTATGTAGATGCCATGACGGTAGGTATCGACTTCACCGCAAGAGATATTCAACGGTCACTGAAAGCCAAAGGATTGCCTTGGGAAAAATCAAAAGGCTTTGACGGATCTGCTGCCATAGGGCAATGGATGCCTGTTGGCAAGAGCAGCGACACCCATGAATTGCAACTAGACAACCAGGTTGGCATGCTTCAAAAAGGCAACACAGAGGACATGCTTTTCACTGTGAATCAGCTCATTGCGCACGCCAGTCGGTATTTCACCTTGAAGACAGGCGATATCCTTTTCACTGGCACCCCCTCAGGTGTTGCCGCTGTGAAAGCTGGCGATCGGTTGACCGCTAGCCTGGGTGGCACCACCTGCTTGCAAGTCGACATCCGTTGACCCTAAACAAAATCTCATCAGGTCGGTTTCTACCGCCGCAGGAAACATTATATTTGAACCTTATGGGTTTACCTAATACCTGAATGCTGAATATGAGATTTTTTCTACGCACAACACTGACCTGCTTGGCTACCCTAGCTAGCTTTGCTGCACATTCCCAGACAACGGTTTTCACAGAAAGCTTTGATCCACCTTCTGGCCCTGACTCTGTATGGACCTACCACAGCCTCGGGCCCTTGGTGACCGTACCATACTGGAACGACACATCCGCGCTTGCTGTTTCTGGACCCAACAGTTACCACGCAAAAATTGTTGCCAACGACTCCATTATTTTTCGCACAGACACCTTCAGCACCGTGGGTAATATTTTTGTGCGATTGACTTTTGATCACATTGCAAAGGTTCACTTTGGTCAACAAGCATGGCTTCGCGTATCCAACGATGGTGGCCAAACATGGACGCGGCTGGTTGCATCACATTATGATGGCAGCAGTGCTGGATTCCCTGCTACCAGTTACTTCAACGAACTCTCCTACGCCAACCCCAACGCGCTCCCCTACTGGGGTGGCCTAACACCTGCAGGCACTGGCACTGCGCCAACCGCACAATGGTGGGCCAACGAAACCTTTGATGTTTCTTCCGTCCTTGGCGTAGGACCATCAGGAACTGGCAACGGCTATGCTAACTGCTTGGTAGAGTTCATCTTAGAATACAGAAGTCCCTCAGGCACAGCCAACCCAGCTGGTTGGTTTGTTGACAACGTGAAGGTCGACGCAGCCCCTTGTGAACTGAATCCGCCAACCATCACTTTTGACTTGACACCTCGACGAGAGCCCATTGGTGCACGCTACCAATTGTCACAAATCATTCAACTGAAAGCCTTAGATGCAGAATCCGGCATTGACTCTGTGGTGTTATTCACACGCCTGAACGGCGGCGCATGGAATGACACGACCATGACCCCCGCCAACTCCGCAACCTGTCCAGATTCATCCATCTACAGCTACAGCATCAATTCATTGATTATGGGCGACACAATGGATTGGTACGTGGAAGTTTATGACTGTGCCTGTCCTAACATGAGTCGGGCCCCATCATTGGCTGCATCTCCCATTTACAACACCTTCTGGATTGACCCCTCACCACCCCTTATTTGCGGTGTAACAACCAGCAACAGCTTCCCTTCTGTGGTCACCTCCTTCCCTTGGGTTGAGAATTTCTCTAGCATCAACTGGATTCAAGGATCTGGCACTGGGAACACAGGGTCCAGCCATCGGGGTATTTTCCCTCAAGGCAATCCCCCTTCAGGGAAAAACTGGTCTGTCTCTCCGAATCCAACAAGTTCTGGATTCGGTTGGTCCGTTCGCCAAGGCGCAACGGGTACAGCAAACACTGGCCCATTGGGCGATCACACCTCAGGAGGTGGTAAGTACTTGTACACAGAAGTTTCACAAGGCAATGCCAACAACAACACCCTGCTGATTACACCCTGTATCAAGCTCACAGGCCTGAACCATGCTGTGTTTGAATTTTGGTACCACAAATACGGTCAACACATGGGCAATTTGCGCGTGGACATTGACACAGGTTCCGTAACCCCTAAATGGGTTGTTGGTGTGATGTTGGTGGCTGGACAAAAGCACAGCAGCTCCTCACAACCCTGGTCCAAAGCATTGATTAATTTGGATCCTTACTTGGGCCAAATCATTCGTGTGCGATTCCTTGGGAACAAGAACAATTCCTCGGCAAATGACATGGGTGACATAGCCATCGATGACCTTTCTGTTTACGAACCAGACCCTGCAGACATTGAAATGGTGAGCTTTTTAAAGCCCAACAATGGCTTCTGTCAATACACCAGCACAGAAGACGTTCGGGTACACTTCCGTTCTGAAGGTTTCTTCCCTATTGACACCATTCCATTGGCGTTTTCTGTGACCAATTTGAGCACATCAGTCACTGTGACGCATCGCGACACCGTCTACCGATCGATGACCTTAGGTGATACAGCAACCTACACTTTCACCCCCAAGGCAGACCTTTCTGCCTTCAGCAACTACCATGTCTATGCATGGAGTGAGGCACCAGGTGACCCCAATTTGAACAATGACACGATTGGCTTCAAATTCATTGAGCACATTGTTCCCATTACAGGCTTTCCTGCCATTGAAACCTTTGACGGACCCGGTTGGGTAGCCGGTAATGGCAGCGCAGGCAATGCAGGCACATTCAACGCCGTAGACTGGGAAGTATACCCAGCAAGCAACTCAGGTGAGTTTGCATGGATGGTTGGCAATGATTTGACCGTGACAACTGGAACGGGCCCTCGCTGGTCCTGGAAACGCAATGACGGCAATTACATTTACGCTGAAGGATCCTATGGCTCTAACAGCCCTGCCGCACTTTTCAGAACCGTCAAATGTGTCGATCTGACTGGCCTGACCAACCCTACCCTCTCCTTCTGGTATTACCTCTACGGTTCTGACATCAACATCCTCAATGTGCAAGTGGTACCCAATGGGTCAAACAATTGGCAAACAGTAGCGGGCGCACCCCTTGTTGGTCAAAAGCATTTGACAGAGATTTCAGACTGGAAATTCCAGATGGTTGACTTGAGTGCCTATGTGGGTCAAGTGATTAAAATTCGCATTTTGGCAAGGAAAATTGGCGGCGGAGACAAGGCTGACATGGCCATTGATGACCTGGTTATTTATGACCGACCTGCCACTGACTTAGGCGTAAGCATCATTTCTTCCCCATTGAATTCAACCACATTGACCAGCCCTCAGAGTGTGATCATGAAAATTCGCAACTACGGTAGCGTTGCGAAAAGCAACATCCCTATCACTTACCAAGTCAATGATTTGTGTACGAGCAGTAATTCAGCCACCTACACCACTGCCTATACCGGCAGTATCCCTGCAGGCGGTGAAGTTTCGCTGACTGTTAGCACACCTCCCACTTACTACCTGGGTGAATTTGAGGTCAAGGCATGGACCATGATGACAGGCGATGGTTTTGCCTTCAATGACACAGCCAGCAAAATCAGTTCTGCAAGGGCTAGCCTTCAAATACCTGTTGGGCCTGAGAACTTTGACAACTGCATCGGTGATGAGCTAGGCTTCTTTGCTCAAGGTGGTTCAGGAACTATGCAGATGTGGGAACATGGCACACCTGCAAAACCTGGATTTAGCGGCGCAGCCTCTGGCAGCAACTCATGGGTTACTGGGCGACATGACGATTACCAAGAGAACAGCACAGAAATCCTTCGCGTTCCAACCCTGCTAGGCTTTGACACCATTCAAGGCGCTGAATTGCGTTTCAAGCAAAAGTTCTCATTTGCTACAGGTGATGGCGGCAAGGTTGAATACTTCCAAGGTGGACAATGGAATCTGTTTGGTACAGCAGCTGTTGCTATCGGCGTCAACTGGTATGGCTCAAGCTATGGCGCAAGCAATGTTGCCTCATTGAACTCAGCTGGTTGGGCTGGCAGCACGGGTGGGTCTTACATCGCCTCCATGCTTCCTTTGAATATCTGGAACTACAACAGCAATCCATTGATGCTTCGTTTTGTCATGAAATCAGGCGCGGGCGCCACGGGTAAAGGATGGTCCATTGATGATTTTGAGATCTATGTCCCACCACAAAACTCTGCATCACCTATTGCCATTGACACCAGGGAGTACCTGATCATTCCTGCCGACACAGCCCATTTGCGTGTCCGTATTGAAAACACAGGAGCTAAGCCTTTGGATAGCTGTCTTGTGCGATTCCAAGTCAACGGCGGTCCGTGGAGCAACTATGAAACCGTGATTTTCAAGGACAAGAATGGCAATATCACACCCAAATTCAAGGGACAGAAAATGTGGTACGACTTTGAACAAGGCTGGCTCAATGGTGGCGCTGGATCCTACAACGTTTGTGTTGAAACTTTCAAGCCTGACAGCAAATTGGATGACATCCCCACAGATGATCAACTTTGCATCACGATTGATGTCTTGGATGAGATTGCTATCACAACAGGCAATGGTTACTGCAATGACTTTGAATCAAGCACGACTGCCTCATGGGTTGCCTTACACGCTAACGACAAGAAATTGGCGCATGATTGGGAGTTTGGAACCCCTAACCAGACGCAAATCAATGCGGCAGCTAGTGGGTCAAATGCATGGGTGACGTTTGCCGATAGCAATTACAGCTCTATGAGTCAAAGCGCTGTGCATACACCTTTCTTCTACTTGTACCCCAACAACACCTACAGCCTTTCTTTCAAGCACAACATGCTGACAGAGCAGTACCACGATGGTGGCTCAGTGGATTGGTCCTATGATGGTGGTGTGACTTGGTATACCTTAGGAAACGTCTTGCAAAATGGATTGTGGTACAACACGGTACACGTGACATCATTGGACATCATTCGTCCAGGTTGGAGCGGCAACACCAACGGCTGGATCACCTCCAACATCAAATTCACGGTGGAAAACGCTGGAAAATTGGTTTTCCGATTTCGATTTGGCTCTGACTTTACCCAACAAAATGAAGGATGGGCTATTGACGACTTCTGCTTGGACCAATCACCTGCAGGTACTCCAGCTGACATTGTTGGCATAGGCATGGACGAAGATCAAATCCCTGGATTCTTCCTTGGGCACATTACCCCTAACCCTGTTGGCCAGATTGCACAGCTGCAATTCAATGGTGACCGACCCTTGAAATTGAAACTTAGGGTGATTGACCTCCTTGGAAAGGAAATCATGCATCAGGCAGTTCAAGGCGACGTTGGCTACAATAGCTTTGACATCGATGTCAGTGCGTGGGCCAATGGCATGTACACTGTGATTGCTGAAGTTGAAGGTGGCACCTTGATGAGGAAATTCATTGTGCAGCACTGATCTGATTGATCACTGATTAAACCGAAGGCCGAACACTGAGTGTTCGGCCTTCTTCTTTAACGGTAAATACCTAGGCCATTGAGCCAAGCAACGTATTTAAGCTTGTTGAGGATATGCCCACCATGGGTCTTGGCAAAATTGTGATGACCCGGACGATCTGGATCAGCACACATAAAGAGGTACTCACCAGGTCTGGCATCCAAGACCAAGTCAATGATGTGGCTATCCACTGTTGCCAGGGGCTTAGGTGGAAGTCCGTTGATCTGGTAAGTATTGTAGGGATGATCCAGCTTAGTCATGGCTCGACTTACGCGGCGAATTTTCTCATGGCCTGGCTCACGATCCATCACCGCGAAAATGACGGTTGGATCTGACTCTAGCTTCATGCCCCTGGCAAGCCGTGTGAGGTACAAGCTGGCAACGGTTGCCATGTCACTCAGGATCTTTGACTCAGCTTGAACCAAACTGGCCAACACCACAACCTCAGAAGGTTTAAGAGAAAGGGCCATGGCTTTCATCTTCCTTGATTCATCCCAAAAGCTGTCGTATTCACGCGCCAAGCGCTGAAAGACCTTTGTTGGACTGCTTGACCAGTACATGTCATAGGTGTTTGGCATCAACACCAGATCCGGAAAATCTTGCAGCGCTTCAATGAAGGCAGATTTTTCGTGGGGGAAGTGACTGGCTATGTCCTCCAACGCAGCATCCGTAGACTGGTAGCCTCTCAAGCGAACCCTAATGGCATCTTCGTAACCTAAGGTGACTCGTCGGTACATGACAAGTGTGGACTCCTTATGTCGCAAGCGGTAATGTCCTGGGTGTGGCTGCCTGTTGTCCTTCTTTGCTCGCCATGCCCAATGCTTCAACACCCAGGGCTGAAGGGAACCATCCAATTGATCTTCAACAGCTTGCCAAGTTGTCTCCGCGTCGACTGTCAATACCACGATGTCTTTTGGTCCAGCAGGGTACTTTCTTTCTGCCACCAGGGCCACAGCCACCAAAGCTGCCAAGCCTATTGCGAGACTTGTTAACCAACGAAGCCGCTTCATGATTGACGCTTAGGTCGCTGCCATTGCATGATGACCATATCCTGCCATCCATCTGACATATGGTACCACTGTTGCATGGTTCCAACTTCTTTGAAGTTGGCAGAAGTGAATGCCGATCGAGCAGCATGATTGATTGTCAGCATTTCTGCCTTGAGGGTTCGCAGCAATGCATGTTCAGTAGCCCATGCTTGCACTGCCTTCAAGGCTGCCGGGGCGATGCCTCGGCCTCGAAGTGCTGGATCCACCAACAAACCCACTGAGGCATGCTGGTGCAGTGGACTGGCATCATAGATGTCAACAAGACCCAAGGGTGAGTATGCTGCATCCTCAATCATCCAACGCAGTTGTCCCACCTCCCAAAAGTCGCGTTTAGCAGCATCCAAGTAGGCTTGCATCATGGCTTTCGAGAAAGGGGCGTAACGAGGCCCAGCCTTCCAATGTTCAGGGTTGTTTTCCCATTGGAGCAATTGATCCAAGTCTGAAGGTTCCAGAGCGCGCAATCTCACATCAAAATCTACCATGGCCATTGCCCTTTGTACACCTGGACTACTGGCCCAGTCAGTTGAATTTTTTTAAACCCCGCATCGGATCCTTCAAAGTCAATGATTAGTCGACCACCTTTAGCCTCCAGTTGAATAGGTGATGGCAAACGATTTATTTGATGGATGACCAATGCTGCTGCGACCGCACCTGTTCCGCAACTCAAGGTCTCTGACTCAACGCCGCGTTCATAGGTTCTGATTGCATAGGCATTGTCGCCTTGTATGGGCTGCACCCAGTTGATGTTGCAGCCACCTTGTTTTACATAATGACCATACCTAAGCTTCTTGCCCAATTCCATGACGTCCAATGTACCTAAATCCTCAGATTCAGGCAGCAAAAAAACATGATGTGGTGAACCGGTATCCAGGAAGTACCCCCCTACCGAAGCCTTTGCCAATACCATGTTATCCATGGCTATCTTGACCTCATCAGAACCCTTCCACCAGGCCTCATGCAAGCCGTCAACCGCTTCAAACGAGCATTCAGGACCTGAGAACAAGTCGCTGCGTTTGGCAAAGTCTACGGCACAGCGCGAGCCATTGCCACATAAGCTACCTAAGGCGCCATCAGCATTGTAATACGTCACTTTGAAATCAGCTACATGGCTGACAGATAATCGGACCAAACCATCAGCACCAATGCCTGTTCGCCGGCAACAAGCCTTGGCAATCATGCGATCATCCAGCCAATCCCCATCCATCTCATCGATGAGAATGAAGTCATTGCCTGCGCCATGGTATTTGGTGAAATGAGATTTCATACCTCAAATTTAAGGATGTGGAACAGTTTTTGAAATT
>ENA-UZWW01011358-UZWW01011358.1-metagenome-genome-assembly--contig:-Day-5--50m-contig-11358_pt1 | contig 18099 bp, 18 predicted proteins | sample MGYA00260348_ERZ794908 | MGnify/ENA metagenome assembly ERZ794908
GCGCAATCTTCTGCAAAGCTGCCCATCAAACGGCCCGGTTCATACGCATCCTCAAGACCGTCAAGAAACATATGGTCGGTGACGCGGTCATGACCGATACGCGCACCGCCACGCATTTTGGGCAGGATATAAGGCGCGTTTGACATGCTTTCCATGCCGCCAACTGCCATAATGTCTGATCCGCCAAGAGCAATTTGATCAAAACCGATCATGGTGGTTTTCATCCCAGAGCCGCACATTTTATTCACAGTTGTTGCGGGCACTTCTTCGCCCAATCCTGCTGCAAACCCCGCTTGCCGCGCGGGCGCTTGCCCTTGGCCTGCGGGCAGAACATTGCCCATGATCAGCTCATCAACGGTGCTGACCCCGGCGCCCTGCATCGCGGCGCGGATCGCCGAGCCACCAAGCTTTGCGGCAGAAACATCGTTAAAGTCGCCCTGAAAACCGCCCATGGGCGTTCTAGACGCCCCACTGATCACAACATTTTGCACCCGCTTGCTCCTTGTCTTATTCGCCCGCAAGCATACAGAAAAGTAACCTTTGCCGTCTAGTGTTTCTGTGCCGATATTATTCAAAGGACAGATTATGCAGATGAGCCAAAATAAATGTGGAGATATCGTGACGCTATTGGTTGAAACCGAACGCATTGATGCCGCCAGTGCGATCGCGTTTAAAGATATGATCCGAGCGGCTGCGCAAACGGCGCCGCCGCGGGTCATTTTGGATCTAAGCATGGTGACTTTTGTCGATTCAAGCGGACTAGGCGCAATCGTCAATGCCAAAAAAGCCCTAGGCCCGGATACGCGTCTTGATCTTTGCACCCTCAGCGGTGCGGTGGACAAAGTTTTCAAACTCACCCGCATGGACAGTGTATTTGATATTTATCCCGGGCTCGATCAGGCGCTCTCTGGACCACCGGCCGGTTAGGAAAGATCGGGCGTGATGAGCAAAGGACGCTATTCAATGCACTTGTCCCAACCCAAGGATTTTCTTTCGGTGCGAAGGACCTTGGCCGCGATCCGAAATGAATTTTTGTATCAGGGCCATCAGGCCGCGGAGTTCTTAAAAATTGAAATGGTTCTGGCAGAGGCTTTAAACAACATAGCAGAGCACGGTGGTCCCAGCGTTCAAGACAGCCCAATTGTCATTAAATGGCACTACGAACAGGGAGTTTTTAGCGCAATATTAGAAGATAGAGGGCGCCCCTATCCGGCGGCGGTTATCCCGGAAACCGGCGGCCCAAGACTGGATGTTGCCGACACTGATTTACCTGAGGGTGGCTTTGGCTGGCATATCATTTCCCAGCTGTGCGATACTGTGCACTATCAAAGAAATGCCAACCGCAATCAATTAGCGATCGGCCTGAGAACCTAAATCATCCTCCCAGTATTATAGACAATTTAATATTTATTTTCACTGTCATAAACTTACCTTTTTTCCCGCTTATTGCAGCCGCAAAGGCCCCGTAGACAGATCACGAGCTTAACATGGCTTATCTCGGCGCCGCGTCTATTTTTGCCCCCACAGATGCGGCGCTGGGGTTTCACACACCCCTTTTTTGGAAAATCTGTTGCCTCGCAATCACTTTGGCCTATGCTTCAAAAGGCTATAGGAATTAAAGGGGCCAAGCATGCGCGATTTTCATCGGCCAGGACGCTCGGCGGTGTTTGCCGCAAACGGCATGTGCGCCACATCTCACCCTCTCGCTGCAAAAGCTGCGGTTGATATTTTGCAAAGCGGCGGAAACGCCATGGATGCCGCCATTGGCGGGGCAGTTTTACTTGGGCTATGCGAGCCGCAAATGACCGGCATCGGCGGGGATTGCTTTGTACTTTTTTCCCCGCCCGGTTCTGACGCCATCAACGCCATGAACGGATCAGGCTGTGCATCCGTTGCCCAATCGGCCGCCAGCATGCGCAGAAAAGGTTTCACCCATGTTCCCGAGCATAGCGCAGATGCGGTCACCGTTCCCGGTGCAATAGATGCGTTTTGCCAATTAAGTAACGATTGGGGCAAACTCGGACTTGAGGCACTTTTGGCGCCCTCAATTGATTATGCAGAAAATGGGGTGCCTGTGGCCCCGCGGGTGGCGCTAGATTGGGCCGGTTTGACCACAAAACTGCATGTCTCTGCGCAAAATGATTATCTTATCAATGGCAAAGCCCCTTTGCCGGGTGATAAGTTTTTCGCCCCAAAACAAGCCGAAGTTCTACGCCTGATTGCTGCCAAAGGGCGTGATGGATTTTATCGCGGCGAAGTGGCCGATGATATGGTGCAATCGCTTGCTGCGCTTGGCGGAGCGCACGAGCTAAGCGATTTTGCGGACCAGCGGGCGTTTTATACCGATCCTATCCGCGGCTCCTATCACGGCGTTGATCTGGTAGAGCATCCGCCAAATGGTCAAGGCGCGACAGCAATTTTGCTGCTTAATATCCTATCTCATTTCGATCTCGCAGCGCTGCCGCCATTTGAAGCAAGACGCACCCATATAGAAACCGAAGCTACAAAACGTGCCTATCAAGCGCGAAATGCCATTATTGCAGACCCGGCAAAAACAGAAGGGCTTGAGCAAATGCTCTCGTTAGAATTTGCCCGGAAACTGGCGGGTGAGATTAGCCTGACCTCTGCTGGGCCAGCCCCAAGCCAGATTATCGAAGCGGTGCACAAAGATACAATCTATATCACGGTTGTTGATCAAGACCGAATGTCTGTTTCGCTCATCTATTCAATATTCCACGGCTTTGGGTCGGGTTTGGCCAGTGAAAAATATGGCATATTGTTCCAAAATCGCGGGGCGGGATTCAACCTGACCCCAGATCATCCCAATGAACTTAAAGGCGGGGCACGGCCAATGCATACCATTATTCCCGGCATGCTGTACGAGGCTGGAAAACCGATGATGCCTTTTGGTGTCATGGGGGGGCAGTATCAGCCAACTGGCCATGCCAGACTGATCAGCAATATTTTGGATTTCGGGCTGTCGCCGCAGGAGGCTATTGATGCCCCACGCAGTTTTTTTGATGGCGGCGCTTTAAAGCTTGAGCGCGGCTATACACAAAAAGTAGTGCAGGAATTGGCAGATTTGGGCCATGCCGTGACCCAAGATATTGAACCGATTGGCGGCGCGCAAGCCATCAGGATTTTGCAAAACGGTGTTTTAGAGGGCGCATCAGACCCCCGAAAAGATGGCTGTGCCTTGGGTTATTGACCCCCAAATCCGGCAGGAATTGATTAATTTAATTGAAAGTGAAGCGGGTATTGACCGTTTTTAAAAGGGCCGAACAAATCAGGGATATCTGGATGATCGACAGGCTCGCCCGAAACATCTTCAACCAAGTTTTGCTCTGATACATAGGCCACATAAAAACTGTGATCGTTTTCAGCAAGCAAATGATAATAGGGTTGCTCGCGGACCGGTCGATGGTCTTCGGGAATAGACTCATACCAATCGTCGGTATTGCTAAACTCGGGATCTACATCGAAAATAACACCCCTAAAGGGGTGTTTTTTGTGGCGCACGACCTGGCCCAGATGATATTTTGCATTTTTGCTAAACATATGCCTATGCCCTATAAGGGCTTTATATCGCTTTCAAAAGAGCTTCTTCCTATAAAAGCACATAAATTTATCATAAACAAATTATCTTTCCCTACAAAACAGGCATTTATGGGGCCTGCAAGCAACAATCTGCTCTACCAGCAAATATTGTATAAACCATGGCCGTTCGGTTTGAGAATCACTTTATAAAACCGGCATAATTTGTTATACTGTTTGTTATAAGATCAAAAATAGATCGAGCAGCATATGTTAAAACTATTCTACACCCTCCTGTTGGTACTTTTTGTGGCATCTTGCGGAATTATGACGCCGGGCAGCGCACCAAGAAATCTTGATAATGCCTGCTCTATTGTACAGCAGCGACCACAATATCTTCGGGTGTTTAAAGCTACCGAACGTAAATGGGGCGTTCCGATAAATGTGCAAATGGCAGTCATTCATCAGGAAAGCAGATTCAAAAAAGCCGCGAAAACACCGCGAAAGTACTTTCTCGGAATCATCCCAAGCGGCCGGCAAAGTTCAGCCTACGGCTTTGCCCAAGCGCTGGATGGAACCTGGTCGGAATATAAACGATCGACCGGCCGGTTTGCAGCGCGGCGCAGCAGTATCCGTGATGCGGCCGATTTTATAGGCTGGTATATGACCGAAACCAAACGCCGCAGCGGCGTGGCACTTTCGGATGCGCGCAATCAGTATCTTGCCTATCATGAGGGACAGGGCGGGTTTATGCGTGGAACGCATCTCAAAAAACCATGGCTTTTAGCAGTTGCTGATAAAGTCGCCAACCGCTCGTCGACATACCGCCGTCAACTGAAAAGCTGCGGGAAAATCTAGCGGTTTTCGCGCCGTTTTGTATTTAAAATAATATTGAACAGGCTATCGCCCAACTCGTTTCCCGTGACAAAATCATTGAGCACAACAACCGTTTGGTCACCGTTTTGATCCTCGATCACCCATTGTCGCAATTGTGGCTCTGGTCCGGTAAAGATAAGTGCAATCTTGCCACGCTCTGGATGCGCCGGGTCCTGCACACCCAAAATTGTCGAGGTGCCATCAAACCGGTGGGCCGTCACCATTCTTTCGCGGGCCAAATCAAGATCATCGGCCAGAATAAGGCCAAGCGGTGTTTTGCTAAGTGGATAGGTTTCCGGACCCGCATCACCTTTGGGATCAAAGATTGCCAATTCGCCGCCTGCGGCCAAAACCAACGCTTCGTTTGGCGCATCGTATTCAAAGCGAATTCGCCCTGGCCTTTTGATGTAAATCGACCCGGTGGCCAAGCTGCCATCCATGCTAATTTGGGTAAATTCGGCCTCAACCGTGCGCAGTTCGTTCAAATAGTTAGATAGTGATGAAAGTGGCAGGATGTCGGCTTGAGCTGGAAAGGATGCGAGACTGATAAATCCAAACGCCAAAAAGATATTTTTTAAAGTCATGATCTCATCTTAAGCAAAACCGCCCCCGCAACCAACCCCAACTCACCGTATTAAAGACGATTGGCAATTTATTGCTGTTCCGGCACCAGAATTTCGCGTTTTCCCACATGGTTTGACGCGCTGACAAGGCCCGCATCTTCCATTTGTTCAACCAGCCGCGCCGCTTTGTTATAGCCTATGGCCAACTTGCGCTGGATATAGCTTGTGGAACATTTGCGGTCCCGCAGAACAATCGCCACAGCCTGATCATAAAGTGCATCTTCTCCGTCAGAATTTCCGCCCAGACCCAAGACCATGTCAATGCTATCGGCTTTTTCCTCATCCGGTCCTTCCACTACGCCGCTTTTATAATCTGGCGGACCATAGGATTTAAGATGATTGACGATTTCTTCGACCTCTTCATCGCTGACAAAGGGACCGTGGCATCGGGTGATTTTTGATCCACCCGCCATGTAAAGCATATCGCCCATGCCCAAAAGCTGCTCTGCGCCCATTTCCCCAAGGATTGTCCGGCTGTCAATTTTGCTGGTCACCTGAAACGAAATCCGGGTGGGAAAATTGGCTTTGATGGTGCCGGTGATTACATCCACCGAGGGCCGCTGTGTCGCCATAATAAGATGGATACCTGAGGCCCGCGCCATCTGCGCAAGCCGCTGAATACAGGCTTCGATTTCTTTGCCTGCAACCATCATCAAATCGGCCATCTCGTCCACGACAACAACGATGAAAGGCATTTTTTCAGGCGCAAATTCTTCGGTTTCAAAAACCGGCTCGCCAGTGGCGTCATCAAAACCCGTTTGCACGGTCCGGCTGAACATTTCGCCTTTGCGCAGCGCATCTTCGACCCGGCCATTATAGCCATCAATGTTGCGCACCCCCATTTTGGACATTTTGCGATAACGCTCTTCCATTTCGCCAACCACCCATTTAAGCGCCACAACCGCTTTTTTAGGGTCTGTGACCACGGGGCTTAACAGATGCGGAATACCGTCATAAACGCTTAGCTCAAGCATCTTTGGATCAATCATGATCATCCGGCACTCTTCTGGCGTCAGTTTGTAGAGCAGCGATAGGATCATGGTATTTATGGCCACAGATTTACCTGAGCCTGTGGTTCCGGCAATCAGCAAATGCGGCATCTTTGCCAAATTTGCCACCATGGCTTCACCGCCAATATCCTTGCCCAACGCAAGCGGTAATTTTAGATTGCTATCCCCAAATGACTTGCCAGATAAAATTTCCCGCAACACCACTTTTTCACGGTTTTCATTTGGCAGTTCAATTCCGATCACAGAGCGGCCGGGCACTGTCGACACCCGCGCTGAAAGTGCCGACATCGAGCGGGCAATATCATCGGCCAGTCCGATCACCCGGCTGGCTTTTAGACCGGGGGCAGGTTCAAGTTCATACATGGTGACCACCGGCCCCGGACGGACACTGACAATCTCGCCTTTGACCCCGTAGTCATCAAGTACAGCCTCTAATAGGCGGGCATTTTCCTCAAGCGCTTCATCGGAAAGATGGTGGCGCACAACAGAGACAGGATTGGCCAAAAGCCCCAAAGGCGGCAATTCATATTCACTTGCACGATCTTCAAACTGCAATCTTGGCTGGGCTTCTTCCTTGGCGCGCACAGATTGGCTAACCGGCTTTCTAAGCGCTGGCTGCACGACTTTTTTTGCCTCGACCCTTGGGCGATGAATGCCATTGGCAGAGCCAAAATCAAGTGGCTCAGGATCGGCCATATCGACATCATCTGGCTCATATAGATCAATATGATCGCCGCTCATTGCCGGCTCGACGCGGGTGCCAATGGGCGCTGGCTCAGAAGGGCCCCGCATGCGGGATTTAATCACATCCGATATTTTTGCACTGATGCGCGCATCCCCCGGCATAGTCTGGATGTCCACATCTGAGTGCGGCACCACCAACTCGGGTTCGGGCATCTGTTCGCTGCGTTTTGAAAAAGTCGGCATGCGCGACAGAAAGCTCGGCTTTTCAATCCGCGCTGGGCGATCATCTTCGGTAAAACCACGTGCTTCAGGGACGCGGGGAATAGACAGGGACCGGCTTGCATATGTCTTTATCTGAGCCTGTGCAGATGGTGTCTCGGACACGGTGTTCTGCGCTTTTCTAAGCGCTTCTTTTTGTTGCAGCGACGCGGCCGCTTTAAATGCTCCGCGCGCACCAACCCCAAGTAATCGTAAAACGGCAGCGTAAGACACCACCAGACCAACCAATAAAAATCTAAAAATTGCGGCTAGCTCTTGGCGTGAAAACCCTAGCGTATAAAGCCCGCTGATCACAACCGCGATGCCCGAGATCAGCGAAATGGCCAGAAGGCTCTGAGCTGTGGGCAGCGGTATGCTGGCCAGAAGGTTGCGCAATACGGTATCACCGAAAAGCCCGCCCATCCCAAAGCTATGGCTCCATCCCCCTAAGGGAACTAAACTTGCAGCATATATTGACGCCAAGGCAATCATTATAGGGGCAAAAATCAACCGTCCAAAGGCGCGTTCAGCCCCTTTATGCAGCAAACAGCGAAAGCCCCAGGCCGCCGCCAAAGTGGCCAGTGCCCAGCAGGACCAGCCTAAGATCAGCATGCTCGGGGCGGCCATCGTGGCACCGGTAACGCCAAGCATATTTTGAACAGGTGCATCCGAGGCCGACAACCAGCTTGGATCTTCGGGTGAATAGCTCGTGATAACCATCGCCATCATGGCGCTGATCGCAATCAGCAAAAGGCCAAGCAATTCTACACCGCGTCTTTCCACCACCGCGTGAATATGCGGTCCGAACAAGGGTTGCTGCTGGTGGGTTTGATTATATGCCATAGTTGCCTCGCTACTTGAAAAGACAGTCGCGCAGGCGAATTAGCCCTTGCTCTGCTTCATTTTTTGGGGCCACCAAAGCGGCCCGTACATATTTTTTGCCAGGGTTTTCACCCTCAACATCTCTTGATAGATATGCACCCGGCAGAACCCGAACTCCGGTGTCTTGCCAAAGTTTTAATGCGGCTGCTTCGCCGTCACCCACTTCAATCCAAAGAAAAAAACCTGCCTCGGGGGAATTATATCCCGACACTCCGGCAAAAATTTCATCCGCCATTTGAAATTTTTCAGCATAAAGCGCGCGGTTTTCGATCACATGCGCTTCATCTGCCCAAACTTTTGTTGCTGCACGCTGCAACGGCAATGGCAGCGGCGCGCCGGCATAGGTGCGCAATTGCTTTAGCCGTGCGATGCTGCGCGGTCCTGATGCGGCAAACCCCGATCTAAGCCCGGCGAGGTTTGAACGCTTTGACAGGGAATGAAATACCACAACCCGCTCTGGATCAGCGCCAAACTCTGCCGCCATCTGCAGCCCACCAACCGGCGGCGTATCCCGGTATATTTCACTGTAGCATTCATCTGCAAAAATTTGAAAATCATGCTTTTCGGCCAAACCAAGCAAATCCTGCCAATAGGCGCGGCTGGCCACTGCGCCTTGCGGGTTTGAGGGCGAGCAGAGATAGGCAATGGCTGTGCGCTCCAACACCTCAGGCGGCAGGGCGGTATAATCGGGCAAAAATCCACTTTCTGCGGTGGCCGGTACAAAAACCGGCTCTGCGCCAATTGAAAGCGCAGCAACCATATAGACCTGATAAAACGGATTGGGGATTAAAATCACCGGCGGTTTGCCACCCATCGTTTCGGGGCAAAGCGCCATCGCGGCGTTATAAAGCCCCTCTCGGGTGCCGTTGAGTGCCACGATCTGCTCAGCGGAGTTTACCGCGGCACCGTAACGCGTTTGCAGCCATGTGGCGATCGACTGCAGTAACTCGGGGCTGCCCTCGTTCGGCGGGTATCTGTTAAACTCGGCCGAGTGCTCGGCAATTACATCGGCCACCCACGCCGGAAAGGCATGCTTTGGCTCGCCGATGGTCATATGCAAAACATCACCACCCGGCGCATGCTGATCAAGCAAAGCGCGCAGACGCGGAAACGCATAAGCCGGTAGGTTCGAAAACCGCTCAGGAAACATTTTTTAGCCTCAAAGTTCGGGATCATGACGCCCCGATTGCTTTTAGAATAACCAAGCTAGGCTGCTACGTCTACAAAAACGCACCAAAAAAAGGGCTTTCTATAAGAAATTGTCGCAAAAATCCCATGAAATTCGATGATTTAGGGGGTTTTTAGTTTTTCAAAGCAGTCTCGGCCGCTGCGCTAAGCCGTAAAAGCCGGTTTTCTTCACCCGGACCGGCCATCAACATCAGCCCGCAACTTGGCGTGCCAGTGGGCAATGTTACGGCACATAGCCCCATCAGATTACCGATCCGCGTATTGCGCAGGGCCAACAGGTTTTCAGTAACATAATAGGTTTCATCGCTCAAAAGCCGCTGTGCATCCGGCGGCAAAATGGGTGCAGTGGGACATAAAACGGCGTCATATCCGGCGGTTTTTTCTGTATAACTTTGCCGCAACGCGCCCAATTTATGCCAGGCCGCCACATAATCGGCCGCGGTAAATTCAGCGCCGCCGCGAAACCGTTTGAGAATTTCATCAAACATCAGATCCGGCTGGGCCTCGATCACATCTTTCCAAGTGCCATAAGCCTCTGAAGTATACAAAATCGGACTTAGCGGCAGTGCATCACTTACGGCCGGTATTTCAACATTTTCAATGATTGCACCAGCCTCAGCCAACCTCTCAAGTGCGGTTTCAAAACCAATGCGGGGGGCGTCGCGCAGATCATCAAAGGCCGCGGTTCGCAAAACAGCCAGACGTTTTCCACGCAAATTACAGGTTTGCATATCCAGTGCAGGGCGCCCATGCAACGCGGCAAAGAGCAAAGCGGCATCTTCGACAGTTTTGCTCAGCGGGCCGATAGTATCAAAGGATTCACACAGCGGCACAACCCCGTCCAGTGGCAAGCTGCCAGCGGTGGTTTTCAGCCCCACCAAATCATTCCAAGCCGCCGGTATCCGTACCGATCCACCCGTGTCCGATCCTATTGCCGCCGCCGCCAATCCAAATGCCACAGAAGCAGCAGCGCCCGAGGATGATCCCCCGGAAACGGCGCTTGGGTCATTTACGCAAGGCGGGCTTTCGGTCATCGGATTCAACCCCAAACCGGAAAAGGCCAGTTCAGACATATGGGTTTTGCCGATGCACACCAATCCCATTGCGCTGGCATTACGCAACACTTTTGCGTCGCGCTCGGGGATGCGCCCACGCAGCAATGCGCTGCCAGCTTCGGTGGCACGGCCTGCGGTGTCAAACAGGTCTTTCCAGCTGATCGGCACCCCGTCCAAAGGCGACAGCCGTTGACCAGAGCGGGCCCGGGTCTGGGCAGCGCGCGCTTCGGCCAAGGCACGATCTGGCGTTAGCATGGTAAAAATACGGTGGCTTTGCGGATGGTCTTCGGCCGCATCCAAATAGGTTTGGGTTAGGGCAACCGGATCTAATTTGCCGTGCTGAATTGCCTGTCCCTGCTGCGCAGCTGTCAAATCAACTATAGAATTCATCGCCCATACTCCTTGTGATTGCCGCAGAGGGTAGCGGCATCAAAGCACATGGACAATCCTACAGTTTGACCCATAGTAGATTTATGAACTACGACACAGATATTGCAATTGTTGGCGGCGGTTTAAATGGCGCTATGATGGGTTTGGCCTTGGCAGAGGCCGGTTTTAGTATCACGATCATTGATTCCCTAACGTCAAAATCTCAGCAAGACCCTCAATTTGATGGGCGTTGTTATTCTTTGGCACTGGCTTCCATCCGCTTGATGCAAGCCTTGGGTCTATGGGAAGCGCTCGCCCCAAATGCACAGCCTATTTTAGAGATAAAGGCCGCCGATGGGCGGGCATATTCTAATCCATCCCCGTATTTTTTGCATTTCGACCATCACGAAATAGAAGAAGGCCCCATGGGTCATATGGTGGAAGACCGCCATTTACGCCCGCTTTTGCAACAGCGTTTGCAAAGTGCAGCAAATATCAGCTACCGTGCCGGCCTGTCAGTTTCTGAGATGGCAATAAGCGATACTCACGCCCAGCTGATACTTGATACTCAAGAGATCATCACCACCCGCTTGGTGATCGGTGCAGACGGCCGGCAAAGCCAGACCGCCCAGCGCGCGGGGATCAAACGTACCGGATGGCGGTATGGCCAAACCTCTTTGGTCTGCGCCCTGAGCCATGATACCCCCCATCAGGGCATTGCCTGCCAGTATTTCATGCCCCCCGGCCCGCTTGCCATTCTGCCACTAAAAGGCAACAGATCATCCATTGTATGGACGGAAAGTGACGCCAATGCCGCCACCATCATGGCCATGGATGACAAGGATTATCTGGCGGTTTTGCAACCTCGCATCGGTGACTATCTGGGTAAGATAGAGTTGGCTGGCGCGCGCTATAGCTATCCTCTGGATTTGACCATAGCGCAAAATTATGTCGCGCCGCGGATGGCTTTGGTGGGCGATGCGGCCCATGGGGTTCATCCCATTGCCGGACAGGGGCTCAACCTAGGTCTGCGCGATATCGCCGCGTTGAGTGAGGTGCTCAGTGATGCCCGTCTGCGTGGTGAAGATTTTTCATCTCTGGCCGTTTTACTGCGCTATCAGGAATGGCGCCGGTTTGATACAACCGCACTTGCCCTTGCAACAGATGCGGTTAACAAATTGTTTTCAAATGATAATACTTTACTTCGGACGCTTCGGGATCTGGGCATGGGGGCGATTAACAGAATGCCTACACTGCGTCGTAGTTTTATTCGCGAAGCTGCGGGCCTTACTGGCGAGCTGCCGCGCTTAATGCAATAAAATGTGGTTACTCATCAAGCATTCGGGCTTCGTCAATTAACATAATCGGGATACCATCGCGAATTGGAAACGCCAGTCCGGCAGCTTTCGATACCAACTCTTGGCGATCAGCATCATAGGTCAGCGGATTGTGCGTTTGTGGACAGACCAACGCTTCTAGCATCCGTCGTTCGGCTGTGTCAGAGGGTAGCGCGCTCATTGAAGTCTTTCCTCAGATGATCCGGCACGCAGGCTGTATTCAATCAGCGTGACAAGTGTTTCGCGGCGGGTGACAAGCGAAGGCGCCTCAAGCAGAGCCTGCTTATCTTCGGTGTTAAAATCAAGCAGCATCGACAGAGAATTAATCAGCAATTCATCATCCGCGTCACGCAGGGTTTCCCAATCGGTTGATAGCTCTCGTTGCTCAAAATACCGAGATAGTAATTTGAAAAACTCATCGCGATTAAAATCAGGGTCTTTTTCTGTAACAGAGCGATCCCTGTCAAACCCGGTCCAGCTGGCTTCGAATTTACGGTAGGGGGTAAACCCCGTAATTTCTTTGCCCAAGCGATAACGGCTAATGCCTGTCAGTGTCACCATATACCGGCCATCTTCGGTTTCAGAAAACTGCGTTAGCCGGCCGGCGCAACCGATAGATTGCATGCGCTCAGTTCCGTTTTGTTCACTGGGCTGGATCATCCCGATCAACCGATCCGGGGTTTTGAGCACATCCTCGATCATCGCCAGATAGCGTGGCTCGAATATGTGCAATGGCAAGCGTGAGCGCGGCAGCAGCAAAGCCCCGGGTAAGGGGAATACTGGGATAACATCTGGCAAGTCAGTTTGATGTGTCATAATCGAATGATAGCACCGCAACGCGTTCAGGCAAATATCATTGAGCTTAATTTACGTCTGCCGTTCAATACTATTGGGTCATTGGGCTTTAAAGCATCAAAAATAGTGAACAATTGGGCCTTGGCGGCGCCGTCGTTCCACTCCTTGTCGCGGCCAAATAAATCCAACAATTCATCGACCGCCGCTTCGGCCTGACCACCAGCATAAAGTGCTTGGGCATAATCCAGCCGTGCTTGGTGATCATTTGGATCAGCCTCTAGCGCCGCCTGTAAATCCCCCAGAGGGCCAGCGTTTTGGGCTTGTTTGGCAAGTTCAAGCTGGGCAAAGGCAGCCTCAAGTTCAGGGGTTTCTGCAATTTCGGCCGGCGCCCCGTTTAAGGTGGCCTCAGCTTCGTCCAGATTGTCCAGTGCTATGAGCGCACGCACCAACCCGCCATAAGCGCCCGCATGGGCAGGTTCTTCGCCAAGGATAGCCTGAAAGGTTTGTGCGGCATCCTCGGCTTGACCATCGGTTAGCATTTCCTCGGCCGCTTCAACCGCATCGTCCAATCCGCCGTCCGCAGCACCGCCGCCAGCGGCAACAACACGGTCGACAAAGGCTTTAATTTCGGATTCGGGCACCGCGCCCTGAAAACCATCAATTGGCTGTCCCTGCCAAAAGGCATAAACCGTTGGAATGGACTGCACCCGCAATTGGCCTGCGATGCCCTGATTTTCATCCACATTCACCTTGGCCATTTTCACCGCGCCCTTTGCAGCAATCACAGCCTTTTCCAATTGCGGACCCAAGGTCTTGCAAGGGCCGCACCATGGGGCCCAGAAATCAACAATGACCGGAATGGTTTGGCTCGCCTCGACCACATCGGCCATAAAGCTGGCCTCTGTTACGTCATTAACAAGTCCGTCTGCAGAGGGAGCAGGAGTTTGGCCCAATTCGATCATGATTTTTCCTCGCGAGTCATTAGCTAATGCCTATATGGCGTGTCTGTGGTGAAATTCAAAGGTCAAAACTGGCAAAAACCGGTGCATGATCGCTTGGCTGTTCCCACCCGCGCACATCACGCAGAACACGCGAGGAATGCGCGGCCGCAGAAATATCATCCGTTGCCCAGATATGATCAAGCCGCCGGCCTTTGTCGGCGCTGTCCCAGTCACGGGCACGGTACGACCACCAGCTATAAAGCCGCCCGTCCGGAATGTCCTGCCGGGTGATATCAACCCACTTGCCCGCCGCTTGTGTTTCGGCCAAATGGTCAACTTCAACCGGCGTGTGGCTCACCACTTTCAACAGCTTTTTGTGATCCCAGACATCATCTTCGCGCGGTGCAATGTTCAAATCGCCCACAAGAATGGATTTTTGGGGGGCTTCAGCATGAAACCAGTCGCGCATTCCGGTCAGGTAGTCGAGTTTCTGGCCAAACTTTTCGTTGACTTCCCGGTCAGCCACATCGCCGCCAGCAGGGACATAAAAATTATGAATGGTCACACCGTTTTCCAGCTGTCCAGCGATATGGCGGGCATGTCCGAGGGCGGCAAAATCCTGCGATCCGGCCTCGGTGATGGGCAGCCGCGACAGGATCGCAACGCCATTATACCCCTTTTGTCCGCGCGCCACCATGTAAGGATAGCCCGCTGCGGCAAACACCTCGGCCGGGATTTTGTCGACCGGCGATTTACATTCTTGCAGGCATAAAACATCAGGGCCTTCGTCGCGCAGAAGTTTAGTGACCAAAGCGGCGCGCAGCCGGACCGAGTTGATATTCCAAGTGGCAATGGTAAAGGGCAATTTCATTTTTCCTTATAACGGTGGATGCCTGCCCCTATCATATAATTTTTTCCAAGTGTAGGGCGCTTAGCGCCCGCCACTGTAACTAATCACTTCAAATTCGACCCCAGCGTCATCATGAAAATAAAAACACCGCCCCGGTTCGTAATCAGCATGCGACGTTGGCGTAAAACCAGCGTTTATGACCCTTTCTTCGGTCGCATCAAGGTTATCCACCACAACACCAATATGGTTGAGGCCGCCTTTTCGGCGATATGTGTCCCCCAATGGTTTTAGATCCGTGCTTGGCCTGTAAAGCGCAAGATATCTAGCGTCATCACCAACATGCATGGTGAAACCTGTTTCTAAAGCAGGGCCTTGCCAGCGGATTTTCCAGCCGAATACGTCGGCCATCCAAGCGGCTGTTTTTTCAGGATCAGGGGTGGAATAATTTACATGTTCCAAGGTTGCGTGTGACATATCGATCTCTCCTCTTTAAATTGATCGACCTTTGTTGTAAAAGTTTAAGTTAACTTTAAGTCAATAGTTTATTTGAGATTATGTATGAAAGAAATTTCCATAGGATATTTGTCCCGTCGCACCGGGGTGGCGACCTCAGCGCTACGCTATTATGAAACCCTAGGGTTGATTACCCCGAACCGAAATGCCGGCGGGCAACGGCGGTATCCACGCTCGGATATCCGGCGCATTTCATTTATTATGGCAGCTCAGAGGTTTGGCTTTACCCTGCCCCGGATCAATGATCTGCTGCGCAGATTGCCGAACGGCCGCACCCCATCCAAGGCAGATTGGGAAATCATTGGCGATCTTTTTCACAGCGAATTAACCGAGAAGATCAATGAACTGGAAAGACTGCGCGACACGCTGAGCAGTTGTATCGGCTGTGGGTGCCTGTCGATGACGGCCTGCGCACTTTATAATCCTGAAGATCAGGCATATCGCCATGGCCCCGGACCGCGATATCTAATGGGAAATGCGCCCCATAATATCTGAGTTAAAAAAAAGGCCCGGGAAAGCCCGGGCCAGTTCAACAGGGAGAATTGCATATCATCACCCGGATATGCACGGGAACTCGACTATTTAATTAACGATCAATTGCAGCAAAACTTTGACAAACAAATGTTATTTTATAGTTAACGCGCCTATGCGACTAATTTGTAACCCCCGCTTTCAGTAATAAGAAGCGATACACGTGCTGGATCTGGTTCGATTTTTTGACGAAGCCGATAAATATGGGTTTCAAGCGTATGAGTGGTGACATTGGCATTATACCCCCAGACTTCATGCAGCAAAGTATCACGGGCGACAATTACATCGGCTGAGCGCAGAAGGAATTTCAAAATATTGGTTTCTTTTTCGGTCAGGCGAATTTTCTGACCATCCTGCATCAGCAAAACTTTATGGGCGGGTTTAAACGTATAGGGCCCGACGGCGAAATTTGCGTCTTCCGACTGCTCATGCTGCCGCAACTGGGCGCGCATACGGGCCAAAAGTATCGGGAACTTAAAGGGTTTTGTCACATAATCATTTGCCCCCGCATCCAGCCCAAGGATGGTATCGGCATCACTGTCTTGTCCTGTCAGCATGATGATAGGGCATTTTACCCCCTGCTTTCGCAGCAATTTACAAAGTTCACGGCCGTCGGCATCAGGCAAACCGATATCCAGAATTAGCAAATCAAAATCATTTTCTTGTGTTAAATCTATTGCACCTTGGGCATTGCCAGCCTCGAGCACTTCAAATTCTTCAATGATCGACAACTGGTCGACTAGCGCATCGCGCAGGTCTTCGTCATCGTCTATCATCAGTATTTTTTTTGCTTGGCTCATTTTCTTTATCCTTGAGTGTTGCACAACAGATGCGGATAATTGAAGTATAATTCAAGTCTGGTTGCGCCGGACTCACGCCGAAGTGTGAAAAATGGTCAATTTGAAACAATATTTATAGAAAATGAAACATTGACCCTAGCGGGGGTTTGGATCACAAACCGATAATTATGGATCAGCCGGTGAGGATGCGTTGATGGCGCTAAATCCGACAGTAACAGAACAGATTGCCCGCGCCCGTGCCGATATGCGCATGGGGGTTCCTGTTCTGCTGTTGTTTGAAACGCCCGCTTTGGTTATCCCCGCTGAAACCCTGTCAGCCGAGCGATTAAATGATCTTCACGCGTTGGGGGAAACCGTCAGTTTGGCGTTGACCGAACGGCGGGCGGCGACTTTGAAACTTGCAGCATATGATGGCGATTTGGTGCGGATTCTGCTTTCATCTGAACAAACAATTTCCTGGATCAAAGCCGTGTCTGATCCAGCCGATGATCTAAACGCACCTTTGAAGGGCCCGTTTAAGGCCCAGCGCGGCGGTTCGGTTGACCTTGAACGTTCTGCGCTTCAACTGATTAAGGCTGCGCATCTGCTTCCGGCAGCAGTTGTCGCGCGGTTGCCTGCTTCACAAAACCTTGGGGCTTTTGACAAGCTCACCCGTTTGGAGAGCAAAGCGGCCTTGCCTTTGCTTTCTGCGCCTGCGGTGCTGTCAGATATTGCCTCGGCCAGCCTCCCAATTTTTTCCGCCCCCAAAGGACATCTGCATGTGTTTCGGCCTGAAAATGGTGGAGAAGAACATTATGCGATGGAAATCGGCCGCCCATCACGGTCCGAGCCGGTTTTGGTGCGGCTGCATTCTGCCTGCTTTACCGGTGATGTGCTGGGCAGTTTAAAATGCGACTGCGGCCTGCAGCTGCGCGGCGCGTTGCAGCAGATGGGCGATCAAGGCGCTGGCGTGCTTTTGTATTTGAACCAAGAAGGCCGGGGTATTGGGCTGGCAAATAAAATGCGCGCCTATGGGCTACAAGATCAGGGTTTTGATACGGTGGAAGCCAATCATCGACTGGGCTTTGATGATGATGAACGCGACTTTAGACTTGGCGCGTCGATCTTAAAAGAAATGGGCATTACCCAGATTAAGCTTTTGACCAATAATCCGGCGAAAATCACCATGATGGAGCGCAATGGCGTTCAGGTGGTGGAACGGGTGCCATTGATTACCAAAAGCACCGATGAAAACAGGGCCTATCTGGCGACCAAGGCTGCGAAATCGGGCCATATGCTGTGACTTGAAAGCTCTATTTGGCCGGGGTGCGCGCGCCAAAAATCGCTGAACCAACGCGCACATGCGTGGCGCCAAAGCCAATGGCCGTTTCAAAGTCTGCCGACATGCCCATGGACAAACCGCTTAATCCGTTGCGATCCGCGATTTTGGCCAAAAGCGCAAAATGCAGCGCGGGGGTTTCGTCAACAGGCGGGATGCACATCACACCCCGCACCGGTAAATCCATGGCGCTGCAACTGGCAATGAACGCATCTGCATCTTCGGGCATAATGCCCGCTTTTTGCATCTCTTTACCGGTATTAATTTGTATAAACAGATCCGGGCAGCGCCCCGTTTCCTGCGCCAGCCGCGCCAAAGCGGTGGCAAGTTTTGGCCGGTCAAGCGAATGGATGACATCAAAAAGCTCGACCGCCTGACGCGCTTTGTTGGTTTGTAGCGGGCCAAGAAGATGAAGATCAATGGCGTCAAAACGCTTGCGAAAATCGGGCCATTTCCCGGCCGCTTCCTGCACCCGGTTTTCGCCAAAAACTCTTTGGCCTTGCTCAAGAACCTGTTCAACCCGCGCATTGGGCTG
>ENA-UZWW01002780-UZWW01002780.1-metagenome-genome-assembly--contig:-Day-5--50m-contig-2780_pt1 | contig 18029 bp, 19 predicted proteins | sample MGYA00260348_ERZ794908 | MGnify/ENA metagenome assembly ERZ794908
AATAAAAAAATCACCAACAGCAGGCTGTACTGAAAGTACTGGTTGTGAAAGTTCTGTGTCTGGGCCCACATTTGATGTAAAAATAATACTACCAGCATCATTAACTCTGTGGTCTTTTAAAGATGGTTTAAATTTCGGAACTTTTAAATACATTACAGCAGAAATTAAACAGTTAGCGTGCATATGTAAGGGATTGTATTCGCCTGGTTGTTGTGAAACAACCCAAGTTTCTAATATTTCAGACAACCAAGTTTCTTTTCTGATAGCATCAGCATTTCGTGGATATTTTTGACATTGACAAATAATTGCAAATTGTTTAGTTATCTCATGAAAAAACTCAGATACCTCAATTCTTTCCAAATCTTCTTGATTAATGGTCAATTCTTTTTCTATTTGTCCAACAAGTTTTTTTCCATGATTTGGAGTTTCGCTATCATCAACTAACTTATCCGTTAATCTAATCATTGGATTTAAAATATTCGGTGGTAACACCGTGTGCATTACAGGAACAGACCAAGGCTGTAACAAGTTTATATTCAATTCCTGCATCATTGGTACAGTATTTTTTTTAGTTTCTGTACCAGAATTACCTTTTTGCTCTAACCTTTTCGCTTTTCTTCTCGCTTGTCTTGACATCGACATTAGACTACCTCCATTGTCAATGCCTCTCCATAAAGGTCTTGCATCAATTTATTTAAATCATTCTTATTCTCTATTTGTAATCCATCTACACAATTTTTGATTACACTCATAGTATCCTCAACATCTTCGATACCATCTATATCATCTCCTAACTCTTCAATATCAAAAAGATTGTCTACTACTGAAATATTACTTGTACCAGCAGCAATCAACTTATCCATCAAAGTTTCAAACATATAATTATTATTTTTATTTTCAATAATTATTTTAACATAAGTATCTTCGTATCTTGAAAAATCACCATAATCATTTTTTTCATCATTGTAATATATTTTATGAAACATTGAATATGGATTTTCTATAAACTCCGTTTCCATCGTTTCAGTATCGTAAATGTGGAATCCCCTCTTGTCATTATAATCACTCCATGTAATCTCGTAAGGATTTCCAAGATATGTAACATTTCCAGTAGTAGAACGATGATGGAAGTGTCCAGAAAATACTTTCTGAAAGGCCTTGAACATTGACATCGAATGTCCTTCAATCGCAAAAGAACCCTTATGTTGTTCAATTCCTTCTATTTGTAAATGACCAAATGCTACTTTAGTTCGTGTCTTTTCGATAAGTTCTCTGGTTTCATCTTCATTGTCAGCACATATCCAAGGCACAAATAATACCTTATGGTCTTTTGTTAGAGCTACTTCACAGGGGTCAGTATATACAGAAACATGATCCATTCCCTTTGTCAATTCTTCCATCGAATTTACTTTGAGAGTGTTCTTGTAGTAGATATCATGATTACCAATAATAACCTTGATATTAGCACCCATTTCTTTGAGAGGATAGAATAATATATCCTTCATTGAATTGAGAGTTTTGTAGTTGATGAATTTTCTTCTATCAACAACATCACCCAAATGGATAACTTCTGTTATTCCTCTTTCTTTCAAGGTAGGAAAAAATACATTATCATAAAACTTACGGAAAAATTCTAAAAATAAGAGACTATCATTTCTGGCGCCGAAGTGAGTGTCAGTTATCAAAGCAATCTTCATACACTAGCTCTCATAAAGGAAGTAAGGGGGGATAGTTCTAAGATAGCATCATCTTTTTTCTTAGAAACTGCTTTAGGTTTTTTCTTTTCTCTTTTCTTTTCTTCAAACTGATTAATAAATTCGTATATATTAGCACGTTTGTCTGCTGTCATTAAAGATGCTCCAGATGCTATACCAGATTGTTCTCCACTAGTCATTGACTCCATATCTGAATTATCTTCAATGGAATTATATTCATCCATTTGTTTGTATTTTATATAAAGTTGTTTCTTTTCTTTTTCAATTCTTCTTAGGAAAGCATAGTATATAATTTGAGTAAAATAAGCAAATGGATTTTTAGATTTTTCTGGATTAAAATTACTAGCATACATCACACAATTTTCTATACCATCACTCACCATTTCTTCACGAAAAGCATAGTTGATAAAATTAGGTCTATGGGATAATCTTTCTGCTATTTTAAGAAAACATTCACCAGCATAATCTGGTAATATTGGTTTTATTTCTTCTCCAGCATCAATATTTTTAAGATATTTCTCTCTATATTCGCCCATAACTATTAAGAACTTTTCGTTGTCTACATAATGTTGTTTTGTTCGTGGTCTAGCCATACGAATCCTTTAGTAATAGTGATTGTTAATAATATATTATTATAACAAATTGCCTCAATAAAGTCAAGTGTTATTTTGTTATAAAAAAGACTTGACAAATGCTCAGCTATCTGGTATAATTACTCTGTAGGGTTTCAAATAAAAGTAGTACTATCAATTAATCAAACTACTTGGTACTTCTAGTGATTCAAAATCCATTTCACAATCTTGTTCACTTAGAATATCTTCATATAGTTTTGTCATCTTTTTAGATAAGCTTGTCATTGTCACCACATATTTTGCGGAGACAGGAATTATTTTATCATCAGTATAAGGTATCCATTTTGAAAAACGAATTCCTGCTTCATCCTTTTCAACTACATGAGACATTTGTATTGGGTTTTTAAGATTAAAAAAACCATTAGTTGGTTTCATGTATACAGCCAAAATCTCTTCCCCTGTAGAAAGTTTTATATATTTTTTTGATGACATTTTATCCCTTGAGGTTTACTACATAAATTTTATAAGGAAATTGTTCCGAACTATAAATTTTTATTCTTTCGGAAAAATGGTTTAATGTGTAGTTTTTTCTATCATTATGTATTAAATCATCAGAAATATCATAAAGACTTGCTGATTCTTTGGTGTCAGACTTCCTTAAACCTCGACCTATTGACTGCAAGTTTCTAATACGAGATTTAGAAGGAGAAGCGAAAACAATGTTATGAATGTTCCTAATGTTGATGCCGGTACTGTATACGCCATAACTTGCACAGATAATAGCATTCGTTTCCTTCTCGACAAGTTCTCTAACTTTTTCTCTTGAATCTGCATCTGTTCCTCCATAAACAAAAAAGATTTTTCTAGAAGAATCAATAATCTCTTCTAGTATTGAATGTAGAATGTTGCCGTGTTTTTCTATCAATTGAAATAAAACTAATGTGTTTCCATTCAGACCATTTACAAGATTACAAATATATTTGTTACGTTCTGGATGACTTACAATAAAATCTATTTCCTCTTGATAGTTCATTTTTGATACAGCAGCACATTCCTTTTTGGAATATTTAAGAACAAGACACTTTATAGCAATTGAAGATATTGTCTTGTTCTTGATTAATTCTTTTGTGGTGGTTACTTTTTTTATCGAACCAAATAACCCTTCTAATATTAATTTATGTACCTCTACCTCATCCAATGTTCCTGTAGTTCCAATTCGATAAGGTGTATTTTCTAAATTCTTCATGATTTTGGTGAGAGACCGAGCTTTGTAAAGGTGTGCTTCATCTCCTATCACCAAACTAAAATCTTTGAAGAAGTCCTTTTTCAACTCATATAAAGATTGCCATGTTGAAATTATAATTGGTTTGTCCGTTTCCTTTTCCTGTCCTCCAAAAATTTTATGGACATTTTCTTCGACCCGAAACGAATCATCTTTTTTCGCATATGCTTCAAAATCCGAATACATCTGACTTACCAGAGAAAGAGTCGGCACAATAACCAACGACTTCTCAGGGAAGTAATAACGAATCAGATAGTAGATAATGAGAGATTTACCCGAAGCAGTTGGAGACAACAATACACATCTTTTTTTATCTATTGAATGTCTTAATGCGAGACTTTGATAATCTCTTAATTTATACTCACAAGGAAATGATGTAAGAAATTTAAGGTAATCCTCATTAGAAATAGATTCAATTATTTCTTCTGTATTATCTATAAGTTCATATTCTCTGTCTACAGCGAATCTACTTATCTCTGGTTTCAATCCAGCATAAATTCGGTGACTATCCATATTGAAAAGGTAAACGTATCCATCCCATTTTTTCCTTCGATACATGGGCATAAACTGATAACCATTTGGCCGGAATCGAAAATAATGATTCAATTCCATTTTTACATGGGGCTCACATATCAGTCTAACGAATACTTCCGTATCCTTTTCCATCAATATTTGAGTGGTCATCCAAGACCCGCTACAAACTTCCTCCAATTGATTGCATTGTTGATATGGAAACTCCTATTCTCAATCATTGAAAGTACTGATTTAAGGTATTCGACTTTTCCTTTCTGTCCGTTCATAATTTTTTCAGCCTTCTGAAGAACTTCATCTGCACCAACATAGTGTCGTTCCAGTTCAGTTTTGGATATACGAATGTTGTGGTCTGGTGCTTTTCCGTTTTTAGAAACGACTGCTTCCCATCTTTGCTGAAAGAGAACCTTCCAATGAGTTTCAAGATCGCTCAATGTACGTTTCTCTTTTGAGTATATGTCTAAGTATTTTTGATGTACGTTTGGTATGTTTAGAGACTCATTATCCAAGTCTTTATCATCAATGTGAGCATCTTCCTCCCACATCGACATAATTTTTTCAAGTTCCATAATTTTAGTTATTTAATATATTCTTTATTTCATAATTAGTATAGCGAAATGTTGCTGTGGCAACAAAGTATTCCACATCAGTAGAAGCACTATTGAACTCCAAAGAGGATATAGAAATTGGAAATGCTTCGTTAAAGTGGAATTCCATTTGTGGATTCATTCCACTTGTTAAAACAGATAAAACAATAGTAGATACTGTTCCACCTCTAGGTGTTAAGTCTGAAGAGTTTTTCAAGAGTCTATAATTTTCTGTTCCTTCTCCAAGACCCAATGCTATGACTCTATCATAAATTTCAATCCAATTTTTTAGATGCTCATCAACTATAAAAGTTACCGCCAATTCCTCAAATGAAACATTATTTCCTGCATATGGTATGTTCGCAAATGGGTTTACCATTTCAATTGCTTGAATTGAAACGCCCGGCACATTTACTGATTGACAAAACCAAGTAAGATGTGGTGCGTCCTCCATCATTAATCTAAAACTAATGTTGGAAAGATAATTTAAATTGTCAGGTACTTTGTTTGATGCGGCCATAAATTCCTTTATATTATATTACTATTTATGTAACAATTTTTCAAACTCTGGATAATCGATATCCTTACCAACAAAAACAAACTTACAATTTGGAAACTCTTCTTCTATTTTACTATGTTGTTTTATCCAATCCTGACTTTCTGGATTAGTAATATTGGTAGATGAACCTAGATAAACACCCGAACTGGTTTGATTGTGAAAATAATCATATCCCACACAATATAATGTTTCGTTGGGGTTTTCCATACAAGCTAGTCTTAAAGCAACTGTTTCTGTTGTCCAATCATCATATTCATTTCCCCACCAATCAATATTTTTTGTCAAATCATTAGAATCTATCCAAAGAAAATACATCACACCTTCATGAGCAAACTGTATAAAATTTTCGGTGGTTGGTTCATTTTCTGCAATTGTCATTCTCTTATCCGTAGATTGTTTCATCATATCGTAATGAAAACTTGGAATAAGAGTGAAATTTCTAAAATGGGAAACGTGTTTTTTGGTGTAGTTACCAACGATAAGTTTCACTTGAATTTCGATATTTTCGCTAATTAAATTATCTGGACTTATTCTTTTGTAGATATAATCACAACCATATGTGGTATGATTTTTGAAAAGGGTTAAATCAGAAATAGTTTTAGAATTGCCGTTACCAATCACTATCAACATATTTTTCTCACAAGAAAATGACTACAAACAAAAAAAGGGAGCAGATTTCTCTACTCCCTTTTGAAATCCTACTATATGTAGGTCAAGTATTACATCAAGTTTTGAATTCCAGCTTTTCTGTAATATACGTTCAAGTGAGGATTAGCTGTCAAGTCACCAGTTAAACGACCAGTAGATGTACTTGCATTCTCAGCATATGGGTTAGCAACTAAACCATAGCGTGTCTTGAAAGCAATCTGTGGTTGAAAACTAGAACTATCAACCGCACGAACCATCTGAAGAGGAACGTATGGGCAATAGAATATACCAGCATCCATAGGTGAATCACCTTTGTAACCTACACAATAGAACTCTTGTGCGTGAGCATCAGCATAAGGATCAACATAAACCTTATAGCGTCCATTAAGAACACCAGCAAATGTTGAGGATGCTGTATCTGTGTTAATGTCAGTACTCATTGCTGGAGCATAATCCAACATTCCTGCCATCTGAAGAGCGGAAGCGACATCTGAAGAGGTCATGATAATATTACCTTTTCCTCTGCGTGTGTCTTTTCCAATCTGATTAGCATCTTTTTCAATCTGCATCATCAGACCTTTGAACTTCTCAACCATCCAACGACCATTAGAATCGGTGTCAAGGTCAAAAATTCCATTAGTTGTACATCCAACTTGAGCACCAACAGCAGCGTTAATGTAAATCTTACGAATTACTTCACGGTTGATCTCAACTAGAATTTCACTAGAAAGGATGTTAGCAAGTTCTGCTTCTGCATCCAATCCATGAACAGCACGTAAATCCTGTGCTAATTCCATAGAATACGAACCCTTGAGAGCACGTGTTCCAGCAGCGATGGATACCTTCTCAATTGAGAATGACATCTCACCAGCAATATCTCCTTCACCGCCATCTGTTTCCAGAGCACTTGAAGCAGCAAATTCTGTTCCAGTTTCTCCTGAACCCGGGCTAGATCCACCTGGCTCAGTAATCAAAAGACCAGGCGTTTTAACTGTATCACCAGTATTAGCTGTACCAGACTCACTTGCGACTGTATCAGCATTAACACCAGGCATCTCAGCTCCACCCATTGTATTAACACGACTCTTGAGTGCAAAGATAAGACCAGTTGGCCCTGACATTGGTTGTACACCACAAACATCGTATGCTACGAGTTGAGGCATTGCCCGGCGAACCATTGAGATCAAAACTGGATCTGCAAAGTTGAACGCTGTTGTTTGTGCTGGGTTTCCAGCAACACCACCCAAAGATGGGTTAGTGGATGTCAAAGCGTTAATTGTTGTAGGTGTTGCCTCCGACAATAACCCACTCTGACCATTCATTTCTTGGTCTTGAACATATTGGTGTTCTGTGTTTTCAAGACACATAGCAGTAACAGCACGTTTATGACTATCGGTGATCTTTGGAAGATCTGGATGGTCTAGAACCGGCGCCCATTTTTCATTTAAATTTTCTGAAAGTTGCATATTATTAAACTCCTATAATATGTGATTAAAAATAATTTGTATTACACACGAGCTATAGCTTTGCTGTATGCTTCCATTATGTTGTTCATTTTTACAGGAGTTTCCTCTTGCTCATCTGAACTAACACTTTCTTCTTCACTAATAACTTCATCCTTTTTAACTTGACTAGGGAAATAACTTTCCTTAATCTGTTTTACTTTGTTTTCAAAATCTTCAACATCGCCTTCTTCAACTGAAACACCTTCTGCAAGTTCTTTCAATTTTTCGGATTGTGTGTCAGCAAGGTCATTACTAACTTCTTCTACAATCTTGTTTTTGCGATATTCGTTAAGTTCGTTTGTAACTTTAACGTTTTCTTCGATTTTGACGTTTAATTTAGTCTCTAATTCCTCAACGCGGTCAAATAAGTTTTCAACCATGTCTACTTTTTCTTCTGGAACTTCGATGTAATGCTCTGTGAATAAACCTTTCAAACCACTAATGAACTCTTCTGTAATTTCACTTCTAAGTGAACTGTCGAGTGCTAGTTCGTTTTCTTTCATCCATTCTTCAACAACATAGTTCAAGTATCCGTCAACTTTTTCTGTCAACTCATCTCTGAAAGAAATGATTTCTTCTTGAAGTTCTTTTTGATACTCTTCCTCAAGTTCTTCGGATTTCTTTGTAGAAACTTCCATAACTTTTTGGTAAACAGCTGCTTCAAAAATTGTTGATGCTTTTGTCTTAAAATCTTCGGAAAGTTCTTCACCTTGAACCAATGCTTCAATATCTTCTTTTACATTGATTTCTGGAAGGTCAGATGCTTTCATCTTCTTTCCTTTAACTGCGACTTTATCTTTCTTGTTGTCAGAATCGGTTGGTGTTGGGCCGCCTGTATCTTCTGCTTCAGCAACATCCATAAGTTCTTTCCACTTAGAGGAAACTTCTTCTTTTTTCATACCATTAACTCTGTCGAAAAGAGCTTTAATCATTCCAGATTTGGTAGAAGGCATTTTAACTTCTTCTAACTTATCTTCTTCGACCACTTCTTCTTCAATTTTTTCTTCTGTTTGCACTGTTTCCCCTTGTATTTCTGGAGTCTCAACAAGTTCATCCTGCTGTTCTACTTCTTCCAGAACTTCATCTTGGTTTGTAATTTCTTCGTTAGCCATTGAAACTCCTAAAAATTTATAGTAATTGGTTCGTGTTAATATTTATAATAATCATAAATTTGACATTAATTTAGAAAACTCTCTTAACTTGACTTCTTCAAGTTGTTTGAAAGAGGCTGCTTCAATATTTTTCTTTGCTCTTTCTACATCTTGTTCCTTCAACAAACCATTGTCCCAAACCCATTCTTTTCCTTCCATGATACCTTCAACGAAAGCATTTGGAGCGGATGGGTCAGCAACAATGTCTGCTGCAGTTGCTAGATAAAAATCGTTCTGAACGATTTGTGCTTTGTCTTTTTGTTCTGGTTTCAAAGTTCCCATTCCCCTTGAGGAAACACCTAACTTTGCACCTTCATCAATAAAACTTTTTACAATTTTTCCGTTTGGTGTGTCGAGAACTTTTGCTCTACCAACGAAATTTTTACCTTCTTTTACTAAGGAAGTAATCATATGTGAAGCACGATCCAAATTAACTGTTGGCCCGTCAGGATGTCCTAACTCTCCAAAAGCACGTTTTGGTTCAACGTATTCTTTGACATAACGATTTACTTCTTTTTCAAGAACGCTCAAAGGATAAATTCTGCCATTCTTATTCTTCGTTTCAGATTGCATGAAAATACCTTCAATAAAATACTGCTTTGGTTTTTCTCCACTTGCTTCAACTAGTTCATAATCTACGGCTTCTTGTAACTCGCAAATTAGTTTCATTTTGTCCTACCCTTAGTTATTAAATGCAAAATCTAAGACTTTCATGAATGATTTTGTATCTTTATTCATATTGTCTTGTGTTTTTCTTTTGTTACTTCTATTTAGTGAATCAAATGTTTTCAGTACCGCTTTTGCTGCTTCTGGATCAATAGGAACAGATGTACCAGATTTGAAAGTTATATCTGATTCTTTTTTCTTTTTTACTATACTTCGTAATTGATCAATAACATCTTCCTTAACATTAATCGATTCTGTACTTGGAACTAATAGATAGTCTCTCATTTTATTGAAACTATTAGATGCTATTGCAATTTTATTAGACCACCAAGTAGGTAAAGATTCTTCCGAATCCATACTCTGTAATTTTTCCATAATTTGACTAGCATCTTCTATAACAGTCTTACATTGTCTGATAGCACTTGCAACATCAGTATGACCATCTTCTTTTATAGTTACTAGTTCATCTTTTAATTCTCTAAATGATTTCATTATATTCCAGATGATGCTACTACTGTGTAAGTACCATTTGTTACATTTGCTAGTATAAATTGGTCAGGGTCTTTATTAATTACTGTTACTGAACCAGCGGGTAAAGTAATAGAACCTTGAACAGTTCCGCCTGTTCCCCCTTCAGTTCCATCATTTTCAACTACTGAAATAATCGAAATAGCTGAACAATAAACCGCAACAGCTGTTGCTTTGCCCAAACTTAATTCGGTGGCAGTTGTGGCAGTCTTTGCTGCTAATAGTTTCATTGTGTCTCCGTTGTATCTGTTGGTGGATCTTCTATTTTTGCTTGGGGTTCGGTTTGAGGTTCAGTTTGAACTTCCACTTCAGCCGGCTCTTCTACTTTATCACTAAACATTCTAGCGGAAACTTCTTGTTTTCTAGTTGCTAAAGAACTCACTACTTTATCCGCTATTATAGAATCAAAAGCATCGTTCACTCTTATTGGTTGTGCGTTCATTGCATAATCTACAATGTCTACAGCTTTAAATTCTTTTTGTGTTGGTTGTTCTGCCATTTCTATCTCCAAAAAATTATCTATTAATATTTATAAACATTATTGTTTCACTAAAAACCATCATCTACAGTCATATCACCTTCAAACTCACCTTCATCTTTTTCTTTTTTTATTTGTTCATCTTGTGCTTTAATATCTTCGTCTGATTGTCTTAGAACATTTTTTCTAAAGAACTCTCTTGAATAATAATTACCAACATAATCTTCCATGTTTCTAGCGAGATCCACTCTCTGAGTCAAAGTTTCTTGATGTTTAAATTCTGAATAATAATGGTCTTTTTCAAACTTATAATGAACTTTATCCTTTATTCCTGACCATTCTTCGGAAGTTATTACATTTTTTAGTATCAATTGTTTTTCTAGTATTTCACCGAATAACAAAGAAAATCTTGTTTGTAGTTTTCCAATAAATTTACTAAAAAGCAGCTCGTCCCTAGTAATCTCACTTTCTCTCCCCAAAGAGAAACCAGAGTCAGCCTCTAAACGAGATACAGGAACGTGCATTGCTTTATAAAGTTTTTTCTGGAAGTATTCTACATCTTCTAACTGTCCTAGATTTTCTCCGCCAGGAAGTGTGGTAATTTCTGTTCCCCTTCCACCTTCTCTTCGTGGCAACCAGTAATCCTCCAACATTGATTGATGTCTTCGGTCATCTTTGACTTCACCAGTAGTAGAATCATATACTAAACGATTCTTATATCGTGTCATAATATCACGAATATATTGTTCTGCTTTTAACTTAGGTAAGTTACCAACATCAATATAGAAAATTCTTCGTTCTGGTGCTCTAGAAATACGATAGATAACAATCGCATCTTCTACCATTCGGAGTTGATTGAGTGGTTTAATTGCTTTGTGGAGATAGGATAATACACCAGTTTTTGTGGGATTAAGTAAACCAGAAGTAGAATATGCGATACTATCACCCGAAATCAATATACCATCAGAAGTTCTATTTCCCAAACCAGATTCATTATAGTTGAACATTTGTTCAAGACTAACTTCTTTTTGCTTAGGGTTAGCAGTATCTTTTTGTTTTATCTGTTTTATTTTTTTGATTTTTGTAGCATCTAGACTTCTCAGTTCAACAATTCCAAGTTGTGGATTGTTCTCATCAATCATTATATGATAGTATAATTTTCCTTCTACATACCATCTGCGAAAAATATCGTAACCAAAATTATTAAAATTCAGTAAATCCAATACTGTGTGAAATTCATTAGTTACTTTTTTCTTTATTCCATCTGATAAATCTGTCCTATCAAGAATTATATCAACAGGATTTCTTGAATCGTCTATTACTATTGCTTCGTTGATAATATTGTCTATTGCTATTTCACAATCAGAAGTTTGTGCCATTTCACGATATTTTAGAATTAGTTCAATTTCAGATTTATATTGACCATCCAAATCTAGAGAAGTACCATAAGCACCAGCTCCAGATACCATCATAGAACCATCATCGTTTTCGGGCATAGTAAATGCTGGAACATTTGCGTTTACTGCACCTTGACTCTTTCTTTCAATTTTGAAACCAAATATTTCAAAAGCCATAATTTATTCTCCTATTATATTTTTCATAGTGATTTTTCCCAGCAATCATATGTCCACGAACAAGTATAAGTTTCGATTGAATTTCCCTCCCAACTAAGAGCAATAGTTGATAATGCAGTTGGAAATGCTCCTATAAACTTATATGTTTCCAGACTATCCCCATTTTTGGAAAATTGAGTGACAGTTAAATCTTGTTTATAACTAGCATTTTCGCCTTCTCTGGTGCTAGTTACATCTTTATTTCTAGTATTTAGTTTGTATTTTGAGAGCAATTCCATCCATTCCTCTAACGCTTTTCTCACTCCAAAATCCTCATCGTTTATAATAGTAGTTTCCCAAGCATCATAAGTTCTATCTGCTGCAACTTTTATGGATTTTCCGTGATAGAACACATCATATGTTCCAATGGTACTTGCTGGAATGGATGCTGCTGATATTAAAAAACGAGCATTAACTGCGGGAGTGGTTACAACGGAAGGATAACTAAGATTGACTTGAAAAAGGGCTGACTTTGCGCCACCTCCCTTTAGATTTGATTTGAATTCTGAGATTGCGAATGCCATTCATTTTCTTCTTCTGATATTAATTAGACAGATGCCCATGCGTCATAACACCACTCGACTGTATACTCTTCTATCGCGTCATTTTCCCATCCAAGAGCAATTTCACCAAGATTTGTTGGCCAAATATTTGAAATTTTGTATTCTTGACCATCTTCACCATCTTTATTTACCTGAGTAACGACAGCCTCACCTTCAAAATATCTGCCAGCTGCAGTAGCATAAGCACCATAATTTTCATTTCTTTCGCCGTCTAATCGACCAGAAATGACTCTCATCCATTCCATGACTTTATTTCTCATAGAAAAATCATCATCGTTGATTATAGTGGTTGTCCAGTTATCAAAAGTTCTAAATCCAGCATATTTTATTGGTCTTCCAACATAGTTTATAGGAAGAGGAGCAATAGTTGAGCCAGGAATTTGTGCAGCTTTAACCAGTATAGCTTCATTATTTGCAAAAGACAAGCTACCATCCACCGAATTACTAATTTTTACTTTAAATAAAGAAGGTCTTGCACCACCACCGTTTGAAGCAATGTTAGATTTAAATTGTGAAACTGCGAATGCCATGTTTTTCCTTTTAAATTATTCTTGGTCACCTAAATCTGTAGAAGTAAGTTGAGCAGTTGAAGTGTAATAGTTATATTCCCATGTAACACTAAATTCTTCCATCGCACCTGTTGTATCATAACTTAATTCTATTGGATCAACAGCACTTGGCCAACAATCTACAAAATCATAATCTATTGCTACACTACCATCTTTTGTATATTGTCTTATTTTAAGTTCAGAATACCACTCAGAAGGTGTTACACTTCCTGCTAAATTATTTTCAGTTCCATTAATATACTCTGCCCATGTCTCCATCGCTTTTCTTAATCCATAATCTTCTGGATTGATAAAAGTGGTGGATAAAGTTCCAAACGTCATTTCGCCAGGAAGTTTTACAGTCCTACCAAAATATTGTCTTTCAATCGGTGTAATAGTCAAGCCAGGAATTGAAGTAGTAGTACATTGATATTGTGATTTTCTTAATGCTTCTAATCCCGCTGGGCCAGTTGGACTATAGATTTGTACATCAAATAAACTTGGCCGAGCGCCCCCTAACGTGAGCGCTGACTTAAAGTTTGAAATTTTTCCTATTGCCATTTAATTTCTCCTAATCTTGTTGTAATTATTTATATCAAAAATATTAAACGGCACCAACGACTTCAGAGAACTCCACACCACTTCTTACAGCAACAAAGTTGAGTTGAATAAAGTTGATAGAACGTGAAGGTTTAATGAAAATGTCTCCCCTAAAAGAATTGGTATCAACAACTTGTGCTGTGTTGTTGGAAGCATCACATACTACTCTAAAGTCTTGTATTCCACCTCTACCTTGAATATCTCTCAAGAAAGGTTCGACCATTGCAACAAATTGTGAACGTGTAAATTCATCGTTGAACTCAAACAACTGAAAACGAGCAGCATTTGCAATCGCTTTTTCCAGAAGAATAAATAATCGTCTTACATTGATTCGATCAAACGCAGATGGTTTAGTCAACTGTGTTTTATCCCCAAAAAGGATTGTTCCTTCGCCTGGAAATGAAACAACTGGATTAACCTGTGCTTGATATAACTTATCACGTTCTGCTTTCTTTGGATTGAAAGGAAGTTTTGCAACTCCTTTAATCTGACCTCTGGTAAATCCAGCTGGAGAAAAGAAAGGGTCACGAACTTGATCTGTTTGAGCACAACATCCAGCAATATCACCATTCAATGGAACATATCGGAATTTATCGTTATGTTTATCGAACTGATACTTGTATCCAGAATCCATAACAGCATAAGAAGAATTCTTATTGACTGTATCTCTAAAATCAATTACGTTATCTGTAGCAGTAGAAGAGTTAGTTACACCAACGACATCTGCTTTTTCTGGTGAGAAGAAAGCAATACAGTCTTTTCTTGATTCTGCGATATTATCAATAACGTGTCTTATAACTGTCGAACTATGATTTGCAGTTAAGAAAAGCGAAACATCTGCATCTTCAGCGGATTTCATCATGTTGTATGCACGAATAGTGTCAGCATCTGCGGGCCCTGTTCCATCAGTTCCACCTTGAAAACTAAGTGTCAATGGATAACCTTGATTTTCAAAAACGTCTGAAGTTTGTGCACCAGTAGCATCAGCAGTTGCGCCCCAAGCACGAAATGTAGCAGTCCCATCAGTAACTAAAGTTCCGTTACCAGCAGTATCATTACCAGCAACCGCAGAAGAGGTAGTTCCGTGAGCACCCATTGTTGGATGATCTAACCACCAAACATACTGAGAATACTTGTTGATATAATTTTTGTAGAATACATCTTCTCCTTGATCATCTCTTGCACCACTTGCAACTGAAAGATTAGCGTGTGCTTCTAACACTTCGCCAATTGTTCCTGCCCATTCCCCATCTTCATCAACAATTGCAACATGAATTTCATCATGTGACATTGATTTATCAGAAGCATGATTGGAAGTTGTTGGCGCACCTTCATTGAAAGCACCTTTATATTCCCATTCTCTTGAAATAGCTGCACCAGAATTTGTAGAATTAAAAGAGGTTGTAGTTCCTATGACTGTATTTGATGTAATAGAAGCAACTCTATGTGATTCACCACCAATTACTATCGTATCTCCCACTACAAATTGTTTATCGAATAATGTTCCTGTTCCTGTTACTACTTTTGAATCAGCAGTTGTTACAGCAGTTCCTTTTATGAAAGTAGAACTTGTTGCAAATGCAGAACGTTTTTGTATTGTAAACGCTTTACTTGTTACATCAGATGTATCAGAAGAACTTGTTGCAAATACTGTAGCAGTATTATGGTCAGAAATTGCTGTTACTATATGGTATCCTGTTTCATCTGTAATCGCTATAGCATCACCGACTCTCAATTCATCCAAAAATAATGAACTTGATGTTCCTTCTAATGCACCACTTGAAGCAGTCCATGATACTGTACTTGTTCCTGTAGCACTTGCTCTGTCGGCAGGACAAATTGAAACTTTTAAACTGTTTCCTAAAGCACCTGCCCACTTTGCCATAAAAGGCCCGTCAGCAGCAATTCCCGAAATACCACCACCGATTGCTCCACCTTGTTCTGCATCAAATGTGTCGTAATAACTTTCTACTGTTGTAGTTTGAACATTAACATATGCCCCAGTATTTGCAGCAGCAGTCTTTGGTGCGGCTGCATTATCTGTTGTAGTATTTGCAGCACGAACAACGTTTAGTGCACTTGTATATGCTAAGAAATTAGCAGCAGTAAAAAATGTTTCAAAGTTGTCGTCATCTGGTTTTTGATATAACTCTACCAGATTGTCTTGATCAGTAACCAAAGAAATCTGTTCTATTGGCCCCCAATTGAACCTACCAGCAATACCACCAGCAGAAGTACCAGCAGCTACAACTACATTAGTAAGGTCAATTTCAGATGTGTTTACGCCTGGACTTACTTGAAAGGCCATATTTTTTCTCCGTTAAATTAATTTTTTTGAGTTTTTGTTTGAAAGTATATCTTACTCTAACAATATTTATAAATATGAATAATTGATGAATAATATTTAGTGTAAGGTAAATATGAAGTTTCCCCAAAAAGCAATAGATCGTTTTAATGCTAAGATTAATAAAACTAGCAATTGCCATGAATGGAACGCTTCCAAACAAAAACAAGGTTATGGAATGTTCTCTTATGATGGAAAATCCAAACCAGCTCATAGATTTGCTTATCTTCTTTACAAAGGAGACATCGCAGAAAATATGGTAGTTCACCAAACTTGTGAAAATAATGGTTGTGTGAATCCAGAGCATCTTGAACTTCAAACCAAAAGTCAAAATAAAAAAAATTACAATTCTACTCATGTCAGTAAAGAAATGGTAGAAAAAAATAGTGTCAAATTTCTTTATCGTCTTCGTAATGTTCGACCAGAATTAGAAAAAGAAATTGATGCTTTACTCATGTTATTAGTTTCGGAAAAAACGAAAGATGAAGATGACTTTGGATTTGAGAAAATAAAAAAAGAAAGTTACATTTAGTAATATTCTTTTTGCCATTCCTGTCCAGCTGGCGCCCATACATTATCATCGCCAGGAATAGAATTTTCATCTGGATCATGTCCGTTTTCAATAAAACCAAACGGCACCATTTCTTCTTCAATCATTTTCATTTGTTCCGCAAACATTTTTTCTCTTATATCTTGGTCTGTGAGTTCTCTAAAGTACCGCTGTTGAACTAACCAAGAAAAGAGGACACAACACATCACCAAATCATCGTGAGCTCCATCATCTGCTTCCCATGATGTACTTTTTCCAATAAAGGTTGTTAGTTCACTTATCGTATCAAAATCTTCAATAAGTAGATTGTTTCTCTCAATCAAATCCTTGAGTGTCGCACATCCGATTCGTTTGACCTGTTTCGTTGTACGGATTCCCATCGAAACGTTCTTGGAAAATCCTCCCCCAATTTGTTGTCCATTCCTACCATGCATTGTAACCATCATCATATTTTCATATTCCATATCATGATAAAGAATATCGGCTACTTGTTGTCCTATGTCGTTTACCTCTACCAGAACAAACGCTTCGTTGTATTTCTGTGCAGTTGTGAAGATAATATTAGGGTACAACATCGGTGATATGTCATTTTTCCGATACTTTCCAACTTGTCGATATGGTTGTTTTGTAACATCGAATACCGAAAATGCAGAATAATCTAAACCAACACCTCTTGCAACATCACATACCATAACGTAAGTGTGGTTCATTATTGGCTCTTGATAGATATCTAATCCTTCATGTTGATAAATTGGTTGTTTAAACGGCATCGACATAAGTTTTTCAGTTGAGATAAGAGTATTGGAACTTCCCAAGAACGAACATTCAAATTCCTGTTGAAATTGTCGTTCTGAGGTATTCCGTATCGTTTTCTCTTTCCATTCTGCATCTCTGTCTGGAACTTGCGACCAATGAACTGAAATGGGAGAATAGTCATTCTGTTTTTCTTCTGCATCTGTCCATAACTTGTAAAACATATTCATGCCGTTTGGCGTAGAGACAATGAATACTTTGGTGGTTTTACCAGAAGAAATAGTAGGATAAACCGAACTGAAAAATTCTTCAGAAATATTAGAAGGCACAAATGCAAATTCGTCCAAGAAAATGATGTTAAAAGAACCACCTCGAATAGCAGAACCAGAAGTTGAACTTGCTAAAATTTTAGAGCCATTTTCCAGCTCTATGTTTCCCTTGTTCCATATCAATATTCCTTGTTGTAACCACTTGGGCATATGTTCGTATGCAAGTTGAAGTCTACCAAGAAGTTCCATTGCTGTCGCCTTCTTGTTTGCTAAAATTGCAACCGATACGTTTTCGTTGAAAAGTATGTAGTGGAGTAGGTATGCTAAAATGGTGGTTGATTTTCCAGATTGTCTGGCCATTTTACAAATCACGAATCTTTCATCGTGAAATTTGTTAATCATCTCTTCTTGATAATCGCGAACATCAAAAGGAATCAATCCTTCATCAAGAGAAACAATTTTGATAAATTGATTCACAAAGTATAAAGGGTCTTGCTGACACCTTATATACTGTCCAACCTCTTCCTCTGTCCAATCTTGAGGAACATGAGCAGATTTGAGTAGTGG
>ENA-UZWW01012291-UZWW01012291.1-metagenome-genome-assembly--contig:-Day-5--50m-contig-12291_pt1 | contig 18014 bp, 20 predicted proteins | sample MGYA00260348_ERZ794908 | MGnify/ENA metagenome assembly ERZ794908
GAGATAACCATTCTTGCCTTGCCGTACGATTAAAGCGTTCGATGCAGGCGTTTTGAGTCGGTTTCCCAGGCTGAATATAAGGCAACGTTATCTGCTCTTTCGTCGCCCAATCGACGAGCTCATGACTGACAAATTCCGGCCCGTTATCACATCGAAGTGCCAGCAGTGACGATGCGCTACATTGATTTGGAGCAGGCTGATATCAATAAGACTTACGATGACTTCGTGTTGTAGACACTAACTACGTCGTGTTAAACAGTACACAATTATTAGATAAGGAAATGCGTCAACTGGTGTTATGGGCGCATTTGAAGATACCCCCCGACACTTCAAAAATCCTCTTAATTGCTATAGACTCTAAGCCACTCATTTAGATAAAGTTGAATTAGATGTGAGCTAACCCATCAGACTTTCATCTAGTATTTATTAGCAGCCTCGTTACAAAATTCATATAAATCAATAATTTAGATAAGTGTAATAATTAAGTGGAAATACCATAATTCACTGATATTAAAAGGTAAAAAATATGAAATTTAAAGTATTATTAGTTATCACCTTTTGTTCTTTAGCCAATTTGTCAAATGCTGAGGAAGTCTTTTTTACTGACGATAGATGTTCTGAACTTAAATCTACAATTGAAAATTTAATCCTTTTAACAGATGGGCAATGGGGTATATTATTAACTAACCCAAGCGACAAAGGAGCGGCTTCAGAATTAAGTTGGACTATGAATTTGGCAGAAAAATATTCAAATATATATTCTGTTTTTTGCGCCAAAAACTAATTAAAAATGTCGGTAAGGGTTGTTTTGTTTGTTGTTATAGTTGACCTGACCAGGAGTCATGATATTTAAGATGCTTAGGTCTGCGGAGAGAACCTTTTGGCTACTATTATGCCTGCCGCAGATCACGATAGTTTTGGATTATAAAAATTAAAGGAACCACCCTAAGGAGTACCACAACTATAGATGGGTAAGTTAGATCTATAAGCGCCGGGAATATGATACTTTCTAAGTCACTCCAAAAAAGACTGCTAAAAATCACCAGAAGGGCTACATTGACGGACCTAAAATAGAAGTTTTTATGAAGCGAATATATGTACACTGTGGCGACTACAAACGCCAAAATCAACCTGAGTTGAACCATTAATCGCAGCGACTCTGAGTCGAGTAGTTGTTCGTTATATATGGTCGCCGCGAGATATTCTGGAAAGTAAATTGCTATAACAACCCTTACTCCGATTATGAATGCGACGAGAAAAGACCTTACGTATATTATTGGCCGAAGCCCCTTAAGGCGCTCATCTGAGACCTCATGATGATNNGATGATATCGTCATCTCTCATCCACGGGCCACTGATCTTGAAGTGCCTTGAGTTCTTAATGCGAAGTCTGGAGCGCCATACTTGTAGATTATCTCAGGCACTATTGACATCGAGTCATCTAGACAGTCATTAAAAATGGCAGAGCCTCCAACTATCGAGCCATATAACTGGCGTTCAAGCAGGTTACTCCTTAACAAGCTCATCGCACGTCGAGCTCCCTTGCAACCGAAGTCAATTACACAGAGGTTGGCTTCATGTAAGCGGTATAAAGTACAGGTATTATTATCAATTTTTAGTTCGGTGTTGCCCATTGATTCGATCATGCGAACTCCACAGCGATAGGTCATCCTTGAACGTTATTAGTATTTATGACGGGCGATCAGCGGACAAACTTTACTACATAATCACAACAAATACAGCCACTGATGTTCGGGATGTCGCAATAGTTTCTGTTATTCGACCATTTGCTCTTTGTAGTAGAGTGGTCAAGTAGCATCGGCCATCATATCTGAGACGGCTAATACTTTTCCCATGAGTGGACTTCCCCTAGAAATCTAGACACTCCTACGCTTTAATTTGAGCATAGGAGAAGCGAAATGAGCAACCAGCAAATTACCCAAGAAATATAACGCTTGCCGTAGTCAAAATTAACTTGACCCGCACCATTAGCAACCCCTCCTATCATGTGTTATTTATAGTAAGCGTTATTTAACAAGTGCAAGGAGTTTGTATGCCATCATCTAGAGCAATCACACCAAATATCTTGCCTCCATCTATCCGCCTTAATATGCCCGCTCACTGCCTCCGGGCTTTGATGATTCTGCTAATCGCAGTGCCAGTCATAGCAGCGGACTTTTCCGCTTGGTCTGACAAAACAGTGTGTAGAGTTGTGAAAAGCAATCCAACTAATGAAGAATACAAAGCCGAAGCAGATCACCGCAAGTTAAATTGTGGCGTTTCAAACACGACAAGCAAAAGCGTTTCTTCGCAAAAAGCAGCTAAGGCACTGGCTGGCATTGACATTGAAAACGACCCCAATATTGATTTTTTTAAACCACCACTTGCGCCTTTTCCAACCAAAGAGATGTATTGGTTTGGACGAATGTGGAAGATGGCTGATTTCAACAACGACGGTATGATTGATGTTTTGTATATAGGGACGATGAACCCAAGCAATGCTGTTTCTGGTGGAGAAGACACAGGCGATACCTGCGGCTCAAGCGCATGTTCAGGGCACAAACCGCTACCCTCTTTGTATATAGGTGGCAAAGACGGGGTATTAACCTACGCACCTCATTTATTAACTGATGACCGCGATGAAAGCGGAATGTCTTTAGGGCGTCAATTGTTAATTGCTGATTACAATAACGATGGTAAATTGGATTTTTATATCGCTGATCACGGTATTGGCACTCACAATGGCTTTAGGGATAGTTACTTTTTGAGCCAACCTAGTGGCGCTTGGGTTGAATCTTCAAATACACATTTAAGTCATTCTAACTTCCAGGTTTTTGACCACGGTGGCGCAACGGGTGATATTGATAATGATGGCGATATGGATGTGGTCATTACCGAGTCCAACTGGGAAACAGGAACGGCACTTTGGTGCTTGATGAACGATGGCAATGGCTTCTTAAAGAAGCGTAAGTGTGGCGGTGTTTTTTCGTTTGGATTGGAACTTGCCGACCTTGATGGTGATGGCGATTTAGATGCTCTGCTTGGCGCACACGAGTTTGACAAAAACATTAACTACACAGGTATCGTCTGGAATAACGGCAAGGGTTATTTTTCTCAAAAAACCAAACTACCACAGCACAAAAAATGGGGAACAATACCAGAGGTATCAGCATCAGATCTCGACAACGATGGTGATCTAGATATTGTTTATAGTCGAGCAGGCAAATTGTATGTGGGCACTGCTATCCAAATAATTGAAAACTTAGGCAACAAAAAGTTCAAAGATCACGGTATATTCCCTTTAGTCGAGGCTCCATCTGATTTTAAACCTATTGGTGAAGGGAATGAGTGGAATGACTTTATAGAAAATATTATTTTCAGGGATTTTGACCAAGATGGCGACATTGATATTTACTTGGCATCAGGATCATTAAAAACTAATGGCTCCATTCTGCTTAACAAAGGCTCGTTCGCATTTGACATATTAAGTCCTGAAGAAGCGTCACAATACTTTGAAGACGGCAGTCAAAAGCACATCCAGATCGACCTTGACTATATGAAAAAGCAGGCGGTTACTAAAGCCACCGCTCACTCCAATAATTTCTCTAAAGCACTATCAAAACTACCGTCGATACAGTTTGAGGGTATAGATGCGTTTAAGGCATTTGAGATTCCCATTAGTTTAACAACATCAGGGGCTCTAATTATGGGCTTTAAGAATGTTGAAGTTGATCGAAAGCACCACAATCCGTGGCTCAAAGCACGAGTACATCTTCGGTATGGTGACCAAGATATATCAACCAATTTATGTGTCCAATATTACCCAGAATATAATTTTTTGGCACCACGTGTTTCATTCATACGGGGTGACTGGGGCGGTGCCGATGGTTATGGCTATAGTAGTGATGGGTGTAGTGGCTACGTTGGAAATTGGGAATATGGCAACAATGAATCTAGGCTCGAGTCTCTTGGGATTAAGGCTATTATTGATGATGTGCGCTTTAATTATAATCAGTTCCTAGAAGGAATCAGTGCTCAGTCAAGCATTTCTGTCAAATTCCTTCTAGATCAAGAAATCAATTAAACCCGCGCTCTGAGAGTCTTCGCATCACAATTTGGCGACTATATTGACCGTTTACTTAGGCAGGTGTGAGTGGACTTTCCAAAATACACATTTGTTAACTTCAAAGTCTGCAAAATACATTATGGACAGAGCTGGTCCTTCCTCTGGGGTCATACTATGGGTCCCGCAAATAGTGCTTTCATCTTCGTGATAAACAACCCAGTCACCGATTGTGAAACCACCAGCTACAGTCCAAGCCAGTACACTTTCCTTATTTTCTTGTTCACACTCTGTGTTTTCAAAGAAAAATTTTTCTGCCAGCATCTCTGCTAATGGTCCCGTATCAGCGTGATCAAGTGCCTGTTTCCAAGCGTCTAACGAATTTCGTGCTATAGACATTTTACTCTCCTTATAAATTCGTTGGCTCCTTCATCTGACGACCAACATATAAGCCCAACTAGCCGTATGCCACTCAGGCAGGAGTTAACCCTACTCCTGCACACTATTAATATTCTGGTGCAGTTTCTGTAGTTAATACGCGCCCAGTTTTCTAGACTACACTCACCTTCGAGTATGACCAACAACAGGCCTCGACAACCCCTCTGTTTACACTAAACCTACTCCTATCTAATGAAGTTATCCAGTGTCCAGCAACAACCTACGACCCTACAAACGACCGAAAAGTCCGCTTTGGCACTACACATAAAAAACCAGGTGACAAACCCAACTACTGGCATCAAACTAGCAACCAACCGTCGTAAACAGCTGATATTATTAGGGTTGCCTTTGGCGCTTTATTTGGCGGCTTGCAGCCAACATCGACTGCAGTTACCAACCGCCCAAAACACCAATTTGGATTGGGCACTGGCTCATTTATACGCCAAGATTACGCACTGCCTTGGAAGCCAGCAGTGTTGTCCGTAGATTAACCAAACCGTTGCTGCGGGCATTGCTTAAGCAAGACGATGTAGAGGCCGAATACCTAGGCTTACAACAACTCGACTTTGTGAGCAGTACCAGTGATGACCTGCATATTCATGATCTAGTGCGTAGTTTAGTGGCCAGGTCTTACAAAGCCAGTGACCCAGAGGCCTATCGCCAGCACCAACAGGACTTAGGCAAAGCCGCTAGCCATGATCTATGGCGCCACACTGCAGACTTATTATATTTGGTTGAAAACCCCCGTGTCAGGGAAGCCTTTTTCCCGTGCGGCAGCCAAATTATGGCTGTGGAGCCGGCACTTCCAACAGATTATGACAACATTATGGCCATGGTCCATAAGCATGATGGGCCACCTCAAGGCGCATCCCGTGCCTCAAGGCCAAACGGTATTGATTACACGTCGGTGGCTCAGTCGAAAAGAAGGTGAGTTGCCCTCGGCGACACAAGGCGCGTTTTGGTTAGACTATAAACGCCTCTACATGGCCTTTAAGCCATCCATGCTCAGAATTTACCTCGTGATAAAACAACCATCTGCTTACCAAGAAGTAATGCAGGTACTTGGTTTTAAGGAAGCAACCAACACCTACGTGGAAATAGAAGCCACTGGTTATCACTGCATGGCCAACGACATGGGCCCAAGGTCCGTTGATGGCTGGCTTACGGGTTTAGCGCAGCGTGAGTTGGGTGTTGAACAACGATTTAGTTTGCAGATAGAAAGTCGCCAATTGCTGGTTGATGAGCAAATATTGGATCTAACCCCGCTAGAGTTTGGTGTCGCCCAGTGTTTACTAGCTCGGCCAGGGCGTACAGTGAGCCGTGCACATTTGTTGCAGCAGGTGTGGCTCACTCAATACCAAGGCGGCAGTAATGTTGTGGATGCCGTAGTGCCGACTTTACGTAAGAAACTCGGCCCCTATGCCAGTGCTATTGCTACCGTTACCGGTGTGGGGTATCGGCTTAACCTTGATGAGGGTTACACACCTGGCAACAACATAAACGAGCCATAGTCTATGTCGCTGTTGTTAACTCGGTGGGGTTTGATGGCTTGGTAGGCCGGGCTTTCTACGGCTTGAGTTGCTTGCTCTAAGCTTGGGAATTCCACAATCACATAGCGGTCACAATGGCGACCTTCATGGTGGCTAGTACTGTCCGTACGCACGATAAACTTACCACCGAAGGGTGCGAATACGCTTTCTACCTTAGTGCTGTAATTGGCCGTAAAATCGTCTTGATTGGTAATTTTTACCAACCCAACTAGGTACCCTTTAGGCATGATTATAATTCCTTATTCACAAGTGAGCGCCGCTACACTGCAGACTAGACCATCCAATCCTGACATGCTGGAGCAGCCTAGTCCAGTGTAGCGCGCAGTTAAGGCTCACGCTTATCATGCAGCACCGTGACTCGTTGCATGTGTCTCACTTTAGGTAAGTAGTCGCAAATGGCATAGTGATGGGTGATGCGGTTATCCCACATGGCAATGGTATTCTTGCGCCAACGCAAGCGCACCTGAAACTCGGGTTTGGCCATGTGCTGGTAGAGGTATTGCAGAATGCGGTCGCTCTCGCCCTGAATTTCACCAACAATGTGGCGCGTAAACGACTGGTTAATGTTGAGGTACTTCAAACCGCTGACGGGGTGCGTATCTACAATTTTATGCACTGCAGAACCGGTGCTTTTGAGGCCCTCGTTCACCGCTTCTATACCCCCTTTGCGATACAAGTCATTTCTAAAGGTGCCTATGTCATGCATGGCTTCCATGCCTTCTAGGTAGTCTTGCCATACTTTTGGCAGCGCAGTGTAAGCCGCATTGGTATTGGACCACATGGTATCACCGCCCACATCAGGCACTTCAATGGCATGTAATATGCTGGTGAAAGGGGGATTGGGTTTAAACGTCATGTCTTTATGCCAGTCGTTGGTGTCTGGCTTGCTACCAGCACCGCTTTTTAACAATACAATGTGGTCATAGCCATCAACGCTTGGGTAGATGGGGTGGGGTGGCTCCGGTTCACCAAAGCTTTTAGCAAACGCCAAGTGTGCTTCTGGTGTTAGATCTTGGTCGCGGAAAAAAATAACCTTGTGCTCAATGAGCGCGTCATAGATAGCATCATAGTCTTCTGTAGTAAGATTATTTAAGCAAATATCAGATAATTCCGCACCAATAGCGGGGGTGACTTGTTCAATTTTCATGGGCACTAATTCTCTCGTATGGTTCAGCGTGTACTCAGGGTTTGCTATGGCTCATTTCGGGTCGATTTTAACAGCCCAAATAAGTGTGTAAACTAGGTGAAAAGTTATGACAAATATTAGATGAGCTTATGTTACTTACAAGCAGTAGTCCCTCGGCCCAAAGCTTGCTTATTTTCGAGGCCGCTGCAAGGCATTTAAATTTTACCGCCGCTGCCCGTGAAATTGGCTCAACTCAGTCTTCTGTAAGCCAACAAATGCGGGGGCTGGAGCGAAAACTTGAATTGCAGTTGTTTAAACGGGTCTACCGTGGCGTGGCCTTAACGGAACCCGGTAAGCAACTCTACGACGCTGTTGAATCGGGTTTTCAACAAATGGCAAACTGCCTAGAAGCGCTGCAAAAAACTCGTACCCGCTTATATATTAATGTTGCCACTGATTTTGCTTTTGCTGCATTTTGGCTCTTGCCTCGGTTGCCGCAGTTTCGCGAACTTCACCCAGGCATTGAGGTGCGCATCGTGAGCTCACAAGACCAAATCGACCACACCATGCCTGATACAGACATATCCATCGTATTTGCCAAAGGCAAACCCAACAACCTGCATGCTCACCTGTTGTGTACGGGCGATGTTTTTCCAATATGTAGCCCAGCCTTATTAAAGCAATATGGCCCTGTAGAAAGCCATAAAAAGTTAGCTAGCCTGCCACTACTAAAACTCGGCGACTACACCAATCAAGGCTGGCTTGATTGGCGCGGTTTTTTTAACCAGCGGCGCAGCCTCGTAAAACCCAGCGAACCGGTACTCAGTTTTAACAATTACACGCTGCTGGTACAGGCGGCTATTGCTGGCCAAGGGGTTGGTTTAGGCTGGGGCAACTTAGTGGATGATTTGGTGGACAGCGGTGTGCTTAGGGCGTTGCGCTCATTTAGCCTCAACTCTGAATGGGGCTATTACCTGGTAGAGGTAAATGCCAAACATGTGCTGCCAGCAAAACAACACTTTGTAGACTGGCTGCTTACGCAATAGCTAACTGAACCGTTGAGGCTCAACCTCCAACATCACATTTTTGCCAAACAATAAGCCGATTGTTGGCGGGCATAGCATTATCTTCCTGTAGTGTAAGGCCCGCATCCATAGCCAATTGGTTGAGCTCGTGGAACTCTCTAATGCCTTGGTGGGGCACTTGCTGCTGTAACCAATGATCAAATTGCACATTAGACGGCGCCTCCAATACACCCATATATTTCATCGGCCCATAAAGGCAAAACACACCACCCGATAACAGCCGCTCGCCTATACCAGCAAACATGGCAACCACCGCTTCCCAAGGCATAATGTGGGCAGTATTAGCAGAGAAGGCTGCATCGTAATGCGCTGTAGGCCAGTGATCACTAAGCACATCTAGCGCAATTGGTGCGATTAAGTTAACTGCTGGATGGTCTTGCACCCAGCGTTTAATGCCGGCGTGATTTTGCGCTCTATCGCTCATCTGCCAGTTAAGATGAGGCAGGTTTTTAGCAAAAAACACGCCATGCTGACCCGTGCCACTGCCCACCTCCAGCACATTTTTCTTATCTGCAAATAGGCGTTCTAGTATTGTGCAGATGACGGCCTGGTTATTAGCGCAAGCTTGGGAAAACGGTTTATTCATCATGAGCCCTATAACGGTATGTGCTGATTATTGCTTAACTTTAGACGTGCGTACAGTGATAAATCTGTCGTTTTGATTGCACACTCTGTCTATACTGTGGTCATTAATTCGACTCGATATCAACATCATGTCCACACCACTTTGCGCCACACACTTACCCACAATGCTTGTCCCTGCTAACGCCCAGGGCAATGTGCTCTACTGTGAAGACGGCCTTAGTTTTTGGGGTGGGGTTGATCCCAAAACAGGCATCATAATCGATGCCCACCACCCAAATCATGGCGCCTCGCTCGCAGGTCACATCGTATTGATGCCCACCTCTCGCGGTTCGTGTAGTGGCAGCGGCGTGTTGTTAGAACTGGCCCGTAATGGCAGTGCACCCGCGGCCTTGGTATTTCGTGAAGCGGAAGACATTCTTACCCTTGGTGCCATGATTGCAGCGCAACTGTTTGACCGCTCTGTTGCAGTATTGCGATTGCCAGCCGAACTATTCAGCACGCTATCAAACGCTGAACATGCAACCATTCGTAATCACACATTGGTGTTTACAGGCCAGTCTATCGCCTTGGAAGAACGCAACGCTGAAGCACTCAACCTCACCAACAGTGATCAAAATATGCTCCGGGGACACGAAGGTCCAGCGATTAAAGTGGCCATGGAAATACTGTGCCGTATAGCGGTAGCACAAGGTGCGACATCATTAATCGATGTTTCCCGAGCCCATATTGACGGCTGTATCCTAGCCCACGATGCAAACTTGGATTTTGCCGAAATGATGGCCTCCATGGGCGCTAAAACACGTATACCCACCACTATGAACGCCATTTCGGTGGACCAAAAAAACTGGAGAACCCAAGGCGTGCCCTCTGATTTTGGTTACAAGGCAAGCCGTTTGGCCGAAGCCTATGTAAAAATGGGTGCGCGCCCTACCTTTACGTGCGCACCCTATTTACTGGATGAGCCCCCGTGCCTTGGCGAGGCCATTGGTTGGTCGGAGTCTAATGCTGTTATTTTTGCCAATTCGGTGCTCGGTGCTAGAACCGTAAAACACCCAGACTACCTTGACCTGTTTATCGCCATGACTGGCCGCGCGCCACACACCGGCGTCTACCAAGATCAAAACAGAGCCGCACAGCGCGAAATTCATATCAATGTGCCGGAGCATTACGATGATGCCCTATGGCCCATGCTGGGTTGGTTAACGGGGGCGAAATCACCCGATCGGATCCCCGTTATTACTGGGCTTGAGCACCACAATATCACCCAAGATGACCTAAAAGCATTATGTGCAGCCTTTGGCACCACGTCTGCAGCGCCTATGTTGCACGTGCGTGGCCATACCCCCGAAGGCGATATAGCCCCTACTGCAGAGGCTAATCGTATAATTGTTGGTGCTGCAGATTTAACGCAGGTGTGGCACACATTTAATGCCGCTAGCGCACAAGTGGACCTCATCGCTATTGGCAGCCCTCACGCTTCCCTGCCGGAATGTAGAGCGTTAGCCAACTTACTAGCAGGCCAGCGTTGTCACTCGGCCACCGACACCATCGTTACTGTGGGCAGGCAGGTATTGGCACAGGCCCAAGCCGAAGGCATTGTTGCCCAGCTCAACGCCGCCGGGGTGCAGGTGATACCAGACCTCTGCTGGTGCTCAATCACCGAGCCTGTATTTCCACCTAGCGCTACAACCTTGATGACCAATTCGGGCAAGTATTCTCACTACGCCAAAGGATTAAGCGGCCGCGATGTGCGCTTTGGCAGCCTTGCCGCTTGTGCGCAAGCAGCGCTCACTGGGTACGCTTCGGGTCAGGCGCCTAGTTGGCTCATGTAAGCGTTATGGGATTATTTTCATGACCTTCGATAGCGGCTGTTTTAAAAACACCTCAAATTGGTTGATATAATCCCGGTACGGCTGACCAAAGTGGGTTGCAAATGAAGTTTCAAAGCCTAGTTCGTCTACGGCTTCATAATACTCAAATAGCTTGTCTTCCCCCACATCATTAATAAGATATGCGGCAAACAATGCACCCACTCGATAGGCAATCATTCTGTTGTTGCCATAATCAATGTTGTAGAGTTTGGTGCCCAATTCAAAGTATTCATCTATACGCGGCGCCCTACGGCCTTCACAATCACCTAGCTCACAGCGCATCATATTTTTGAGATAGCCTTGTCTAATTCTAGGTTGTCTGGAGTAAGTTAAATAAGACAAATAGGTTGCGGTGCCTTCGGTCCACCATGGCACGTCGCGATTATGATCACCCGATCTTCTACCGTACTTAATTTCAAACAAATCATGGCGCTTGGTGGTGATTTGTGAGAGCTGGTAAATATGAAATGCCTCGTGCAGGATGGTATCCCCTAAATCGTCGGAAGGGGTTCTGCGGGTGGTGCCTAGCACCATAAAATGAAACTTGTCATTCATGCGCGATGAATTTATACCGGCTCCACCATCGCTAGCATAACCAGCCAAGTATCGACCGCACAAGCGCGTGCTGTATGATTTTTTGTTGAGTTCTTCACACAACTGCTCATCCAAAACATTGGCCGCGCTAGTACTCTTGCCTACAATAGTAATGACAATGGGATAATAATACTTCGAAGCAGGCGTCTGTTTGGTAAACCAAGTGTTGGCTGCGACGTTCATCCATTTTTTGGTGTTTTTGATGGTTTTTTCTGAAACGTCGGAGGCCGCCATAATGGTGACTTTGCCCGTTGCAATCAAATCATCAATGAGTCGTGTGGCTTGTGCTGTTTCACCGCCTGAAGGGGCCACACACTCGAGCCCACGACCCATAGCCTCTGCTCGGTAACCTACGTGTTCTGGCTCCGATTTCAACACCCGGCAAAGGGTTTTGTCCGACCAATTAGACCAATGACCATCGGCCAAACAGAGGGGCGCTAGAATGACTAATACCACAATAGAAAAAACACGCAAAACCAAACTACCCCCTTTGCCAATATCGACCCTTGGTACATTTTAGCCCACAGGTCAGACTAGCCGCTAGTCCAGTTTCTGTACTAGCCAATTACATCATCTGTTGAAGACCGTTGTAGGGTCAATAAGGCCACACCCAACACAATCACCGCGCCGCCGATCAGCATGCGTTGATTCACCGGCTCGCCTAAGAACAAGTAGCCACCTAATATTGAAAACACCGGTAACAATAACAGGTAAGGGCCAGCTTGTGAGGCTGGGTAGCGGCCCAGTACATGGTACCAACAGGTATAACCAAGGGCTGTCATCACTACGCCTAAATAGGCCACGGCACCCCATACAGCAACACCCGCGTGGCTAATATGATACCAATGCTGATCTTCCACCAGCAAAGACGCTAATAACAATTGGGGTGCTGCAAATACCGAAACCCAGGCAATGGTAGCCATACCCGAAAGCCGGTTAGGCTGGCTTTGTGTTAAGCGGCGCATCAACGCCTGACCTAAGGCCCACATAAACGCCCCGCCTATGGCTAAACCAATACCTAGCCACTTGCCCACTAAATTAGGCGCCCCCGTAAGCGTATAGATACCAACAAAGGCAATCACTAACCCAAGTAACTGGCGGCGGGTAAGACGATCGCCCAGCCAAACGGCGCTAATAAGCAACAAAAACGGGGTTTCAATCTGCACAATCAAGGCTGTTGTGCTGGCATCTAATAGCTTTAAACCATTATAAGACAAGCCATATTGCAAGGTAGAACCCACCAACGCGACCAATGCCAAAGACTTGCGCATACCTCTGGGTACAGGCACAAACCACACCAATATCAACGCCGTTACAAAAAACCGCAGCGCCATCAACAAAATGGGCGGGAATTGATCCACTGCTGGTTTAGCTACGACTAACCCCATACCCCAGACAAGGGGCACCATCAGAGCAATCAGTACGTCCGAAAGTTTCATATATCAAGACTCAACACAGTTGCCGACTAAGCCAACTACAACAAGGTTTTCAGGGTATTATCTTTAATGAGTTTGTGCAAATCGCTGGCGCCACCAACTAAAGTGCCATTAACAAACACTTGCGGGAAGGTCGGCCAACCGCTCCACATTTTAATGGCTAAACGTTGTCGCCATTGACTTCCATAGCCACCAAACTCAAGATAGGTGACGTTAAGCCCCTGTTCTTCAAGTAATTTACGGGCTTTCTTAACAGCAGGGTTGATCGACATGCCAACCACCACCGATGGGTTGTTAACCACGGCATTAATCACCCTATTGACCGTTTTTGAGTGATTTTTAGCAATGCTCGTGCGTATATCCGGGTGAATGTTTGTACTATCCAATGTTGGGCGATTTGTCATTTTGTGTGTCCGAGAGGGGATTATCCGAGTGGAAGATGCAGAGGTTTTAGAAGGCTATTCCCGAGTACTATATCACTGGTTTTCTACACCCCGTACTCGAAGATGAGTGTATACAACGGCCATTTCCAAAACCAGGGTTAATATACCTTACCCCTATGAGGACGGTATAGCGGAATCATAGATTCGCCTTACAAACCAAATCAGAAAACGCCTACGATATTACCATGAAGGCTTCTTGCTCGGGACTTATGCCACGGCAAGCTGACAGCACCAAAGACAATAGCAGTATGGCTAATACTCGTTTACGGCCCAAAAAAACCTCCGTATGTGCTTACTGCTAGTTTTGAGAACTAGCAGACTCTAGCATAGACGAAGGTTTTAGTGGGTAAGGTGAGTTACCTAGGTGACGACTACTGCGTCATGGCTCCTAGCCAATCGTTAACCCATTGCTTACGGTTTTGATTAATCTCGGCAGTGTCTAACTGCAATACGTTAGTGGGTGTAATGAGCTTTCCAAACGCTTCAGGCATGTTGGCAGGCACGTTGACTGGATACATTACATTGCTTAGTGGTACGTGCTTTTGGAAACCTTCGCTCACCATGAAGTTAAGGAATTCATCAGCCAATTCACTGTTTGCAGAAGACTTAAGCTTAGCCGCCACTTCTACTTGTAGGTAGTGGCCTTCGTCAAACGGCGCAGCTTGGTATTTATCGGTGCCTTCAACCGCCATATGATATGCAGGCGAAGTGCTATAGCTCAATACCATGGGTGCTTCGTCCGCTAAGAATAAACTAAAGTAGGCTTCGCTCCAACCTTTGGTAGTAGTCAGAATATTATCAGACAACTTTGTCCATGCCGCATCAGACTGGTCGCCATACACGCTCTTCATCCATAACATTAAGCCAAGGCCTGGCGTGCTTGAGCGCGGGTCTTGAATAATTACCTTGAGTTCTGGCCCAGCATTCACCAACTCATCTAGGCTCTTAGGCGGGTTTGGCATGGTCTCTGTATTGTAAACAAAGGCGAAGTAGCCGTAGTCAAATGGTACAAAGGCATCATCCTGCCAGTCAATAGGCATATTCAGGCCGCTGGTATCTACCGTATGGCCAGCAAATAATCCCGTTTTCTTAGCATCGTCTACTAGGTTTAAATCTAGGCCTAATACGAGATCTGCCTTGCTTGATGCGCCTTCTAGCTTCAAACGCTGTAACATGGCAACGGCATCTTCCATGCCTACCAAATTCAAAGTACAACCACACTGTTCTTCAAACGTAGGTTTAATCAGTGGGCCCATGCCCCAATCGGAAACAAATGAATCGTAAGTGTATACGGTGAGTTCTTTTTTGTTGCTATCGCCTGCTAATGCAGGTGCAGAAAGGACAGCAAGGCTGAGGCTAGCAGCGGCTAAGTAAGCCGTGACTTTAAACATAAATACTCCATAAATAACATTAGTATGCTATGACGGCCAATCTAATATTGGCAAACTATTTGGAGGATGAGCGGCGCTGGAGAACCCAACGACTGTGCTTTTTCCTTGTTCCCTACGCTGGCATTATCCAGATCAGGTACAACGGGATTCACATTAATGATCTCAGCCTATGGCGTTAATAACAATTAACTAGGCACCCCGACAAGTCATAGTGGGCGCAATATAGACCACTAGCGACCTTGATGGCAAGGATTGACTGCCTTTGCCGCTAATTTTGCAAATACAATTATTATTTATGGGCCCAATGTAATATATATTTGACACTAAGTTATTTAAAGCGTACTTTGTGTATGGAATATACTACATATGGAAAATACTATGGATGCAAAACGTAGGAAGGTATTTATCTCGTTAGCCACTTCATTAGTGGTGGGTTGGTGGCTGGTGAACCAAGTTGGGCAATGGGATACTATTGAAACCGCAGCCTTGGGCCAGCTTTTGGTCAAGGCCATAGGGATTAGCATCCTTGCCAGCATAGTAAGCTCCATTGTCATTACCATTGTTGCTGGCTTGATCTGGGGCAAGGTTGAACAAGATGTCACCGACGAGCGAGACGACGAAATAGAGCTTTATGTCATGCGTTTGATTTTGGTATGTTTTAGTATTGGTTTGATTGTGGTATTTGCCATGATGGGCTGGCAACAACTTGCGGCTAACACCGCGTTATTGAGCATTTTTGCCTGTATGTATATTGCCAACCTACTGGGCGACTTACTCAAATTATTTTGGTACCGATAGGGTTAACACTTGTGGCAAAAACAAAACTAGATATCGACAATAATGTACGTAAACTGCGTTTTGAACAGCAGGAAATGACGCAGCAGGCGTTAGCTGACAAGGTAGGTGTGTCTCGGCAAACGATCGTGGCGATTGAAAAAAATCGTTATAGCCCGTCGTTAGATTTGGCGTTTCAGCTCGCCCTTGCATTTCAAAAACCGATTACCCAGGTATTTTTTATGAAAGCTGATAAGCTCACACCACCACACAAACCAAGGGTTAAATTAAAGGGTCTCTAACATGCTAGGCACCCAAGATCTTTGGTTATTTATAGTGTCTGGCATCGCCCTTAATTTGGTTCCGGGCCAAGACTTTATTTTTATTGCCAGCCGTAGTGCTAGCCAAGGAACACGTGCCGGAATAGTCGCCTCGTTAGGTGTAGGCGCCGGTACTTTGGTGCATATTTTTGCGGCGGCTTTTGGATTGTCGGCTATTTTGGCAGCGTCGAGCACGGCCTACACCGTGATTAAAGTATTGGGTGGTTTGTATTTAATATATTTGGGTGCTGACTTACTTTTGAGTCGTCGGAAAATGCCTACAACCCCTTCTAAGGTGACCCAAGCGCCGCTAAGAAATATCTTTTACCAGGGTTTTTTAACCAACGCCCTCAACCCTAAAGTCGCGTTGTTTTTTGTCGCTTTTGTACCTCAATTCATCGCGCCAGGCGCCACCAATATTGCCTTCTCATTTTTGGTATTGGGCTTTATTTTCAACTTTAACGGCATGATTTGGTGTTTTATTGTGGCTTGGTCTTCTGCCGCCGCTGGCGCTAGACTTAAGCACAATACAACCTTGTCTAACTTAGCGACTAGGTTAGCGGGTGGTTTATTCGTCTATTTTGGGCTGCGTCTATTGTTTGACGCTAGCCCGTCTAATTAGAGTTCGCCAGTAACGACGACAAACAAAGGGTGGGTATTGTTTGCTAACCCTCTCATCTCATCGCCTCCCACCCAGCAAGTCACGGCCGTTTGGACAACCGAATTTTGGAATGCAGGGCTTAATAATTTGGCTTGCTTTACGTCTAAACCAAACTCTAGATTCATCTTAGTGTTTAATAACGGCGTTAAGTCATGTAGGCCTGAGATGCTGACCACGCGCACTATACGGTCTTTGAGGCCCTCAGATATCGGTCATTAACATTGTCACCAAATGACCGTGCTGAGTGGCCTGCTAATACAATAGGCCCATCAATAATTGCGGCTACCTTGTTTAGACTTTGCGCGATATCCTGGACAATTTCTTTCAAACTCACGGCTAGCGTTAAGCGGTAAGAGGGCATGGCCACCGCCCAACCTGCACTCACCAAGACTGCGGTGAGGTGGCTCCAACTGCTGTTATCGAAGGCCCGCCAAAAACCACCGTGTACAAAAAATACTACCCCTGCGCTGGCTCTTTGGGCCAGAATATATCGACCTTTTTCCGTTCGTCAGCACCGTAGGGGATGTCGAGCTGGGCCAACCCGGCCTGCTTACATGCCATTCGGTACGCTGCCGCATTGTGTGCCCACTCAGGCGGATAGGTTTCCGCATTTTGAATATATGGTGCATTAGCGTAATGCGTCATCCCAGTTCATAGTTGTGCGCTCCTCGTGTATTGGTCGGTTTGAATTAAAATGGCTCAAGCATTTACTTCTTCTTAAAAAGGCCTTTGCACACTACTATATTATCGGCCAAACTGCGTTACTAAAAATTTATCCATGCCATAAAACCGTCTAATCTTTTGTTTTATATAATATAAATTCATCAAAAAATTTCTAGGCCTTGCGGTATAAAAACGGTAATTTCGTATAGTCACGTGTGTTTATTTAATACATTTATGCAAGTTCAAAACCTTTAAATTAAATTTACACTTTAAATTTAATTGTAAATTACATTTTATTTTGATAGCCTCAGATGAAATCTATAAATAGAACGGTATTATATCCATGCTTGAAAAGACCAAAAGTGACGACTGGCACCTCAGCAACTGCGAGTCTTCCAGACCACTAACCAAACTAGAGTTTGGCGTAGAAAGGCTGTTTTATTCTTATTTTCGCTGGAAGGTTGCGTGTATGAACGCAGTTGATGAGGCTGGTCTAACAGCGGAAGATATTTCTGTATTGAACCTTATACGTAAAGATGACCAGCCCAAAAAGCTGACTGAAATCTCGCGCATGCTAAATCGCAGTGATGTTTCTAACTTGCAATACGCGGTACGTAAATTAACTAAGGAAGGGCTAATCAGTAAGCAGGAGCAGTCCTCACGTAAGGACACAACCTACTTGACAACCCAAAAAGGTATTTCCGTCACCTCAGGCTACGCCGACACTCGTAGCAACTTATTAATCCAGCCTGTAGTAGGACAAGTTGATTTAGCTGAGTTAGAAGCAGCGGCCAATACCTTGTCGCGCTTAACCGGCCTGTACGATCAGGCCATCGCACACACCAAGACACTTTAAGACAGAGCCTACCGATTGCGTTAACAACACAAAAAGGAGTCAGAAGATGGGAGAATTTAGTAATAAAACCGCTATCATTCCCGGTGGCGCCACCAAAATCGGTGCAGCTATTGCCTGTAGTGGTCAACTAAATTTGGTCACAAGTTAAGAGGTTGTCC
>ENA-UZWW01005028-UZWW01005028.1-metagenome-genome-assembly--contig:-Day-5--50m-contig-5028_pt1 | contig 17534 bp, 8 predicted proteins | sample MGYA00260348_ERZ794908 | MGnify/ENA metagenome assembly ERZ794908
GGTAGTTTAGTCTTAGTTCTCTTTAAATTTTTGTTAATATAATCTGTCCAGAACGCTTGATGGTAGTCACCCAATGTACTATCAGGTTTTAATTTATATTTTTTCTGTAAGGTGTTTAGTTTACCAAGATAGTATTTTTTACGATTTGAAAAGTCTTTTACTTTTGGTAATTCTACTACTGGTGGATACTCTATTTTATATTGAGTTTGTACATCCTTGTTAACTTGTTTAATCATACCAGTTAACATTCTTGCAAATTGAGAATAGTCACCTATTGCATTTCCTTTATCATCATATTGAAGTACACCATGAAATATTAATAATGATTTTTCATATGGAATCACATTCGCTGTTTTTGGATAGATAATTTCTAAAGACATAAATTGTTCACCCTCTTTAAAAATTTTATCTCTTTGTTTATCACTAAGAGCACCTATAGCATCTTCTAAATCAACCATAGCTCCTGCAAAAGCTTTGTGTAAATCACCTCTACCTGCAAACATCTTACTAATACCATTAGTAGTTAACGCACTAGCACCTTTATTCATCAAATGACCTTTGTTTCTAGCCGCTATAAGTTTACCATTTCTCCAACTTATCATTATATTCTGACCATCTGTCTTTTCTGTAGCTGGTTTTTCTTTACTAAGATTACCTTGTAGTGTATGAATAATCATTGTTCTAAAATCTCTAAATGTTAGATTATTGTCATCAAATGGGTGTGCTAAATGTCCATATGCTCCACCTTCTGTTATTAAACGTTTTACATCATCTACAATATCAATTCTTTCTTTTAATTTACCTTTTTTACCTTTAGTTCCTTTACCTGACCACGCGGCTTTTCCTTTACCATATTCTTCTGTTGGTTTTTGTGATATCTCAAGTCCTTTACCATCTTGGTGCATCCATTTAAGTATTTCCCAACCAAGTCTTTCTGATATACTTGTTAACCTTTCTAAATAATCCTTTGTGGCGTGTTTACTACCTGGTATAGAACCAACTCTTCCAAACGTAACATTAGATATTGGGTCGTCAATCATAGTAAAATCCATGTCAGGGTCTAAAACTTCTTGTTTTTTATCTTTTATCATAAATTCAACAACAGACCAACCAGTTTTTTGCATAAACCAAGGTACTACATCTTTAGCTACTCTATAATAGTCTGAAAAATTTCTATAAAATGTTCCTGGCCCATCATCTGGTGCTCCACCACCTGCATTCGCACCACGTTTGGAATTGGTAGTTGAAGTAGTAGAAGACTCTTGTATCATTTTTGGTACATCATTGTCAACACAAAAATTAGCTACAATTTCCTTGGTCAAAAGTATACCTTTTGGTTGTTTGTGGTCGAACATCAATCTGTTCGTAATAAATTCATACATTGAGTTATCAAACTTGCCGAAAATAACCTTAAATAATTTTTTCTTTTTCTTGTCATCTATATCTGGGGAACTTAAAAGTTTTCTAACTTGTGTTCCACTTATATTTGAACCACCCACCTTTAACTTAAAGGTTGGTACTATATAAATATACCCGTTATCCTCGAAACCATTCATTTTTGTTACATCACGAGTATATGGTTTGTAATATTTACCACCAAGTCTACTACTATCTTTTTGACCAACACCAACTGCTACAGCGGTATTTTCTGCCTCGTATTTGGATAGGATATTAATCGGTGAATAAACATTTTTTTCTTGTACTATCTGATTTTTTCTGATATTGTACATCTTACTAATAATTTTTTGTTTCTCTTTAAAATTAAAGGGATGTCTATCACCACCACTTACATTAGATGTAGCTATAAAAGTATCCTTAACACCAAATTCCTTTTGCATTTCTTTAAAAGTATTAAAATGTCCTGCATGGAATGGTTGAAATCTACCGACATAAACACCAACAATCCTGTCTATACCTTTAGGGTCAGCACCACGTACCCTGGATTCTCCAAGAGTATCTCTAACAACAGATTCTACGAGTTTTTTCATTCCTTTCATTTTGTATCCTTAATTTTCTTCAATTTTCTTTTAATAGAGTATCTATTATCTTCTTGTTTCTTCCAAACGCCCTTAATAGGTGATGTTCCAGATGGAAACCATTTGAAATACATTAATCTATCAACTAAACCATCATTTTGTTTACCTTCTTTTTCATATACTTTATACGCACCATTCATTAATTTAGCATAATTTTCAATTACCTTAGCTCCAACACCTCTACCAACAAACTTTTCTCTATATACATCTCTTGCAACTGCTAATTCTGGATTTATATCCAAATAAACTATTATATTATGATAACCTTCTTGCCGAGTTTTTTTCAACCTACGTAAAATTTTTGGTGGTTTCGAAGCTACTGTATCTATAACAAGTAGTTTACCAGCACTATGTACCTTATCTTGAAACAAACCCTTATCATATTCTTTAGCTAAATCTCTAATATCAAAAAATGAAGCGTAAAAATCTTTATACAATTGTTTGTAAAAAACATTACTACCTTTATCTTTATTTTCTAACCACCAACTAAAATCTTTTGGAAAGGTTACAATTTTACCACGATTAGAAGAATATTCGGTATTTACTATAAATTCTTTAAATCGTCTTTCACTTGTACTACTTTCATCTGGTGATTGTTTCAATAAATGTTTATAATGTAACATAGCAGTATCATATTGTAAAGCCATAACTTGTGCATCGGAATTGACCACATTATATCCCTTAAATCCTGGAATCCAACTATTACCTTCCTTATTAATCCAAGTTGACTTTCCAGCCGCAGGTAAGCCCATTAAAACAACACAAAGTTTTCCTGTATCTTCAAGGTACTCTCGAAGTTCAGTTCTTACCATTTCTCTTAAAAGTTTTTTTAACATTAAACTTCCAACGCTCTCCTAAACCAACCAAAGTAAAATTTTTCTAAGTCTGGTTTTCTTGTTACTAAATCAGCATAATACTTAACTCTATATGCTCTAACTCTTTGTAACTCAACTCCATCCATAGCCGCTATTGTTTTTGGCCCCATTCCACCATCTACCTTTAAACCAGCACCTTTAGCATTAGCCGCTTGTTGAAGAATTTTTACTGCCCTTCCTCTACCTTGATTTACACACATATCAAAATAAATATGTCTTAAATCTTCTGATAAAGATTCTACTTTATTTCTATCCCAATAGTGTTCCTTGTAGATTTCTATTGCACCTTCTTTTGTAAGGTTCTTTATATCTACATCTGGGTGACTTCTTTTAGCAACACCAAAATTAGTTTCACCACCTGGGTCTTTAGGGTCATTTACATAACCGCCTTCGTGGTGTAAAACCACCTCTATTATTTCTTCGAATTTTATTAACATTTCGTGACTCCTGATGTTATTTTCCTATATATAAATATCATTAACAAAACTTATCGAGTCTTTCTTTAAGGTTCTCGATTTGATTTTGTCGTTCTTTTACAGCTTCAATTAAACAAGGTATTATTTTAGTATAATTTATACCATAAACACCATCCTTTTGGACAACCACTTCTGGTATTATATCCTTTACCTCTTGTGCAATCATACCTACTCTTTTTCCATGTCCTTGTTCATCTTTAAACTCTTCTCTCCACTCAAAATTTACACCTCTTAATTTATTAATTTTATCAAGTGATTTTGTAAGTGGTTCTATATTTTCTTTTAGCCTAAAATCGGAAACCGCGTTTATTAGTTTACCACTTGCATCAGCATTTAAATCCAAACTACTACCAGCAAGTCCACTAACAATAAAACCAAGTGCATTACTACAACTAACTTGTTGGTTATTATCATTTATTTCCATATGAGTTTGTGTTCCAAATCCTACCCAATCATCATCACCAATAAACATAATACCTTCTTGTTGAAATCTTATTACCTCATTTAAATCATCACAAGTAATATAAGTACCATTGGATTCACCATCGGCATCTGCCAATGATACAAATCCAATTGAGTTTAAAGCAAGTTGACCATTTGCATCAGACATACTAATGTAAGTGTAATTATTACTTAGAGTCGTATCACCTACTCCAAAATCTTTTCTTGCCGTATTGAAGAAAAATTCATCATCTGCTCCAAATGAACCACCATCGTTCCATATAACAGCATATTGACTACCAGGTACACTTTGTACACCAGCTAAAAATTGTTCCCACGAACCATCTTTATTCTTTAGTTGCATAGTACCACTATTATTTCTAATACCATATCCCTCACTACCAGTTGCACCACCAGCATTAAGATATGAATATTTGGATACTGATATATTATCATACGCCGTTGTACCAGTTAGACAATCATATAAATTAGACAACATTGTATTAGTAAATGTTGCTCCAGAAGTTATTCCACTTTTACTTAAATTAGCCATTATTTTCCAACTTATCTAATCTTTTCATTAATTCATCTATTTGTGGTTGTTGTTCTTTTATAGCTTCAACCAATACGGCTACTAATGGGCTATAATTCATACCATAATAGTCATCGTCCTCAAAAACAACTTCAGGTACTTGTTTTTCTACATCTTGTGCAATCATACCAATTTGTTTTCCATGTCCTCTATTATCTTTATCTATCCATTCAAAATTTACACCATTTAAATTTAAAACTTTATCAAGAGCATTTTCAATTGGTTCTATATTTTCTTTTAATCTAAAATCAGATACGTGTAATTGTAATTTACCAGTAGCATCAGAACCCACATCAATAGTTACACCAGTTGATAGATTACTAATAACAACACCATTGGTAGCACTCATACTAATTTGTTGATTGGTATCATTTACTTCTATGTGTGTACCATTACCATATCCTACCCAATCGTCATCACCAATGAATGTAGAACCCTCACATTGTATACGTATAATTTCATTCACATCATCAACAGATATATAAGTACCAAGAGAAAAACCAGGATAGTCTCCACCCCAAAATAGACCTGTAGTTTGACATGCTATATTACCCTGTGAATCCGACATACTAATATATGTATTATTTCCAGTTCCTGCTAAATCCCCACATCTGAATACTTTTCCACTATCGTCATATGTAAAACTTGTTGATGAATCAAGACCACTTGAACCATCATTAATTTGTATATGATTATTACTACCTGCTACGGTTAATGTTGAACCACCACCACCTGTTGCTATACCTGACCAACCTCCACCACTATTTTTAAATTCTATAGTACCACTATTATTTCTAAGACCATATCCACCAGACCCAGCAGTACCACCTGCGTTCAAATATTCAAATTTAGCTATTTGAATATTATCAAACGCTGTTGTACCAGTTAAACAATCATATAAATTAGTTATATGTGTTGGTGTTATTGAATAACCACCCGTTATTCCAGTTTTACTTAAATCTGCCATTCGTTACCCCTAACTATGTGAATGTGATACATTCTTTAATGAATCTACTTCTGCTTTTAATTCTTTAATTGACCCAACCAAGTGAGCTGTTAACATTAAATAATCCACACTATAATGTCCATCTGCCGAACCACTCATTACAATTTCTGGTATATATGATTCAACATCTTGTGCTATAAGTCCAAGTTCTCTTCTACTACTCGTAATTACCGTATTATCTTCACTCATTGTAGTTTGTGTTGTATTCAGACCAGCAACTCTTGGATTTCCATCAGGAACTATAGTTCGATATCCTATTTTATTATATCTAACTGGTTCTAAATTATTTATTACTGCTAAAGAACCAGTAATATCTTCTATATTACATTTTAATCTTCTATCCGAAACATTGGAAATAGCTCCTGAATAATTAATGTCTCCTACTACATTCAATTCGTAGCTTGAGTCCGCTACATCGTTAGGTGCACCTGTGGGTTGGATTATTACTCTGCCCGTTTCAGAAATTACAATATTGTTACTCGATGTCCAACTTCCGGCTCCAATCGCCAATCTACCATTATTTTCTGGGTTTACAACTTTAAGTAATCCTTCGTCTGTTCCAGTAAGACCTCCAGATTGTTTTGTAAAAAAGACAACACCCTTATCACCAATATTGTCTTTCAATTGTATTTCACTATCATAACTTCCTACATTTGACGCTACAGAACCAGAAATAATCATTCTCGGTGTAGGGCTTGGGCCTAACACAACTATCCCAGTTCCCGTACCAACAGCTCCACCTGTACCTGAACCAGAAGCAGGAGTTAAGTAAATACTACCAGCAGTATCTCCATTACCAGCACCAGCTCCAGGTTGTAGGATGATATCTCCAGCTACATTTGAACTAGCTGAACCTGATATTCCAACTTCTTGTGTTCTAATAAAAACGTCTGACCCTTGAAGTTCGCCTGTAATACTTCCTCCGTCTTCTACTTGGAATCCAGATGATTTAATTGTTGGTGATTGTACGTAATTCGCATTAACATCACCACCAACCATATCCAAACCACCAGCAGTCATATTAATATAATTTTCTGCAGAATTGTAAATTAATATTCCTTGGTCTGATGCGTGTACTTGTGGTCTATTAGATGTAAGTTTCAAATCATCAATATAACAATTAGTTGTGTAACTATTCGAAAATAATCCAGACCTTCTTAATGAAGCGGATATTCTAAATGAAATCACATCCCATGTATTTACAGTATCACCATTTATATCTGCAGATGGTGCTTCAAAATTAATAGCAGTTTTTACCCATTTACTACTATTAATAGCACTACCAGAACCTTCAGCTAATAGTGTCCAATCAACACCTGGGTCACCTGATGATGCATCATAGCTTGTACCTGAAGTATCCTCACTCCAACCCCATATGTTATATGTAACAGTAAAATATGGTGCCGAACTATTCGACCCTTTTGCTAAAAACGACGCCGCAACAGCTTCACCTGGTGTGATGTAAGCTTGAGCTCCACTTCCACTCAATTCAAATTCATTTTTTGCAGCCATAACGCCTGATATTGAAGCCATTTTTTACTCCTTATTATACCAAGATAAAATTTCTTGGTCTTTTTTTATATTTTTTACACTTTCAAAAATAAAAATATTATCTTCTTCACTCGTGTAGTAATTTACCATTCTATCTTCAACTTTTTCTGCACTATTGTACAATGACGCGTAACCAAATAAAAAGGCTCTAAAACTATGTGGTGGTTTAGGTCTATCATCACCTTTACTTTTTGGCCAATAGTAAGTGTATTTACTATCTACGTTATCAATATCTTTCGATGAAAGTTTGGTGTAATAACACTCTTCTAATATTTCTCCAGTCATTATATCCTTTTTAGCAAAAACTCCATATCCATGTACTTTAGATTTTCTAATTTCTATTTCATTTCTATACAAAATATTTTTCATAATTACATAGCTCCACCACCACCTGCAGCTTCTGCACCAACACCTGGGTCGTTATCATAGTGCATTTTAATCGAATAACTACCACTTGCCACTTCTGTTCCACTACCAGCATATCGCGTAACGGTAACTTTGGAAGAATTTGAACCATCGTAAGTCCAATGTGTTGCATTTTCGATACCAAAATTTGGCACACGATTTACAAAATTTGCAGCCGTTTCCGCTGGTGAATCTAATTTAAACTTACCAAATTTAGCTACATATTGGTCGCTAGTACCATCCTTTACCCACAACGATGTATCATTTTTACTTAGTGCTATAGTATCTGTTGTACCATAACCAGAACTTGTTGTAGCTGAAATTTCAGTTGTGTTAATAGTCCACCCACCAATACCACCAGCACTAGCAGAAACTGTTCCTGCCATCTTAACATCACCAGTTTTAGATAAATGAAAGTTACTTGAACTTATCTCAATAGTACCACCACTATTTGGCGACCCACTAATGAATTGGCCACCAGTACCAGTACTTCCTTTTCCTAGCATAAAACCAGATGAACTCATTATAAGAGTTTCAGTACTATGATTATATTGTATTCTACCCCCGTCTGAGTTACCAAGTAGTAAACTACCAAGTCCACTTACATAAAATCCCTTTTGTCTATTAGAAGCACCCACACCCTCGTAATCTGTAGGAGGCGTACTACCTAATGCTATAACACCATTGTTACTACTACTAATTACTATATTAGCAGTATTTAAATTAAACGCTTCTGTTTGTATATTAAACGAACTACCATCATTATATACGTAATTGTCAAAACTTGCATCTCCATATCTCGCAGCTGATACGTCACCACTCAAGTTATCTGAAAATTTAAAGGTTGAACCAGATATTTGACCACTTGCTTTAATATTAAATCCAGAACCTGAGATAGCCATTCCAGTTTTATTACCAGCTGTTGTAGAAGCAGAACCACTTATGAAGAAAGATGGTGAACCAGCTGTTCCGCCGTTCCATATAGCGTCTTCTGTTATACCCCAACCAGCTATCACGTTTTGGGTTTCACTTACTTCAAATAATGTTTTCCCACCTGCATCTTTAGCAAGTATTCCATACGCATCTCCACCATTTGTATCACCTATTATTACTCTTTCGGTAGAACCATTATCAGAATAAATAATTATTTGTCTATTACTAGCATTTACTGTAATTCCACCATCGGCATCGTATTTGTATATAGCATTTTGGTCAAATGTCCAACCAGCTATTTCATTTCTTGTATCTGATAGTTCAAATAATCTATTAGCAGTATCGTCAAATCCTTTTATTCCATAGACACCACTTGTTAGTTCACCCATGGCAACTCTGACGTTTTTCACACTACTTGGGCCAAATGTTTGATGCCCCTCACCATCAGCACCATGAACAGCTATAACTTGATGACTTGAAAGAGCTTGAATTGTTATACCTTGTATTGCGGCTCCTGCAGAACTTGATATTATATTATTACCAATCTTCCAACCACCTACACTTAAAACACCACCAGTATAAGTAAAATGTTCTCCGATTGACATTCTATTACCTGGGCCATCTATATATGTTCTATTGGTTTGAGCATAATCGTGTGTTCCACTTCCTAATGAAAGAACACCACTACCACTTAATATTGCTTGACCATTTGAAGATGATATTTGTCCACTACCAAGTTTCCAACCAGCGATTAAATTTTGATTCTCACTTACTTCCAGTATTGTATCACCAGAACCATCATAACCCACCATTCCATAGTTACCAGTTCTAACTTGTCCTACGGCTAGTCTTACATTGTTTTTGCCAGCATTTAGAAAATTATCTTTTCCGTCTGCACCATGAAATGTAAGAACTTTATTTGTAGCGTCAAGTATGACACCATCAATATCATCACCTACTGAACTTGATATTATATTATTACCAATCTCCCAACCACCTACACTTAAAACACCACCAGTATAAGTAAAATGTTCGCCAATTGACATTCTATTATTTACACCATCTATATATGTTCTATTAGCTTGAGCGTAATCATGTGTTCCACTTCCTAAAGATAAAACACCACTACCACTTAATATAGCACCTCCATCTGAAGATGATATCAAACCACCACCAATCTTCCAACCACCAGCAGTTAACACATCACTCACATAACTAAAATTTTCACCAACAAAAAAGATTGGGTCTTCTGATGCACTTACAAAAAACAACGATGGTTGTGGTGTGGTACTTGTATGAGTAGTAGCGTTAGTACCAAGAGCTATTGTAGCAGTATTTCCGTCTATTCTAGCAACTGTACCACTTGTCAATTTACCTGGAACCATATCCCATCCAGCAAGACGAGCTTTATGATTACTTACCTCAACAATTACATCGGATTCGGCTATACCAGTACCATCAAACCCACGAAGACCCCATGCATCATCACCTTCACCATAAATGTCTCCAAGATTACCAACAAACATTCTATGTGTATTTTTATCTTCTCCCATTCTAATTCTTGGGGCGTCTGAACCATCTGCGGCTGAACCAGATAACGCCATATAATCATTACCAAGTGTCTCTTCACTAATTGACCAACCTGCTATAACATTTTGATTGTCACTTATTTCAAATACTGTACTACCAGCGGTATCTTTACCTAATATACCAAAATTAGTAGAATCAACTTTTCCAATTAATATTCTTTCATTAGAACCATCACTAATAGTAATACGTGGTGTTGCTGGTGTGAATACTAATTTATTACCAGCATCTGCAAGAGTATCAGAATTAATTGTCCATCCACCAATCTTACCCTCTGTAGCATTTATAGCACCTTCGAGATAAGCACTACCTGAAGCGTACATTCCATATCCAGAAAGTGAACCGAATTGTGTAGATACTATACCAGTTAATTTACCAACACGAACTTTTACATAATCACTTTGTGAATACGCATTTACCGAATCAACACCATCAATAACATCCATATAAGGAGCATTTTGGTCATCTGCGGTTAAGTATAGAGCTCCTTGTCTGTTAACGTCAGAACTACCTATTCTAACAAATTCTGCACCAACTATTTCACTCAGAGTAGATATTCCACTTGAGTTAGTGGTGTCGTGTTGATATGTTAATGAACCAGTACTAGCTACAGCCGTTACTTCTCCAACGGCCGTTTTTAAACTTGTTGAAGATGCATCCCATCTTTGAAATTTTATAAGGTCACCAGTTGCGAAACCATGTCCGGCCGAACCACCAGTATCGAATGTCAATGTGTAATCGTTTGCACTTATGTGACTTACCGCATCAACCTTACCAGTATTGGATACCCAAATAGAACCATTTGTAGCTTTAATTGAGTTTATTACCATTTCATAGATACTCATAGTACCACGAACTGTAAGATTTTGGAATGTAGCAGAATCATCAGCGTCTTGTATAGCATATCCACTACCAGCAAATCCAGAAGCGAATGTTGATTTACCAATTAAACTTTTTACTCCAGATATATCTTCATCATTTTCTATTTTTACAGTTGATTCTTTTAATCTTTCGTTACCTACTCCTGGGCTAGCGTCAATTAACGCTATCATATCATCGGTTGATGCGTTTAATACTACACTCGTTCCACTTGACCCACTTGAACCAGAAGAACCAGAAGAACCACTACTTCCACTTGAACCACTTGAACCAGAAGAACCACTACTTCCACTTGTTCCACTACTTCCAGAAGAACCACTTGTTCCATCAGTTCCAGAACTTCCACTTGAACCAGAAGAACCACTTGTTCCATCAGTTCCAGAACTTCCACTTGAACCAGAAGAACCACTACTTCCACTTGAACCTGAAGAACCACTACTTCCACTTGTTCCACTACTTCCACTTGAACCTGAAGAACCACTACTTCCACTTGTTCCACTACTTCCACTTGAACCAGATGTTCCATCCGTTCCACTTGAACCAGAACTTCCACTACTTCCACTTGAACCACTTGAACCACTTGTTCCATCAGTTCCACTTGAACCTGAAGAACCACTACTTCCACTTGAACCACTTGAACCAGATGTTCCACTTGAACCACTTGAACCAGATGTTCCATCAGTTCCACTTGAACCTGAAGAACCACTACTTCCACTTGAACCAGAAGAACCACTACTTCCACTTGTTCCATCCGTTCCACTTGAACCAGAACTTCCACTACTTCCACTTGAACCAGATGTTCCATCAGTTCCACTTGAACCTGAAGAACCACTACTTCCACTTGAACCAGATGTTCCATCAGTTCCACTTGAACCAGAAGAACCACTACTTCCACTTGAACCAGATGTTCCACTTGAACCACTTGAACCAGATGTTCCATCAGTTCCAGAACTTCCACTACTTCCACTTGAACCAGAAGAACCACTACTTCCACTTGTTCCATCTGTACCAGAAGAACCACTACTTCCACTTGAACCTGACGAACCAGATGTTCCACTACTTCCACTTGAACCACTTGTTCCATCCGTTCCACTTGACCCACTTGAACCACTTGAACCAGAAGAACCACTACTTCCACTTGAACCACTTGTTCCACTTGAACCTGAAGAACCACTACTTCCACTTGAACCACTTGTTCCATCAGTTCCACTTGTTCCTGCCGCCTTCGCCCAACCAGAACCAGTATATCTATAAATTTGGTCATCACCAGTATAATATATTACATCACCTTCTTCTCCACTAACTGATAAATTGTCGTAAACTGGTACTTGAAAACTACCAGTTACACTAACACTACCAGTAAAATTGTGTCTGTCCGAAGTATCATTACCCCACAATGTACCATCAGTTAAAGTTAAATTTGATGCGGTAATTTGTGTAGCAGATAACCTTGTGAATGCATTTCCATCAACAATTGTATCTATTGTACTAAACTCTAAATCGTGTCTATGATTAGCTCTTGAATACTCTGAACTATTTCCTGCAAATGCGGTTGTACTAACAGATTGTGGGTCGTTTTCACCTGGTGCAAGTGTAGCACCTGCAAATCCACCCTTAACATTCATTTGACCTGTAGAAGTCAACTCTGTCGCTTCTACACTATTAGCTTTTAAATTGTCTCCACCTTGTATCTCAACCCCATCTCGTGATAATTTAATATAAGAACGTGGTGAAGCATACAATAGTAATCCGTCTGGGGTAAGTTCTACTACAGCTTTATTTTGTTTTAAAGTGAAGTCATCATAAATAACTTCTGTTTCTGGTGTACTAGCTCCAGTATTACTATCTTCTTCGATAGCACCAGAAACTATCATCTTAATCTTTGTTGTATCTGCTGGTATTTCTGCCGTTATAGCTTGTGTAGCGAAATCTTCACCAACCGCGTAAGACCTTGAAGCAAAAGAAATCCAACTACTCGAATCACTAAACCAGTATTGTAACGCCATTGATTGTGTGACCATAGCTCGTGGTTTACCTGCAGATAGAAACGAGTGACTAACTCTCGCATTAAACGCGTAAAATATTGTGTTACCACCCACCCAAGTAGCGGTTACGTCTTGATGAAACGCATATTCATTACCACTTGACCACGATGATTGTATTGGTACAGTAAAATCTAATGTGTTATTATTCTCATACGCTTTATACGCATCAGGATACGCTGAACGATTCGTTACAGATGAAGTTACTTCTCCTTTTGTTTGTATAGCCCAAGAAGTAGGAGCTGTACCTGTCGCATTTGGTGTTGTTAAAATGTTTCTTCCTGCAGACCAAGTACCAGTTTCAAATCCATCATTAGTTACCTCATCTGTAGTATCACCAATCTCCGTAAATGATTTACTAGCTACATAGATTACATCATCATCAAACTTATTTTTAATAACCAAACCTGGTGTTTCGTGAACTGTTAGTCTTACACCTTCATTAGAAAGACTATGTGAATCCATAGTAAATCCACCTATTTTTCCACCATCAAATAATACTTTAGAACCAGTAATTTGTCCACCAGATTTCAGTCTTAGTTGTTCATCAGACGATTTAATTTCTGTAGTATTTACTATAAAATTAGCTATAGATGCAGAACGAAATGTGGCTAATCCATCGGATGTTATTGATGAACTTGGTATAGGTGCACCAGCTGGTGTTGAGATAGTATTCGCAGTAATGTTACCTTGTACGGTTAACGCATCATTGTTAAACTCTAAAAAATGTCCACCACCTTTATCACCAAGTAAAGTACTCGAACCAGTTATTTGACCACTACTTTTTAAAACTAAACCACTAGCACTTATCTGTGTAGTATCTACTTTAAATCCTGCTATAGACGCAGAAACAAACTTAGCGAAACCTTGTGCGTCAATACTAGCACTAGCATTAGCTTCAGTTGACGGAGCTCCATCTATAGTAGCTGGTGTTCTAATATTATCAACTACAACATCTCCCCTAACAACTAATTGACTATTATTAAATTCGAGATATTGTGCACTTCCCTTATCTCCAAACAATACGGCTGAACCTGTAATTTCACCCGTATCCTTAACATTAAAAACTGCACTACCACTTGTATTTAACGCTGACGCTCCAGCAAAAAATCTTGTATTACCAATGGAAGACATACCAACATATTTAGAATTGGTAAACTTCCATAGTGAATCACTACCAATATTCCAATTACCAATTAGACCAGTTGACGCGGTTAATTGACCTTCAATTACAGCTCCACTTGCAATAAGTTGTCCACTCGAAGATACTGCGAAATGTGTTCCGAATCTAACATAATGACCACCTGGTGTAAAATCTATATAATAACCAGCCGTTGGATTGTCGGATGGCCCATCACCAGTCTTATAAAGTGCGGCCCCTGTAGCATCTAATGTAGCATTAGAACCACTTATCTTACCATCTATAATCTTCCAATCACCAATATCACCCGCGGTTGCAGTAATTGTACCACTCATGTTTACATCACCACTTGCTGATAAATGAAAGTTACTTGAACTAATTTCTATATTACCATCTGCACCACTAATAAATTGATTATTAGAACCTAAAAAGAAAGATGGTGTCTTTACTTCAAAGATTCCCAAGTCCGTTCTGAACCTCATAGAACCACTTACGGCATCATGTAATTCTAAACCTACACCATCATAACCATCGCCACTACCAGGTAATACAGAACCACTCCAAATCATAAATCCAGCTTGTCCTGTACCTGCCGACGCACTAGCGAAACCTGTATATCCAATTGACCTTATGTAACCAGAATTAACACCTGCTTGTTCTATACCACTATTTAACTCCGAACCTAAGAACATAGAACCTGATAATAAATTATCTGTTCCTGTTAAATAAAAATTACCACCTTGAAATGTTATACCTTCTTCAATAACAACGGTTTCTGCTATATTATTGTTAATATCATAGAACTCTATTAAGAAATCAAATTCATTAGGTCTTTCAGAGAAAACTGAAGGCATTGGTATTTTTAATTTCATAAAATCTGGACTAAATCCAGTTTCAGCTGTTGCTGTTATTGAGATATCAGATAAATAAAATGTTCCTGTTCGTATTAAAAATATTAACTTACCAGTACTCGTTGAGTCTGCTATAAATGGATGAACAACTTTTCCAAAATTAAAATTATCCTCATCAGTTTTTAATGTACCAAGTTTATGACCAAGTTCTTTAGTATTCTTCCAGTTTCTTGCCTGAGTATGTCCAAACGCAGAACCAGAAACATATATATCTATTACTGGTGGAAGTCCACTTTGACCACTAGCGTACGCATCAAAAGTCAAAGTATAATATGTATCTTTTATAAAATCAAATGAACCAGTTGTCTCAAATACTATAGCGTTAGTTTCTGGTGTCATAGTACCAGAAATTTTTACTGAGTCTATTATTTGGGATGAATCATAATCCAAACTACCTGTTACTGTGTCTGTATAATTTGTATGTATTATCCAATTATTATCTATCGTATCTTGATTATCAAAATATCCAATTCTATCTTTTGTTGATAGAGAATTTTCATCAACGAGTATCTCGGTGTTTTCTATAATTTGGTCTGTTAGTATTTCATAATCAGAAGTAGAACCGCCTGGTCTCACATACGCTTTTAAACGATATATGTCACCAGAAAAAGTTCTTAGATTATCAATGGTTATATCTGCATAGGAATTAAAATTTGTTGTACTAACAGATTGTGTTACTGGTGTTGGATATGATATTTCAAATTTTTGTTCTTCTTTTAATGGAACTGGTATAAGTTCTTCTGTTAATGTATCTTTGACAACAACTAATTCGAGCGGTACAAAAGAACTATCATTATTAACTTTGACAATAGATGATGAATATGGTAAAATTTCATGTGTTGGTTTTAAAGTAAATTTACTTTCATCTATTTGTGGAGAGTCTATTTTTATTTCACCACCAACAAAATCTGATAAAACCTTTGTATCTGATGATAAACTTTGTTTTGTTTTAAATACGAATTTATCAACCTCTGGTGAACTTCTCCTTACAGCTCTTCCTCTTCGTTTATAATTACCAACACCTCGTTTTCTACTTCTCTTGGAAAGAGATTTCATTCTTAACGTATCTTGTATTACATCTCGTTTTAATTCTTCTTCCTTTACCTTCTTACCCAAAAGTGAATCAATTGGTTTACTATTAGCACCCAAACTACCAGTAAGTACCGTAGAACCAGTAACTACAGTTTCTACTATATATGGTTTTACTACTTCACCAATGGTAATTGTTGGTTGATTGTAAAAGAATATTGGTTCGGTATTAGGCGATAACGAATCAATAAGAATTGGTCTCGTCCAACGTACATTATACGCATCATTCCACTCAGGTGGTATTGGTACATCGGATTTTGATGGGTCTAATTGTGCTAATAAATATAATGTAGCGTCTCCAGGTGCGGTATCACTATATACCTCAACTGATATTCTACTAAAAATACCTTCGGTGTAATTTAATACTGGTTCTGTGTATACTGGAACTCCTTGAGCGTCAAGGATTTCTATTCTAAGTTCAACATTACTTTTTAAAAACTCCGAACCACCTATTAAAAAGGATGATTTACCTTGTGGTATCGTTTCTGGTAACTCTACTACATTAAAGTATTTGGAAAGGAATGTAGACTCATCAACAAGAACATCATAATCTCTTATACCTTGGTATATATTTTTACGTTTTATTATGTTAGTTTCCATATATTATAAATATCTGCAATTAAAAATTTCTTATAATTATATATGTATAAACTATGGAGATTATCGGTATGAAGAAAAAATACTCCTTCACTATTGAAGACAGACTAATGGATTGGTTTAGGCTTTATGTTAGGGAAGAAAGTACTACAATGAGTGCAACACTTAACCAACATATTTTGAGTTTAAAACGAGAACGAGAAGGCTATAAAAAACCTTCGAATAAATTAAAGGTATCTAATTAAATAATATTTTACTATAACCTTCTTCTTTTTTAAGTTCAAGTAAAGTATCTACGGCGTCTCTCATTCCCTCGATATGAGAAACAACCATAGTAAATTGAAATTGTGATTTTAAATACTGAAATAAATTATAAACAGAATTAAGATTTTCTGAATCCATATTACCAAAACCCTCATCTATAGCAAGAAAATTAGTACTTGGTATATTACATACATTAATCAAACCAACTCGTATAGCTAATGAAGAGATAAATTTTTCCATTCCACTTGTTAATTCAAGAGGCCATATCTTATCATCATCATAAACAATATAACAATTAATGTTCTTACCATCCATTTCTAACATAACAGAAAAGTCTACTATCTGTGAAAGGATTTCATTTACTGCTCCTTCGACTGTTGGAATAGCTTTAGATATCAATTCATATGGTACACCATCGCGTTTTACGGCATTTAAATAAAACTCATATGCTTTATATTTTATTTCTAACTCTTCTACCTCTTTAATCGTAGATAATATATTATTCTTGTTATTTTCTTGTACTTTTACGTCACCATGAACAATATTGATGTCATTAGATATATTATCAATCAAAGATGATAAGTTGTCCATATCACCCCTTAATTCGTTGATATCACCCTCTAATTCCTTGTTAAATAAAATATCCTCTTCTTGTTTGTAGTAATTACTTATATCAACTTCATTTGCGTTAATCTTGTCTATAGTACCA
>ENA-UZWW01004833-UZWW01004833.1-metagenome-genome-assembly--contig:-Day-5--50m-contig-4833_pt1 | contig 17531 bp, 17 predicted proteins | sample MGYA00260348_ERZ794908 | MGnify/ENA metagenome assembly ERZ794908
TTAGCTCTATCAATTATTTCTACTAATCTCCAACACTTGGTTTTACTTAAAGGACGTGTTTCCATAATCCTTACTTTATCCCCCTCGTTGCAGTCATTGGTTTCATCATGCGCAACATATTTTTTTGTTTTTAGCACGAATTTTCCATACATCGGGTGTTTCACTTTTTTTACTTCGGCAACAACAATGGATTTGTCCATTTTGTTACTAGTAACTACACCTATACGTTCTTTTCTTAAATTTCTTTTTTCCATCTTTCAGCTGTACTATTGTACTTCTCTTTTAGTTAGTTCAGTCGCAATTCTGGCGATAGCTCTTCTTTGCTCTCTTAATTGAATTGGATTTTCCAACGGTGTAATGGCATGTGCCATTTTAAGATCAGAAAAAGCCTTTCTTGAATCAGAAAGTTTTTCCTGCAATTCCGCTGTTGATGCTTCTTTTATTTCAGATTGTTTCATAATAAATTAAGCTTGAAATGTTCTAGATACAATGAATTTTGTTTTTACTGGAAGCTTTTGAGCTGCAAGACGTAATGCCTCTTTTGCAGTTTCAATTGGCACACCAGAGACTTCAAACAATACTCTTCCCGGTTTGACAACAGCCGCCCAATACTCAACTCCACCTTTACCTTTACCCATACGTACTTCAAGAGGTTTTTTAGTTATTGGTTTATCTGGGAAAATCATGATCCAGATAGAACCTTCTCTCTTCATAAAACGAGTAGCAGCGATACGTGCAGCTTCAATTTGACGTGATGTCAAGAAATTTGAATCTAACGATTTTATACCAAAAGTTCCAAAAGCTAATTGGTTTCCACGTCCGGCATTGCCTTTCATTCTACCTTTTTGCTGTTTACGAAACTTCGTTCTTTTTGGTTGTAACATTTTATTCTATTTAAAAATTACTTTCTACGACGTGATTTGTTTGCACCACCTCGCTTGTTGTTACCGCCTTTTCCACCTTTTTTGGATAAACCTACAAGTGGAGAAAGCTCTCTTTTTCCGTACACTTCACCTTTCATGATCCAAACTTTAACACCTAATCTACCATAAGTAGTATGTGCCTCAACTAAAGCATAATCAATGTCGGCTCTAAATGTTGATAAAGGAATACGCCCATCTTTATAAGATTCAGATCGCGCCATTTCAGCACCGTTTAAACGGCCCGAAATTTGCACTTTAATACCTTCTGCATTCATGCGCATTGCAGCAGTGATGGCCATTTTGATTGCACGACGGTATGAAATTCTATTTTCAATTTGTCTAGCAATACTAGCCCCTACCAAATGAGCGTCCATTTCAGGTCTCTTGATCTCATGGATGTTAATTTGTACATCTTTACCAGTAATTTTCTTGAGCTCTTCTTTTAGCTTGTCTACCTCTTGTCCACCTTTCCCGATAATAATACCTGGTCTAGCGGTTGTGATAGTAACGGTTACAAGCTTAAGGGTACGCTCAATAATTACCCTAGACACACTAGCTTTTTGCAAACGAGCATGAACATACTTTCTAATCTTGTCGTCTTCAGCTAATTTATCGCCGTAGTCGTTACCTCCGTACCAGTTGGATTCCCATCCTCTAATGATACCTAGGCGATTTCCGATTGGATTTGTTTTTTGTCCCATTTATTAATTGCTTTGTGTGTTATCGTTAGCTGCAAGCACGAGTGTTACGTGATTGGAGCGTTTTCTTATTCTGTGTGCTCTTCCTTGTGGAGCAGGTCTAAGTCTTTTCAACATAGCACCTCCGTCTACGCGGATTTCTTTTACAAAAAGGTCAGCATCTTCGATAGAAGCATCTTCATTTTTAGCTTGCCAGTTTGCGATAGCAGACAATAACAATGTCTCCAAACGGCGTGATGCTTCCTTTGGGCTAAATTTTAAAATATTAAGCGCCTTGTCTATCTTTTCACCACGAACTAAATCTGCAACTAATCGCATCTTTCTTGGTGATGTTGGGCAATTATTCAATTTAGCAAAATACATACTTTTTTTCGCCTCTTTGATTTGCTCTGCTCTTTCTCTTTTACGAACTCCCATGGCTTATTTTTTACCTTTGTTTTTTGCACCTGCATGACCACGAAATGATCTTGTTGGTGAAAATTCTCCTAATTTATGTCCTACCATATTTTCAGTCACATACACAGGAATAAATTGTTTTCCATTGTGTACTGCTATGGTTTGCCCAACAAAGTCAGGAGTAATCATAGATGCTCTAGACCAAGTCTTAATAACAGTCTTTTTACTCGACTCAACATTTTGCTGAACTTTTTTATCTAATTTATAGTGAACGTAAGGTCCCTTTTTTAACGATCGTGCCATATCTTATTTCTTTCTACGTTCGATTATATATTTATTACTAGCTTTTGTTTTAGAACGAGTTCTAAATCCTTTTGCAGGAATTCCATTTCTAGAACGAGGATGTCCACCGGATGATTTTCCTTCACCACCACCCATTGGGTGATCAACTGGATTCATTACCACAGGTCTAGTTCGAGGTCTTCTACCTAACCATCTTGTTCTACCGGCCTTACCAGAAACTAACAACTGATGATCGCTATTGGAAACTGCTCCGATAGTTGCGGAACAAGTAATTAGGATCAAACGAGTTTCTCCAGAAGGCAATTTCACGGTAGCAAACTTACCATCACGCGCCATTAATTGAGCGAATGCTCCAGCACTACGAGCTAAAACAGCCCCTTGACCTGGATGTAGTTCTATACAAGATATAATTGTTCCTAATGGAATATTCTCTAGAAGCATGCAATTTCCTATCTCTGGAGCTACTTTTTCTCCGGAAACAATATTTTGACCAACTTTTAAACCGCTTTGTGCAATCACATAACGCTTTTCTCCATCTTGATAATTCAATAACGCGATAAAAGCGGTACGATTTGGATCGTACTCGATTGATGCTACGGTTGCAGGTACTCCTGGCTTGTTACGTTTAAAATCGATGATTCGATAACGTCTTTTATGACCTCCACCTTTGTAGCGCATGGTCATTTTCCCTTGACTGTTTCTTCCCCCAGTTCTTTTAATCGGAGCTAATAAACTTTTCTCCGGCTTATCAGTTGTTATGGCGTCAAATCCATTTACAACTCTAAAACGCTGTCCTGGGGTGATTGGTTTTAATTTTCTTACTGACATTTTTGTCTAATTTATCTAAGTTATCTTAGATGTTACTGTAAAAATCTATTGTATCACCTTCCGCCAACTGTACTATTGCTTTTTTAACAGCATTAGTTTTACCAGTTTGAATACCCGTTTTTGTAAAACGAGTGTTTCTATCTGGGCGGACATTTATAGTACGAACTTTAGTAACTGAAACATCATAAGCAGCTTCCACCGCTTTTTTAATTTCTACCTTGTTCGCCTTTGGATTTACTACGAAACCGTATCTGTTGAAATCCTCAACATCAGCTGTAGCTTTTTCTGTTATTATAGGTTTAATTAAGATATTCATTATTTCTAATTACTTAAGTTTGACTCAATTCCTTCCAATGAACTTTCAAACAACACTAAGCTGTTTGCGTTCATAATTTTATAAGTACTTAAGTGAGAGTTAGTTACCACTTCAGTACTTTTCAAATTACGAGACGACAAATATATATTATTATTTGACTCTCCCAACACAAATAAAGATTTTTTAGTATCTAAGCCTAAAGACTTTAATACAGCAGTGAATTCTTTAGTTTTTGGCGCGTCGAAATTAAGGTCTTCTAAGACTACAATTGCTTTGTCGTTTGCTTTCATACTGAGTGCTGAACGACGTGCTAATCTTTTCAGATTCTTATTTAATTTAAAAGAATAATTTCTTGGTCTTGGACCAAACATTCTTCCACCACCTCTAAAAACACCAGACTTAATACTACCCGCACGAGCAGTACCAGTTCCTTTTTGTTTCTTTATTTTTCTTGTACTACCAACAATTTCAGCGCGTTCTTTTGATTTGTGAGTACCTTGTCTTTGATTAGCAAGATATTGCTTTACATCAAGATAAACAGCGTGATTGTTAGGCTCAATTCCAAACACATCCTTAGAAAGGTCTACCTTTCTACCTGTGTCTTTTCCGTTTTTGTCTAATACTGCTACCTTCATTATTTCTGAATAGTTACATAAGCATTTTTTGCTCCAGGAATACATCCTTTTACAACAAGTAGATTCTTATCAGAAACTACTTTCAACACTCTTAGGTTTTGTACTTTTACTTTTTCATTTCCCATTTGACCAGCCATACGCATACCCTTAAAAACTCTTGCAGGGTATGAAGCTGCACCAATTGATCCAGGAGCTCTTAAACGGTTATGCTGACCGTGAGTCGCTTGACCAACACCAGCAAATCCATGACGTTTAACAACACCTTGAAATCCTTTTCCTTTTGAAGTACCTGCAACATCTACAAATTCTCCTTCAATAAAATGCTCCACTGTAATAGTGTCGCCTAAATTGTAATCCTCTTCAAATCCTTGAAATTCGACAACTTTACGCTTTACAGCAGATCCTGCTTTTTTAGCATGCCCTTGAGCAGCTTTAGTAGCGGTCTTTTTGTCATCGAAACCAAGTTGAAGAGCTTCGTACCCATCAGCTTCTTTAGTTCTGACTTGGGTAACAACACAGGGACCTGCTTCAATAACGGTACACGGAATGTTCTTCCCGTTTTCGTCAAAGATGCTGGTCATACCTATCTTTCTTCCAATTAACCCAGACATATTTATTATTTATTAATTATTAATTTATTTTTATTTTCATGAAACCTAATTCAAAAAAACAGGGTCAAAATAAATTCAACCCTGAATATTATTTTGTTTCCGTTTTTCCTTCGCTATCAAGCTCCAGACATGTTTGCTAAGTTTTATAAAATCGTAATGATTTTTTTTAAACTTAAACTTTAATTTCTACCTCAACACCACTTGGCAATTCTAGCTTCATTAGTGCATCAATTGTTTTTGATGAAGAGCTATAAATATCCAATAATCTCTTATAAGAGCTTAATTGGAATTGTTCTCTACTCTTTTTATTTACGTGCGGTGAACGCAATACCGTAAATATTTTTTTATGAGTTGGTAATGGGATTGGTCCCGTTACAACTGCTCCAGTGCTCTTTACCGTCTTAACAATTTTTTCAGCAGACTTATCTACTAAATTATGATCGTAAGATTTTAGTTTTATTCTAATTTTTTGACTCATTGCTCTTTTATTAAGCGTTAACGGTTCCTCTTGCTGCTGCAATTACTTCTTCTGATATGTTGGAAGGAGTTTCTGCATAATGTGAAAATTCCATAGTTGAAGTTGCTCTACCAGATGATAAAGTTCTTAGCGTGGTAACGTATCCAAACATTTCAGATAATGGCACTGTCGCTTTAATTACTTTAGACCCTGAACGGTCTCCCATGTCGCTTAATTGACCACGACGACGGTTAAGATCTCCAACGATATCTCCCATATTTTCTTCAGGAGTAAGTACTTCTAACTTCATAATCGGTTCTAATATTACAGCACCTGCTTTTTTTGCAGCCGCTTTAAAACCTAATTTTGCAGCTAACTCAAATGATAATTGATCAGAATCCACATCGTGATACGACCCATCCTTTAAAGTTACCTTCATGCTATCTACTTCAAATCCAGCTAAAGGTCCATTCACCATAGCCATTTTAAATCCTTTTTCAACAGAAGGAATAAATTCTTTAGGAATATTACCTCCCTTAATTTGATTTACAAATTCTAAACCAGTTTTTCCTTCTTCAGCCGGCTCTAATGTGAATACAATATCACCAAACTTACCACGACCACCAGATTGCTTTTTATAAGTTTCTCTATGGTCGGCAAGACGCGTAATCGTTTCTTTATATTCAACCTGAGGCTTACCTTGGTTTACTTCTACTTTGAACTCACGCTTTAAACGGTCTACAATAATATCTAAGTGAAGCTCACCCATTCCAGATATAATAGTCTGTCCCGATGCTTCATCTGTTCTAACTGTAAAGGTTGGATCTTCTTCAGCAAGTTTTGCTAAAGCCATACCTAACTTATCAACATCAGCTTTAGTTTTGGGCTCGACAGCAATACCAATTACCGGATCAGGAAAGTCCATACTTTCTAGTATGATTGGATGCTTTTCATCAGATAAAGTATCCCCTGTCTTAATGCTTTTAAATCCTACTGCTGCTCCAATATCTCCCGCTTCAATAAAATCAATTGCATTTTGTTTATTAGCGTGCATTTGATAAATACGAGAAATACGCTCTTTTTTACCAGAACGATTGTTTAAGACGTATGATCCAGCATCTAATCTACCGGAGTATGCACGAAAAAACGCAAGTCTACCTACGAAAGGATCGGTTGCAATTTTAAATGCTAATGCAGAAAACGGTTCATTTACATCTGGCTTTCTTGATTCTTCTAATTCTGTATCTGGATTGGTTCCAACTATAGCATCTTTATCTATAGGTGACGGTAAATATCTACATACAGCATCTAGTAAGAATTGAACTCCTTTATTTTTAAATGCAGAACCACATATCATAGGAATAATTGCCATATCCATAACAGCAGCTCTAAGTGCAGCGTGCACTTCTTCTTCTGTAATAGAATCTTCATCTTCCATGAATTTCTCTAGTAGGTTCTCATCATAAGAAGCAACCTCTTCTATAAGCAAAGCTCTGTATTTTGCAGCTTCTTCTTTTAAATCTGCCGGAATTTCAATCACATCGAATGTCGCTCCCATGTTTTCATCATGCCAAACGATTGCACGATTTTTAACAAGGTCAACAATTCCTTTAAAATCCATTTCTTCACCAATTGGAAGAACGATAGGAACTGCATTAGATCCTAACATTTCTTTCACTTGTTTGTTTACATTTAAAAAGTCAGACCCTTGACGATCCATTTTATTCACAAATCCAATACGAGGTACTTTATAATTGTCGGCTAACCTCCAATTAGTTTCAGACTGAGGCTCAACACCATCAACCGCACTAAATAAGAACACCAAGCCATCAAGCACACGTAGTGAACGATTTACTTCCACAGTAAAATCAACGTGACCAGGTGTATCAATTATGTTAAAGTGATATCCTTTTGAATCTGCAGATGGTTTACCATCTGCACTTGGAAATTGCCAAGTACAAGTAGTGGCAGCTGAAGTAATTGTAATACCTCTTTCCTGCTCTTGTTCCATCCAGTCCATAGTAGCAGCACCATCGTGTACTTCTCCTATTTTATGACTAACTCCCGTGTAATATAATACACGCTCTGTTGTAGTGGTTTTACCCGCATCGATGTGCGCAGCAATTCCTATATTTCTTGTATATTTTAAATCTCTTTGTGCCATTTCCTAGAATCTGAAGTGTGAAAATGCTTTATTCGCATCTGCCATTTTGTGTGTATCTACACGTTTTTTAACAGCCGCTCCTTCTTCTTTAGCAGCAGCTAAAATCTCTGCAGCTAATTTTTGAGCCATTGATTTCTCGTTTCTTTTTCTAGCAAACAAAATCAACCATTTCATTGCTGTTGAAACTTTTCTGTCTGGTCGTATTTGTCTTGGAATTTGGAAAGTTGCCCCACCAATTCTACGACTTCGAACCTCTACGTGAGGCATAACGTTTGACAAAGCGTCTTTCCACAGTTCTAGTGCGGTTTTTTCTTCATCTTGATTTTTTTCATCTACAATTGCGATTGCATCGTAAAATACTTTGAAAGCCACCGATTTTTTTCCATCCCACATTAAATTATTAACAAAACGAGTTACTAACTGGTCGTTAAACTTTGGATCTGGTAAAAGCGGTCTTTTTTTGGCTGCTCTTTTTCTCATGTCTTCTCTTTAAAATTTTTTAAATTTTACTTTTTAGGGCGTTTTGCACCGTATTTAGATCTTCGTTGCGTTCTACCCTCTACACCTGCTGTGTCTAAGGCACCACGAACGATATGATATCTAACCCCTGGCAAATCTTTTACCCTTCCACCTCTAACCAATACTATCGAGTGCTCTTGTAGATTGTGACCCTCTCCTGGGATGTACGCATTTACTTCCTTACCATTTGTTAACCTTACCCTTGCAACTTTACGCATTGCTGAATTTGGTTTTTTTGGCGTAGTCGTATATACACGTGTACAAACCCCTCTTCTTTGAGGACACGAATCTAAAGCAGCCGATTTACTCTTCTTGGTTATTTTGGCTCTTCCTTTTCGTACTAATTGTGAAATTGTTGGCATATAAACTTTTTATATAATAAAATACCCTTTTTTAAGGGTTTGCAAATGTAGAAATTATTTTACGTATAAACAACACTGATAAAATATTTTTTTAAAGTATTAAAATTTGAAAAATACAGATGTCATATCAGCTATTAAATGAAATTTGAATTGCTTTCCTATTTAAACAATAGATAAATTTTGTAAATCATAAAAATAAGTGCTAAAAAGTATATGATTTGCCACAAAGACACGTTAGATTTACAACATCAATTAATTAATCAGTGAGACAAATACTTTGTTTTTTTTTATACCTTAATATATATACTTCTTTTTTTTCAGTATTGAAGGCACAGACACTTCATCTAACAATTAAGGCGAATGATTTATCTTCTCAAGGGTTGATAGATTCCATAAATCGTCAAAAAAAATTCAAAAACTACCAATCTCTAAAAAACGAGGTATTTCATATTGCTCAAACCCTTGAAAAAATAGGTTATCTCGAAAATGAATTAAAAAAAATTGAAAAAATAAATGATAGCATCTACCTGGCAGATTACTATGTCGGACCGAAATATAACTACATAAAAATATTTTATTCTCCAGATGATTTTTCAAAAAAAGAATTATTGCGTTATTCTGATAGAATTACGGAATCGCACTTTATAGTTTCATTTAAAAAATTAGAAGCAACGCTATATGGATTAAATCAAGATAAAACAAAAAACGGAAATACTTTTGCAAGAGTAAGCCTCAAAAACATTAAATCTATCGATTCAAATATTCTAACAGCTGAGATCTGTTTATCGAACGGTTCCAAAAGGACCATTGATCAAATTATCATCAAAGGGTATGATAAATTTCCGAAATCATTTATCAAATACTATGCAGGAATCAAGAAAGGAATGAACCTAAACAACTCGGTATTGATTGAAAAAAACAAAGCCTTAAACTCTTTAGGATTCGTTAATTCTACAAAACCTCCTGAAATACTTTTTAAAAAAGATTCGACAACTGTTTACTTATATCTGACTAAACAAAAAAACAATAATTTTGATGGTATTTTAGGCTTTTCAACAGGGGAAGAAAATCAAGGCCTTACCTTAAATGGGTATTTAAATTTAGAACTAAATAACAACTTAAATTATGGGGAGCAATTTCTACTAAATTATAAAGCTGACGGAAATGACCAACAAAAACTTAGGGTGAAGTTAACGCTTCCTTACCTTTTTAAATCACCCTTCGGAATTGAAACAGAATTGAATATTTTTAGACGAGATAGCACCTTCCTTACTTCAAATCAATTTTTAAAAGCTAATTATCAAATCAATCCGAAATCGAAAGCGCATCTTGGTTACACAAGTTATCAGTCAAGCAATTTGAGAAATGAAAGCGTTACAACTCTTTTTGTAGAAGATTATAAGTCAAATTATTTACTGACAGGGTACTCCTTCGTCAAAAACCAAGATAATAATTTATTTCCCATCAAATCAACACTGCAAATAAACTTTGAAATTGGAACCAAGAACTACAGTTCTGCAAAAGAATCTCAGCTAAGAGCAGAGGCCCTTTTCTTTTTTATCTTTAATCTTAATTTAAAAAATTCAATTTTAGTAAAAAATAATTCCAAATTATTGTCGAGCGATACCTACTTAACCAATGAACTCTATCAATTCGGGGGCATTAACAGTATAAGAGGGTTTAGCGAAAATAGTATCGACGCATCTTTTTATTCGGTACTAAACACTGAATATAGATATCAATTTAACAATAACATGTACCTCCACAGTATTATTGATCTTGCCTATTTTGAAAACCAAAATATCAATCTAAAAGAAAAACTATATAGTTTTGGATTCGGTATTGGCTTAAAAACATCTCCAGGAATCCTAAAATTTAGTATTGCAAATGGAATCACTGAAAATCAAGATTTTAATTTTTCCAACACAAAATTTCATATTAGCATTAGGTCTGAATTTTAACAAAAATTCAAGAATAGTAGTAGATTCCCGTTAAATAAATCCAAAATTTAAGTTTAAAAAGTTGTGTATTTAACTTTTTATTGTGATTTTTGCTTTTGATTAATTCAAATAAATCATAAAAATGAGAACAAAGTTTAGTGGAATTTTGACGCTTTTACTAGCGTTTGTAGTGCAACTTACGTTCGCACAGGAAAAAACAATCTCCGGTACAGTATCCGATAATAGCGGACTACCATTACCTGGAGTTAATATTATTGTAAAAGGGACAAGCAACGGAACACAATCTGATTTTGACGGTAACTATACTGTTAATGCGAATGTGGGACAGTCTTTAGTTTTTAGTTATGTAGGGTTTAATTCTGCTGAAAGAGCTGTTACAGCAGCAACTAGCAACATTAGTCTACAACTAACTGAAGATGCTGCAGTTTTAGAGGAAGTGGTAGTAACCGCTTTAGGTATTAAAAAGGAAAAGAAGGCATTAGGATATGCCGTATCTTCCATAAAAGAAGAATCGATCAAAGATAATCCAGAAACGGATTTAACTCGTGTTCTCCAAGGTAAGACAGCAGGTATTGAGATTACAACTCAAAACGGTATCTCTGGTTCTGCCAACAAAGTAATTATTAGAGGTATGAACTCATTCTCTGGGAACAACAATGCATTGTATGTTATTGATGGTGTTCCTTACAGTAATGATACCAATGCTTCTGGTGACTTTGTTGATGGTAACTCTGGATCGAGTAGATCTTTTGATATCGATCCAAATAACATTGAGAATATTGATATTCTTAAAGGTTTAGCTGCAACAACTCTATACGGTACGGACGGTAGAAACGGTGTAATTTTAATTACCACTAAAACAGGTAGTACTAAAAATATAACTGCTAAACAAGAAGTTAATATATCAACTTCCTACTTTTTTAATGAAGTAGCTTCATTACCAGACTACCAAGATCAATATGGTGGTGGTTTTGACCAGGCCTTTGGTTGGTTTTATAGTAACTGGGGACCAGGATTTTATCAAGAAGGCCTTGGAGGCTGGGGAAGTGATGCTGCTTTTGATGAAAACGGCACATTGGCTCACCCATACTCAACTTCTGCATTTCTTGGAGCTAACTATCCAGACTACCAGGCTCTATACGAGGGTGCAAGATACGACTGGAAACCAAGAAATAGTGTTGAACAATTTTTCAAGACTGGTGGTGTAGCTAGTATATCTGCTAACTTTAAAGGTAGAAGCGAAGACAATAGATTTAATTATGGAATGGCCTTTGGACAAGTTGAAGATGAAGGGTTTACTCCAGGAAATAAGGTTACTAGAACTAACTTAACAGTATCTGGTGGTGGTAAACTTACCAACAAGTTAAATGTTAGAGGTTCGATGACCTATACCAAAACAAATTTCAAAACACCTCCGGTAGCAGCTAGTTTTGGAAGTAGTACCTTTGGTAGTGGATCTTCTATTTTTGGAGATTTATATTATACTCCTAGAAGTATTGATTTTTATGAGTTACCTTATTCTGCTCCAGACGGAAGTAGTATCTACTATAGAGATGACAATGCGATACAGCATCCACTTTGGACAATTCAAAATGCTAAATTTTCTCAAAATGTAAATCGTGTGAATGGTTTTGCATCTTTGGACTATAACTTTAATGATAACATTAACTTAAGGTATCAGGGAAGTATTGACACGTATTCAGAAAATAATGTAAACAAACAAAATAGAGGTGGACGAACAGGAGACCTTGTTACAGATTCAGGTTTTTATAGTACTTGGAACAACACCAATTTAATCTCGGATCACAACTTAGTTTTAAGTGGTAATAATTATTCATTTTTAAATGATAATTTAGGGTTTAACTTTATGGCCGGTGCCACTTCAAGAAACAGAAAGTTTGACAGAATAGGTATCGATAGTTTTGGTCAGCAAGTTTTTGATTTTTTCAATCACGAAGGATTTACTGATTACGGTTATATAGAATATCATGAAGAGAGAAACATTGTAGGTCTTTATGGCCAGTTATCTTTTGATGTTAATAACTGGGTTTTCTTAAACTTATCAGGAAGACAGGACTGGGTGTCTAACACCTCGAAAAACAATACGTTATTTTACCCTTCAGCGAGTATGTCATTTATACCGACATCCGCATTTAAAGGGATGAAATCTGATAATGGAGTTAACTATATGAAATTACGAGTTGGTTACGGTACTTCTGCGAACTTTTCCACAGGATACCCAACTTCAACTGGTTTAAGTCTTGATACTCAAGGTTGGTTAGACAACACGAGTAACTCAACAAATTCTTTTGTAGGAAATCCAAATATCAAACCTGAGCTATTTTCTGAGATTGAGTATGGTATTGAGATGAAGCTATTTAGCAGATTAAATCTTGACTTTACTTATTTTACCAGAACAACTAAGGATTTGATTATTGGCAACAATCCTATACCTCTAAGTACTGGTGCAGGATTTACGAGTACCAATGTAGGTGAAATTGAATCATGGGGTATTGAAGCAGAGTTAGGACTTGATATCTTGAAGAGATCTGAAGGATTTAACTGGAATATTAATGTTAACTTCTTTGCAAACGAGAGTGAAGTTACAGATATAGGCGATAATGATATTTTGATATATGCAGGTTTTACCAATTTAGGTAATGGTGCTCGAGTTGGATATCCACTAGGTTCTATGTTTGGATCTCGTATTGCTAGAGATGAAGACGGAAACTTATTAGTAGATGGTGTTGGTAACTATCTTGCAGATCAAGTGGATGAAGATGGTGTTTTGCCATTTATTGGAGATCCAAACCCTGATTTTGTGATGAATTACACCAATACTTTTGAATATAAAGGGCTTTCACTTGGATTTGCTATCAACCATACCTCAGGTGGTGATATTTATTCAACAACAACAGCTACCTTAATGGGTAGAGGTTTAACAACGGATACTGAAAATAGGTTAAGTACTTACATCTTACCGGGTGTAAATATCAATACTGGATTACCTAATGATATTCAAATCAACAACTCAAATTTCTATTTTGATAACGGATTTGCTTCACCAGCAGATGAATTATCTGTTTATGATGGATCTGTAGTTAGGCTAAGAGAAGTTAATATTGCATATTCTTTACCATCAAAACTTTTAAATAAAACACCTTTTGGGAAAGTAACTATAAAAGCTAGTGCCTTTAATATGTGGTACAATGCTTATAACACTCCTGATGGAGTCAACTTTGACCCTAACACAACTGGTCTTGGTGCTGGTAACGGTCAAGGGTTTGAGTTCCTAACAGGACCAAGTAGTAAAAGATATGGTATGAGTGTTAACTTATCATTTTAATAATATAAACAAGAATAAAAATGAAAAAAATAAATAAAATTTCAGTATTATTAATTCTACTTCTTGGATTGACTTTCACATCTTGTGAAACGACAGATTTAGATTTAGTAAATGATCCAAATCAAGTTACTGTTGTAAATGGTGACTTAGAAAGATACATGACTGCCATTCAAGTAGACTTTAAAAGTTTTGCAAATGCAATGGGTGGAAATGGAGCTGCATTGGTAAGAATTGGTCAAATGGGATCTGTTAATTATGTAAATGCATTCTCACCAGCCAGCACCAATTTTGAATGGAGATTGGCATATTCTAATATGTTTTCTGATATGAAGAATGCTGAAGAATTGGCTAATACAGTTGGAGGAAGAAATAAACACATTGGTGTAATGAAAGTTTTAAAAGCTTATACTTTAATGAGCCTAGTGGACTACTTTGGAGATGTTCCTTTTTCTGAAGCAACTAATTTAGCAGATTTCCCTCAACCTAACGCTGATGATGATGCTACTGTTTATGCAGCTGCAATTAGCATGTTAGACGAAGCTATAACCTTATTACAAGACAATGAGAGTATTAGCATAGGAGTTGATTATTACTATAACAACAACTTTGACAAGTGGGTAAAACTTGCAAATACATTAAAAATGAATGCCTACCTTAACACAAGATTAGTGGACGGTGATGCAATAAATAAACTTAATGCAATTGCAAATTCTGGTAATTTTATAGCATCGACTGCTGATGATTTCCAATTTAGATATGATGTTGTTGTAAACAATCAAATTGATTCAAGACATCCTGGTTACCAATCAGATTATACCGCTGGAGGTGTAACAGGTTACCAGTCAAACTGGATGATGAATGAAATGTTACAAGATGGTGATCCAAGAATACGATATTACTACTACAGACAAAATGATTGTACTCCTAACAGTATAGGTGAAGACGGCGTTGCTTGTCCTCCTAATCCAGAAGCATTATTTTGTTCTACTCAAGCTAAACCTGTTCATTACCCAGGAAGTATGGTGTTTTGTAGTGTTGAAGATGGTTACTGGGGAAGAGATCACGGATTTGGCGGAGGTATTCCACCAGATACATTCTTAAGAACTGCACGTGGAGTTTACCCAGTTGGTGGTAACTATGATGATAGCCGATTTGCATCGGTTGGCCTTGAACAAGGTGGTGGCGGAGCAGGAATAACGCCAATCTGGCTAGCCTCTTGGTCTCACTTTATGTTAGCGGAAGTTGCTTTAGTTTCAGGTGGTGCTGCAAGTGGTTACCTTCAAGATGCTATGCAAATTTCTATCGATAAAGTTATGGGCTTTGGATCTCTTGATGGAGATGCAGATCTATCAACTACTGATGATGGAGGAACGGTACCTACATCTGGTACGGTAAGTGATTATATCTCTGCAAAAGTTACTGAGTTCAGTAACGGAGATATGGCTACTAAGTGGAACATATTAGGTTTACAAAGTTTTGTAGCTCATTTCGGGAATGGATCCGATTCCTACAACTTTTACAGAAGAACAGGTTACCCAACAACGTTACAGTTTACGGTTGAGCCTACTCCTGGAAATTTTGTGAGATCATTTTTCTACCCTGCTGATGAAGCAACACCAAACCCAAATATTACACAAAAAGCTAATGTAGATGGTCAAGTGTTTTGGGATAACAATCCTTCATCACCTGGATTTCCATCAGCTAATTAATATAAAAACAAATAATTATGAAAAACATATTTAAATCAATATTAGTAGCAATTGTAGTCCTTGGAAGTTTTACTTCTTGTGAGGAAAGTGATTTAGCAATTGACACACTATACGACGAAGTTGATACTTCTGGAGCAGCATTAAGAATGTTAGCTTATCCAGATGACCTGGTAAATGTTTCAGGAGGTAATTTTTCCAACTGTATGTGTTATACTATGGAGGTACAAGAAGGACAGGGAACACCTACACCTGATTTTAAAGAAGTCCGTGTTTACTTTTCATCTTACAACGATCAAGACACTGAATTACCAACGACAGATGCTGATGGTAATGAGTTATCAGAGGTTTTATACCAGACGATTACTAATGCAGAATTTGATCAGTTAAGTCCAGTAAACAATTTACCAATGTACGAATTGAGTATNNCCAATGGAGGAGTTAATAACTGCATTCCCTGGAGCACAATTTACTGTTCCTTCGTTTATCGTAACTCGTTTTGAGTTAGAGATGAATGATGGTAGAGTTTGGTCGGTAAATAATGCAGGAGCTACTATGAGTGGACCATACTTTGAGTCTGCTTTCGCAAGAAAAACTATATTTCTTAATATTTAATGTAGTTTAAATAATTTTTAAAAAAGCCTAGTTTCTTTCAGGAATTAGGCTTTTTTTTTAGTTAAAGTTTTAAAAAAAACACAAATTACAACGAATAGTAAAATAATATTTTTATATATTTGTGTTTCATTAACTTTTTTAAAAAACATTATCATGAAAAAAAATTATTTTTTAGTAGCGTTATTATCATTTGTTATGGTAACAATGAACGCTCAATTTACTGACGACATGGAATCATACACTGACGGTGCTCCAATTTTTGAAAATTGGTGGACTGATTGGGGATGTGGTGGTGGAGCAGGATGTGCTATTATGTCATCTTCTGCACAAGCTAACGACGGATCTCTTTCTGGTTTAATCCCAAGTGATGGATCAACGGATGCTGTATTAGATTTAGGAAACAAAATATTCGGACAGTGGGCTTTAGAGTTCATGATGTACGTACCAGCAGGTAAAACAGGATATTTCAACTTACAAGGTACAGTGCCAATTGGTTCTGGAGAATGGATTGTAGGAAACATCTTCTTTAACCAAGATGGAGCAAACCCAGGTGGTGGATCAATTGATGATTCAGCAGTAGGATTAGTAGAATTTACATACCCTGAGGGAGAGTGGTTTTCTGTTGTAATGAATGTTGATATTTCTTTAGGAATTGGTGCTGCAACATGGCAATTTGCTGTTGCTGGAACTGATGTACTTCCTGCAGGAACTCCATTCACAAGTTCTGATGGAACAACTGCAACTTCTCTAGGTGGAATTGATTTCTTTTCAATTGATGGAAACAATGAGTACTACATTGATACAGTAAATTATGTTGAAGGTTTCTTAGGAACTGATAGTTTTGACTCAAAAGGATTTAGATCTGCAATGAGCAATGGAACTTTAACATTAAGAGCTCAAGAAAACATTAACTCTGTTGCAATTTACAACATGTTAGGACAGCAAGTATACAATGCTAACGTGAATTCAATGAATTCTACAGTTAACATGTCTAACTTAGCAAATGGAACTTACATTGTAAAAGTTAACATCAACGGTGTTGAAGGATCTGTTAAAGTTATCAAATAATAACTTTTAGATTTAAAATTTTAAAAAAGACTGTCTCTTCAGACAGTCTTTTTTTATACCTATAAATTAATTATGAAAAATAGAGAGAATACTATTTTTGGAATACACCCTATTCTGGAAGCTTTGAACTCAGAGCTAGTAATTGACAAGTTATTTATACAAAAAGAATCTAGCAATACAAAGATACAAGAGATTGAAACTATTTGCGAAACGAGTGATGTTACAATTAATTATGTTCCTATAGAAAAACTAAATCGATTGACTAAGGGAAATCACCAAGGTGTTGTTGCTATTACCTCTCCTATTCCATTTCATTCTTTGGAAGGCCTAATAGAAAAAATAATTCAAGAAAAAGAAAACCCTCTATTTTTAATTTTAGACCAACTAAGCGATGTTCGAAATTTTGGCGCTATCATTAGAACTGCAGAATGTACAGGAGTTGATGCCATAATTATCCAAAAAAAGGGTGGAGCACCCGTAACTGGCGACACAATAAAAACCTCAGCTGGAGCAATTTTTAAAATTCCTATTTGTAAAGTTGATCACATTAAAGATGCTATTTTTTACCTTAAAGCTAGTGATATCATTACTATTGCAGCTACAGAAAAAACCAACGAAACTAT
>ENA-UZWW01001179-UZWW01001179.1-metagenome-genome-assembly--contig:-Day-5--50m-contig-1179_pt1 | contig 17043 bp, 16 predicted proteins | sample MGYA00260348_ERZ794908 | MGnify/ENA metagenome assembly ERZ794908
ACTATAGAGAACAGGCCGCGAACTATGACCACTATGATACCAATCATGAATCAAGACGCTTATACACGTCGAGAATCAATCGACTCATAGCAGATGATTTGAGCAAAACGCAGATGGCCAATTATCTGGCAATCGCTTGCGGCACAGGAAGGCGAGCCATGGAGATTCGAGCACTGAGCGGCATGCACTTCAATCTTTTTGGAGTGGATATCTCTTCTGAGATGGCTGCTATTGCGAAGAAGCGAGGCATAAGCACCCAGTCTTCAACTTGGCTGAATGCCGAGGTGGAGGAGAGAAGTATGGATGCGGTTAGTTTCTTGTATGCCTTTGGGCACATTTCGAGTGCAGCTGAAAGAGCGGTGTCCCTGACCAAAATCTCAAAGTGCCTCCAAGTAGGAGGTAGGCTCTATTTGGACGTATTCAACGTTATTGACCGATTCGAATGGGGGCCGCGAGCTGTTGGTGTCTATGAGCAACTAGATCTTCAACGCATGGGCTACGAAAAGGGAGATGTGTTCTATCGTAAAACAGGCGGAAAATCAATTGCATACCTGCATTACTTCGCAGAAAACGAGATTACCGAACTGCTAAATGAGAGCGGATTCAAAATCATCTCACTCACGCATGTGGGATATACCAAACATCCTGGAGAGATTCTATCTCAACCCGATGAAGGTTCCATTTTCATTATAGCTGAAAAGGCTGAATAGACCGGTTGGCCTATTTGTCTGACTTGTCTTCGCTCTTCGGAGCAGCAGCCTTCTTGGCCGCTGGCTTCTTCGTTGCAGGCTTTTTGGTCGCTGGTTTCTTGGCTGCAGTCTTTGTGGCAGTCGCCTTTGCAGCAGGCTTTTTGGCCGCCGCCTTCTTTGCAGCTGGCTTTTTTGCTTCCGTTGTTGTTACAGCTGCTGTCTCTACTTCAGCAGGCTTAGTTTCTGTTGGTTTAGGAGCCGCTTTTTTAGCGGTAGCTGGCTTTGCAGCCGCTTTCTTAGCCGCAGCCTTTTTCTTCGGCGGCGCTATGACGACTGGCTTCTTTCTTGGTCGGGTCTTACCGTAGCTTCCTTTGAATCTTTTGCCTTTCGTCGATTTTCTATCTCCTTTTCCCATAAATCGCTGTTTTGAGTCGGACAAAAATAGCAACATAGCCGACTTCTTTTTTACCAATAAAAAAGGCCTCCAAATTGGAGACCTTAATATTCTATTAGGAGGTTAAACTTAGTTTACAGAACTGCCGAGATCGGCACCTGCCTTGAACTTAACAACGTTCTTAGCAGCAATTTGGATTTCCTTGCCAGTTTGCGGATTGCGTCCAGTACGCGCAGAGCGTCTTGAAACAGAAAAAGATCCGAAACCTACAAGAGCAACACGATCACCTTTTTTTAATGCACCAGTGGTAGTGTCAATGAATGCATCTAGCGCTTTTTTGGCATCTGCTTTTGAGATTCCAGCACCACCTGCCATTGCTTCAATCAATTCAGCTTTATTCATTTTTTCGTGATAATTTGGTTAAACATGCAATTCGTTACAAACCAAATATTAATCGAAACATCAATGTAGACAAGCGTTTCAGCCGATTTTGTTGATAAATGACCCTCTTTGTTGATAAGTGAGTGCCTAATTGCGTTGTTTTCAAGAGGTTGGAAGGGTCATTTTGTTGAAAAGCCCATTATTCCTTGGATACGAAGATTCGATCCGAACCATCAAAAAGCGGTGTCTGAATACTCAGAGCTTTGAGGATTGATCCATGTTTTACTTCTACAGAATGAGGAGTTCCTTTCGGAATGAAGATGTAATCGCCAGATCGAATTTTGAATGACTCATCTCCGAGTGTCATCACACCCTCTCCTTCTAAAACTTGCACAACCTCAGTGTGCTCGGCATGAAAATGCTCTTTTACACTTTTCTTAACCCAGATTAAAAAAGTGGAAGCCAGTGAATCGCTGTCCAATTTGTGAACGCGAATATTTTTATAATCATCTTTCGGTTGTAAGTCGACGAGATTCTCATGAGTTTGGCCAAGCGCCGCTGATGAGATTGATAGCGCGATTGCAATGAAGAATATCCGACTCATAAGGATGTATTTTGAACCAAAGTAGTGAATCCTGAATGACACATGATCACAATGGCAAAAGCTATATTTGCGCCTCAATATTTTTCGATTATGGATACGATGCAAATGACGTCTGCAGAAGCAATAAAACTTGAAGATCAATACGGCGCCCACAACTATCATCCACTACCGGTTGTGCTCGACAAAGGAGAAGGTGTCTACGTTTGGGATGTTGAGGGGAAGAAGTACTATGACTTTCTTTCCGCTTACTCCGCAGTAAATCAAGGGCATTGTCACCCACGTATTGTCGGAGCGATGGTCGAGCAAGCACAAAAGCTAACATTGACAAGTCGAGCATTCTATAATTCTAAATTGGGAGAGTACGAACAGTATATGTCTGAGTACTTCGGATTCGACAAAATGCTTCCGATGAACACAGGAGCTGAAGCTGTAGAGACTGCCATTAAGTTGGCCAGAAAGTATGGCTACGAGAAACAAGGTGTCGCTGAGAATCAAGCGAAAATTATCGTTGCCAATGGTAATTTCCACGGTAGGACTACGACCATCATTTCCTTCTCTGACGATGAAGACGCCCGAAAGAATTTTGGGCCATATACCGAAGGATTCGTAAGCATCCCTTACAATGATCTCGATGCATTAGAGAACGCACTTCAGGAAGAAGGTGTTGTCGCGTTTATGGTTGAACCCATTCAAGGTGAGGCTGGAGTCAATACGCCAGATGATGGCTATCTACAAGGAGCGATCGATCTGTGTCATGCAAACAACGCACTCTTTATCGCAGATGAAGTTCAAACCGGAATTGCCCGAACAGGAGATCTCATTGCTTGCAATCACGAAAACGTGAAGCCAGACATGCTCATCCTCGGAAAGGCAATTAGTGGTGGAGTTTATCCAGTGTCTGCTGTTCTAGCAAGAGACGAGATTATGAATGTTATCAAGCCTGGACAACACGGTAGCACATTCGGTGGAAACCCAGTGGCCGCTGCTGTAGCAATGGCTGCGTTGGATGTTGTTCGGGACGAGAACCTCGCCGATAACGCGCGATACTTAGGAGACATATTTAGAGCCGAGATGAGCAAGCTCGCTCAAGAGACTGATTTGGTTGATTCGGTTCGAGGACGTGGATTGCTCAATGCAGTTCTCATCAACGATACACCAGATAGTTCGACAGCTTGGGATTTATGCGTGGCCATGAAGGAAAATGGACTTTTGGCAAAACCAACACACGGCAACATCATTCGATTTGCACCGCCACTCGTTATGACCGAAGAGCAGTTGATGGACTGTGTATCAATCATTCGTGAGACCATCTTGAATTACAGCAAGTAAATGCCGAATCTTCTCAAAAACAAGGAAGACCAGGAAGTTAGAACTGGTAAACCAGATTGGCTCAAGGTGAAAATTCCTTCAGGTAAGGAATACCTTAAGATCAAGAGCATCGTAGAGGAGAAGAATCTCAATACGATTTGCTCAAGTGGTAAATGTCCGAATCAAAGTGAGTGCTGGTCTGCTGGTACCGCGACATTCATGATTCTTGGTAATACCTGCACGCGATCGTGTCAGTTCTGCAACGTAGATACTGGAGCAGGCGAGGAGGTCGACATATTTGAGCCAGCTAAAGTTGCTGAGTCCGTTCGTCAAATGGGATTGAAGCACGCGGTTATCACGAGCGTTGACCGGGACGATTTGCCAGATGGTGGAGCGGAACACTGGAAGAAAACGATTCAAATGATCCGTAAGAAAAACCCAGAGGTGACCATCGAAACCTTGATTCCAGATTTCAAAGGAGATTGGGAAAACCTCGATCCAATTTGTGAGGTCAAACCAGAGATTGTTTCTCATAACATTGAAACGGTGGAGCGCATCACTCAGAAAGTACGAATCCAGGCAAAGTACTGGAGAAGCATGGAAGTGCTGAAAAGACTCAAGGAAGGCGGGATCAACCGTACCAAGAGTGGCATCATGCTCGGTTTAGGCGAGACTAAAGAAGAAGTCATTCAAACGATGAAGGATCTTCTAGCCCAAAACGTTGACATCCTAACAATTGGACAATACTTACAACCTACCAAGAAGCATTTGCCTGTCGCTGAGTTCATAAAGCCCGAAGTATTCCAAGAGTACAAGAAGATAGGCGAGGAGCTAGGCTTCTATCATGTCGAGAGCGGACCGCTTGTTCGCAGCAGCTATCACGCTGAAAGGCATGTTTGAATTGGAAAGCAATCTCATTTTATCATTAAAGTGAAGCTAGGAGCTTCGAAGAAGAGCTATTAGCCGGCTTAGAACCTAACTAAGAGCGAACAGCTAAAAGCGAGCTCAAGCTTCTTTCCCCTCTTGAGAGGGGTGGATTCTGAGCTTGTTCGACGAAGCCTTGGCGAAGTCGAAGCGAAGAAGACGGGGTGTGTTCTTCAATAGTCAATCCTCAATTGTCAGTTGTTGGAGGTGGAGGTGGAGCTGTTGAAGCGGCGCTTTCCTTTTTGATAAAATTGATCATATAGTCGCGCTCCTCACAATCCTGATCATTGCTCAAAGCCTTCCACAGGCTGGCGTGGTCATGGTCAATACAGTGTAAGACCTGAAAGTTGGTATGTCCCTTTTCGATTAAAGCTTCCTCATAGACTTTAGTGAATGGATGCGTATAGGATTCACTGAGCATCAACATCGGAACTGGGAATTCGTCGATGTAAGAAAGAGGAGATGCGTCCAAATGCTCTTCGTGCGTTTCGCCAAACACAACGTTGATGTGGTTTTCTATTAGTGTTGGATCTTCAATGAACATCGCCTTCTTGTAGTCTGGTATGTCGTATCCACCTCCAACAGGAAGAATTCCTTTGATGGCACTCAATTCAAATCCTTGCTCCTCGAGGTATCGTTTATCCACCGCAATGAGTGCACTTAGGTGAGCGCCAGAAGAAAACCCTCCAATAAAGATATTTTCAGGATCGCCCCCGTATCGAGAAGCATTCTCCTTTACCCATTTGAACGATGCTGCCAAATCCTTTACATGTTCTGGATGCTTAATTCCTTCATGGCGTTTCTTCTCACCCAAAAGAGCTGGACTCAAACGATGTCCAACCGACACAACCACGATTCCTTCTTCTGCGAATCGGCGACATAGATTCATTTCTTGATGTCTGTTGACATAGGCCCAGGCGCCACCACCAATCCACATTAAGACCGGCGCCTTCCGCGCGTTGGACGGAGCCAAGACATTTACTTGAGTCAACTCTGAGTTGTGTTCGTGATCTGCTGAATAGTATGGGATATTCTCAAATTCCTGGATGGATGTCTGGCTGAGAGACAGCAGTGGAATGATCAAGAAGGATGTAAGAAGAAGCTTATTCATGAGAACGAAGTTGCTTGATTTAATCAAAGCGAAAACCTAAGCTGGGACGAATGGGGACTAAAGTTCACCAATGCAGTGGTACTTTCGGCCGCCGAATGATCTGGATACTATATCTCGCTATTACGCTCATTGTGCTTTTGCTTATTGGCAATGCCCTGACTTATTGGCTTCAATTTCCAATCTTGTTTAGACCTGCTAAGCTCCCACAAGACTTTGAATTCGAATTCGATCACCACTTTGAAGAAGTCGTCATTGAGTCACCAGAAGAAGGCAAGATTCATGGATTGTATTTCCATGAGGAGAACAAAAGATCGGAGAAGGGAATTGTGTTGTACTTCCATGGCAATCTCGGTAATCTAACTCGCTGGGGAAAATACTACGATAGGCAGTTTGCCGACACCGGACTGGACGTCTTCTTTATGGACTATCGTCACTATGGTAAAAGCAAAGGGGCGATTGCTGAATCTTTGTTCTATGATGATGCATTGAATGTGTATCGTCATTTCGATGGGCTCTATCCTGCAGAGCATATCACGATCTATGGGAGAAGCATTGGAAGCGGCCTCGCTTCGTTTCTGGCCTCCAAAGTCCTAGCAAAGCAGATACTGCTGGAGACTCCGTTTTCGTCTATCCAGGACATGTTCTATGCGTACTATCCATTCCTGCCACCAGTATTCCTTTTCCGATTTAACTTTCCAAACGCGGAGCATTTAGAAAAATGCGAGCTACCGCTTCACATCATCGTTTCTGGAAAGGATAGGGTAACACCGCCTAAAAGCTCGGCCCGGTTACAGTCGATATTAAAGGATGGGGATAGCTACACGGTCGTAAACGAGGCCAAGCATAACAACCTAAAGGAATTCGAGGAGTTTGATACTTGGATGTCGGATCGCTTTTAGCTGTTCGCTATTGGCTCTTAGCTAGGTTCTAAGAATTACGGCTAATAGCCAAGAGCTAAAGGCTAACAGCTCTTCTGTGAATCCAACGCGCTTTCCCCTCTTGAGAGGGGTGGATTCTTAGTGGCAGAGCCACTAAGAAGACGGGGTGTGTTTCATCGTTTAAGCACTAGCTAATTAGGAAGCAGGATCACAAACGGACTCGAAGCCAAGCGAGAGGCGAGAGGCCAGAAGCGAGGCGCTTCCTCATCTCCTTCTACCTTTCGACGACTGACGTTTCCCTGAATTCTTAGATTTCTTCGGTCCTGAACCACGTTTGCTAGGGCCGGAAGACCTGAGCTTCGGTTTCGATTTTTGAGGCGGTTTTGAACCTTNNTGTTAAATCGCGCCATTCGCCTTCTGCTACGTCGAGCTTCACGTTCATGATGCGCGTTCGTTTCAATCGTATGGCTTCATAGCCAAGATACTCGCACATTCTTCTGATCTGCCGGTTTAAACCTTGGGTCAAGACGATTCTAAAACTGTTTTTGGTGAGTTGTTCGACCTCACACTTTCGAGTTGTCGTGCCCATGATGGGAATTCCACTCCCCATTTTCTTGATGAAATCAGCATTGATGACTTTATCCACCCAAACTTGATATTCCTTTTCGTGGTGGTTTCCTGCGCGTAGAATCTTGTTAACGATGTCGCCGTCGCTTGTCATGAAGATGAGTCCTTCGCTTGCCTTGTCCAATCGTCCGACTGGGAATATCCGTCTAGGGTAAGCGATGTAGTCGACGATGTTATTCGGTTCTGATTGGGTGTCCGTCGTGCTCACAATGCCAGTCGGCTTGTTGAATGCCAAGTAGACGTCATCCTCGGCCTCCTCTGAAACGAGTCGTCCATCGACTTTTACTTTGTCCCGTTTTTTGACGCGCTGTCCATTCGATGGTCGCTTTCCATTGATCGTGACCCGACCTTGTTCCACCATACGATCCGCCTCTCGTCGAGAGCATAAGCCGATCTCGCTGAGGTATTTATTGATTCGTGTTCCGTCTTGGTCGCTCACCTTTCTTTGATACGCTGGTACAATGATACTTTGTTATCACTGTTCATTCTTTTGAGGGCACTCTTACTCTTCTTTCCTTTTGTCTTGACACAAAAGAAAGAAGCAAAGAAAAAGTCAAGGCTGTGGTCCACGAAGGCAACCTGTCTCTCGTGCACCCTAACCTCGGCCGGGTGATCTCCTTGGGAGCTTCCCTGTCTCGCTAAGGCTGCACTTCGTCCAGAACACCTTCGCGCCCCAAGGCCGAATTTCTCTCCTCTCTTGCATATTCTCAAGGCAAGCACTTGTTGCCATTTCGACGCAGTATGTTTAGGGATACTGAATGAAGCTTCCCCAGCATTATGCGAGCAGCCTTCGGCGATAATTGAATTATTCATTTCGAATGAACGGTGAGGCAACCCAGATCATTGAAATGCACTGCATATGTGGATTAGAGAAGGATGTCCGCGGTTCGAAGACCGTCGATGCCTTGGCATTGGCGGTCGAGAAAATGCCTCAGGGAAGCTTCTTGATCTTTTCGCCCTTTTGGATCAAGCCAAAAGGGCAAGAGAGACACAATGCACTTTTACCAAATACGGTGCAGCATCACCAAATGGAAAACTCTACGGGCGAACCACCAGGAGCTCAGAGGACTTCGATCGCAGTCAACTAGTACACATTTTGCAGAATATCCCAAACCCAAATAGACAGTTGCATTTAATTGCAGAATGTGCAAATATTTCATGTTCGGTTTGCGGATTTCAATTTCTTAAAAGATTGTAAATCAGTCAGTTTTGTTCTCATGAAACGCTTAATCCTACTATCCGCCATTGTAGCATTGCTCGCAAACTGCAAACATTCAAATGACGTCGTCTCTGATGGCTGGAAACAATTCAGTTGCTAAGACCATTGTCAATTGTCAATTGTTCAATGCAAACCACCTGTACGAATGGAACAAGGTCCAAGTGAATGGCCAAAAGCGTACAGCTAGAAGCGCATCGCTGGAAGTACTTAATTTGTCCGTTCAACTGAACGCCATGGAATACAACCACACCGTCCTAGACCGCTTCCTCCGATACGTTAAAATCGACACGCAAAGCGATCCGCATTCTGAGACCACGCCTTCTACCGAGAAGCAAAAGAATCTAAGCCGATTGCTGGTGGAGGAGCTTATTGAAATGGGCATCAACGATGCTGAAATGGATGAGCACGGTTATGTATATGCTACCGTTCCAGCGAATACGGATAAAGACGTTCCGGTCATTTGCCTTTGCTCGCATGTCGACACATCACCAGAGAGTAGCGGGGAGAATGTGAAGCCCGTCATTCATGAGAATTACCAAGGAGGAGTCATCACGCTTCCGGCCGACAACAGCATTCAGATTGATCCCGTTGATCATCCAGAGCTTGCCAAGAAAATTGGGAATGATATTGTCACAGCGGATGGCACAACGCTGCTTGGTGCCGATAACAAAGCCGGAGTGGCTGAGATCATGGACATGGCGGATTACTTTATGACTCATCCAGAAGTGAAGCACGGCGCTATTCGAATTCTGTTTACTCCAGATGAAGAAATTGGGCGTGGAGCGGATAAAGTGGACATGGAACGACTCGGAGCTGAATTTGGCTACACCGTTGATGGCGAAGCGCTGGGTTCGTTCGAAGACGAGACCTTTTCTGCCGATGGCGTTGTGGTGACAATCAAAGGATTCAATACCCACCCAGGTTTTGCAAAAGACCGCATGACAAGCGCATTGAAAATTGCATCTGAGTTTATTGATGAATTGCCGAAAGACGCTTGGTCTCCAGAAACGACCGATGGAAGAGAAGGATATGTTCATCCGTACGAATTCAAAGCTGGTATTGACGAAGCTGAGATCATCATTCTCATTCGCTCGTTTGTAGACGAAGACTTGAAGAAGTACGAAGACGAACTTGAATCCATTCTCAAAAGGGTAGTGGATCAGTACAACAACGCTTCCTACACCTTCGAGGTGTCGAAGCAGTACCGAAACATGAAGAACATCATCAAGGACGTTCCGCAAGTCTCTGAGTACGCCATTGAAGCCATCAAGCGCTCTGGACTTATACCAGAGATCGGCAGCATTCGCGGCGGAACGGATGGTTCTAAACTGAGCTTCATGGGATTGCCGTGTCCAAATATCTTCGCCGGCGAGCACGCCTTTCACTCCAAAAACGAATGGGCCAGTGTTCAGGATATGGAAAAGGCGGTAGAGACGCTGGTTAATCTTGCCCAGTTTTGGGAAGAACGATCTTAAAGTAGCTACGAACTTCAAGAACACACCCCGCCCTGCGGGCACCCCTCTTGAGAGGGGTGGATCACGCCGAAGGCGGGAGACGGGGTGTGTTTCATTGGGGAATTCCAAGGCCTTCCGTCACTTTTTTTAGGTCAAGCTCTTGAAGTAAGAGATGAAGCTTTCCCAGCATTAACAGTAAGACTTCACTTTCTAAAAAGGATCGGCCTTGAATGTGAATGTGTGATTGAGCAACAAGCAGGGAAGGCAAGAAGCCGCAACCCGGAAGTGAGCACCCCCAGAGTTTGAGAGATGTGTGAGGAAGAACGCGAACGGCTTGGTTGTGGCTGTGGAAGCGGATTGTTTGCGAAATAGCATTCTCATTCACAGCCGTGATTACTCACGTCACAATACTTGATGGTGTTCGTGAGCTCGCTACGCTCGGTTTTTGGTTCTTTTCATCTAGGAAAAGAACAGAAGGGAGGTGAAGACAAAGTGGAGAAGAAAAAAGTCCAACAAAAAGAAGGATAAGAATTCAGATGACCACATGAAAACAACGAAGTGCTGATGCAAAAAGGGCAAGAGAGAAGTCGAGACAAAGTGGAAGAAAAAGTTATTCAGAGCTGCCTTTACCTCCTTTAACAATCAGCCATATAGCCAAGAGAATTTCGGCCAACGCCATAGGAAGACTTAAGATCATCTCAGCCGCAGCAACTTGATCCGCATAACTTGGCATCATCGCCTTGGCTGCACTCAAGCCGCTGTAGCAAATCCCGGCGAAGAGCAGTAGAAATCCCAAATATCGAAGCATCTTTTGTCCTCTTGATAGCCAGCATTCCCAAGCCAACGAGGTGAAGACCGAAGATGATCAAGCCGTAATTCCATATAGAAGTGAAGGACTGAAGTCGTTCCATGACTTCAGGATTTACTTCCGTGCCATCAAGCAATGGATAGACCTGAATGAGATTCCAAATAGCGTAGCCAAGGAATAACGTGTAAACCGCTCGTAAAATGCCAGCGTTTCGAGAGAGGGACGGATTTATGTTCTGGAAAAAGCGATATAATCCCCAAGCAACCAAAAGATCGAGAATGAAGATGATGACCCATCCAATCACCCCGCCGGTGTACAGACCTGTAGAACTTCGGATGTTTTCATACGTGGCATTCGCATCATCAGCAATGACAAGTGAGTTATATGCATAGCCATATGCGTAGCCATCGACAGCGGCCATAAGTAAGAGGGATATTCCAGCGAGTAGCGCAGCTTGACGATCGGTAAGGTTCATGACTTAGAGCTTGATTCAAATTTTAAATGGCTAATGTAATATTTTGACTAGCCTAACTATTAAGACACAGTGGAAGGAGAAAAAGCTCAAAGTACTTGACCTTGAAGACACCAATGGCACAAACAGTTGAGTTGGAGACGACTCGCTTGCCGTTAATCTCAAGAATTCTACGACATTCACGCCATGATTATCCAAACACAAAAAATCAGCTGGCTAGCCATGGCTGCGCTGATGATTTTTGCTGCATGCAGCAACCAAGAAACGAATGAGGTAAGTGAAGAACCAATGGGCGACAATGTATTGCTGAAAGAATGGACCGGCCGCTATGGCGGCGTTCCTGCATTTGACGAAATGAAGGTAGAAGATGTAAAAGACGCAATCCTCACTGCTATTGATTTGAAACTAGCAGAGATTGATGTCATCGCCAATAATACTGAAGCTGCCACGTTTGCCAATACCATTGAAGAAATGGAACGTTCGGGTGCTGAACTTGATCGAGCATTTACTTACTATGGAATATTCAGCGCCAACGCTAATAGCCAAGAGTTTAGAGATATTCAAACCGAACTAGCCCCAATCATTTCTGAGTACAGATCTAAAATCACGCAGAATGAATTGCTGTTTCAACGTATCAAGACCGTTTATGATGCATCACAGCAAACGCCGTTGGAAGTTGATCAGCAACGAGTCGTAGACCTAGAATATAAGCGTTTTGAAATGAGCGGAGCCAATTTAGATGCCGAAAAGAAAGAACGATTTGCGGCCATAAACAAGGAGCTGTCAAGCCTCTACACTTCATTCTCAAACAACGTGTTACACGATGAAGAAGGCTACGTCACTTACCTGACTGAAGATCAATTGGGAGGTTTAGCTGAAGGGTTCAGCAAATCAGCTGCTAAAATTGCGGCGGACAATGGACACGAAGGAGAATATGCTATCACCAACACCCGTTCTTCGATGGATCCATTCCTCAAGTACTCAACAGAACGAGATCTGAGAAAACAAGTCTGGACAAACTACTACGCCAGAGGTGACAACGCCGATGAGTATGACAACAATCAAATCATTGCTGACATCTTACGACTTCGTCGTGAGCGAGTCGAGCTGATGGGTTATTCAAACTATGCCGAATGGAGACTGCAAGACCGCATGGCAAAGACGCCTGAGAATGCAATGGGATTAATGGAAGCCGTTTGGCCTGCTGCAATTGCAAGAGTCGCCGAAGAGGTAGTGGACATGCAAGCAGTTGCGGACAAGAATGGAGATGACATCACTATTGAGCCGTGGGACTATCGCTTCTACGCTGAAAAAGTAAGGGCTGAGAAGTACAGTCTCGAATCGGATGAGGTGAAGAAATACCTTCAATTGGATAAGCTAACGGAGGCGATGCACTACGTCGGCGGACGGTTGTTTGACCTTGACTTCACTCCAGTGGAAGAAGGTTCCGTCCCGGTCTTTCATGAAGACGTGAAGGTTTGGGAAGTAACGAACAATACCACAGGCGAGAATGTCGGGCTTTGGTACCTCGATCCATATGCGCGACAAGGAAAGCGGTCTGGAGCTTGGGCGACAACTTATCGCAGTCAGTCGTCATTTGATGGAAACAAGAATGTGCTTGCTTCCAACAACTCAAACTTCGTCAAGCCCGCGCCAGGAGAAGCACTTTTAGTTTCATGGGATGATGCAACGACCTTCTTCCATGAATTTGGACACGCGCTTCACTTCTTCGCTTCCGACGTACGATATCCGACGTTGAACAGTGGCGTTAGAGATTACACAGAGTTTCAGTCTCAATTGCTCGAGCGATGGCTCGCTACCGACGATGTGATCAACACCTACCTCGTTCATTTTGAGACCGGCGAACCAATGCCAGAAGAGTTGATTGCCAAGATTAAGAAGGCATCGACCTTCAATCAAGGGTTTGGAACCACTGAGTATTTAGCTTCGGCCATCATGGACATGAAGTTCCATTTGGCTGATCCAACAGACATTGATGTTGATGCTTTTGAGAAAGAAACATTGGCCGAATTGAACATGCCAAAGGAATTACCAATGCGCCACAGAACACCACAATTCAGTCATGTTTTCTCCGGTGAAGGATACGCTACTGCATACTATGGCTACATGTGGGCAGATGTTCTGACTGCAGACGCATCTGAGGCTTTTGCAGAAGCACCTGATGGATTCTACGACAAAGAGTTGGCCGACAAAGCCGTTAAGTATCTATTCGCTCCTCGTAATTCCATTGACCCGGCAGAGGCTTATCGAATGTTTAGAGGCCGTGATGCGAAAATTGATGCGTTGATGAGGGATCGGGGTTTTCCTGTTCCTGAGAGCTGATTTCTGTATTCTTCTGGGAACACACCCCGTCTCACGCCTTGCGTGATCCACCCCTCTCATGAGGGGAAGGATCCTTAAGCTCGCTTTTAACTGTTCGCTATTGGCTCTTAGCTAGGTTCTAAGAAATCCGGCTAATGGCCAAAAGCTAAAAGCTAACAGCTTTCTTGCGAATTCCGCCCTTAGCGGGGCCGGGTGTGTTCATGAATGGAAAACCAGAAACATAGGTTCTCTGTATCTTTCCGAAATGAAACTTATACTCAGCCTTATGCTTGTTTTGAGCGCGCATGTCCTCGATGCTCAAATTCACATTTCAGACCTTATCAAAGTAGCTGATGCGCAGGAATATGGCGACATGCGGCCTCGGATTGAACTGGTAAATGGAACGCCAAACGTATTTTGGATGCAGAACAACAGCCGCCTTTGGCTGAATCACCGAACTTCAGATTCCATCTTCTCAGATCCGGTCAATTTAAACGGCGCCGATCACAGCATATTCGTTTCGAATTATGGCGGTTCGGACATTGCGGTCAGCGGCTCCACCATGTTTCTCACATACATGATATTGCCTTACATCGAGGCGAAGGTCTATTTGAAAAAGAGTGTTGATGGAGGAGAGACATGGTCTGATCCAGAATTGATCGCGCTTCCAGACTCGGTGATTCCATTTGTTCCAACGGTTGCAGTGGATGAATTAGGAGATCCCGTTTTGATGGTTATGGCTTACGACGAGAATTACCACAACCCGGAATGGGTCACCCTGAAGTCTTTTGATGGCGGATCGACATTTCAGTCAATGGTCAGTGCTAGTGAGGGAGCTCCTCATGAAGTGTGCGATTGTTGTCCTGGTAATCTGAATGTTTGGGTCGATCAGGTGGTCACTACGTTTCGAAATAACGATCAAAATATCCGTGATACATGGATCGCAACTTCCCATGATTGGGGAGCCCAATACGATACCGTGTTGGATGTTGATCCAGGAAATTGGAATATCGCTTCCTGTCCTTCCAGCGGGCCTGACGCCATTTTTGATGGAAACAGGGTTCATTCTACATGGATGAGTTCTGGAAGTGGTTCACCGAGGATTTACTATTCAAACATGCACTCTTGGAACTATGAGTTCGAATCTGGAATTGTTTATGAGAGCGGCAATTCGCAAAATTTCCCGAGGATTGCGGGGAACACCGATACCATAGGCATTGTTTTCCAAAACTCAGATAATGGAATATCTAACTGCCTATTCATTCACAGCATCAACGGCGGTGAAACTTGGAGTGAACCGCTTGACGTTTATGGTGATTCTGTGTCCTATCAACGCCATCCCGATGTCGCCTTTGAAAACGGCTCATTTCACATCATCTTCAACGATCTTTTTACGAGCTCGATATATTATCGAGAAGTGTCGTTCAACGCTCCGAGTGGTGTTTCAACTACGGACATCAATTCAATTAGACTCTACCCGAACCCCGTAAAAGATCTTTTCAGAATCGAACTTTCAAGTTCACAACAAGCGACAATTGATGTTCATTCGATAAGTGGCGAGTTGATCCATCACGCTCAGATATTGAATGGTGACCAAATTGACTGCTCAGCATGGAACAATGGTGTCTATTTCGTAGAGATTCGTACATCAGATGGTATAAGCCTAAATCAGAAGTTAGTGCTGGTCAAATAGCTTCATTCAGAAGGTTATATGACGATTAGAGAAGCGACAGAAGAAGACATCGGGCAGATACAACATGTCAGAAACGCCGTTGTTGAGAATGCACTTTCCGATCCCAGCAAGATCACAGATGCGGATTGTCTTGACTATATCACGAAAAGGGGCAAAGGATGGGTGTGTGAGATTGATGAGCATGTCGTTGGCTTTGCCATCGCTGATTTGAAGGATAATAACATTTGGGCTCTGTTCCTAAAGCCAGAATTTGAGAAAAGGGGAATCAAGGCCTTCACCCTCTGCACGCAGGAAGGAAAATGACAAAGAAGGAAGGAAAAAAGATCATAAATAGTGCTTACATTTCTGCCTCAGGCAGTTAGCATTGCCTCATGTAAACAGACCATGGATCGTAAAGACTTTATTCAATCACTATTAGGCATTGCAGCAATGGGAACACTCAGCAGTTTCAAAAATTTCACGGATAGACTTCCTGAGCAAGGAGCAAAAATGCCCGTGCTCTTCACCTCACATGGAAACCCGATGGACATTCCCATGTCCAAAGAAGAACGGCCATTTTGGAATAAGCTTCATGAGCTTGGAACAGACCTTCAGCAGAACTTTGAAGTGAAGGCAGCGCTCGTGGTTTCTGCACATTAGTGCACGCGTGGAACCTTCGTCAACGTTGCCGAGCGACAAGAGCAGATCTATGACTACTATGGCTTTCCTGATGAATACTACGAAGTGTTTTACAAGGCTAAAGGCTCACCCGAAATCGCCCACGAAGTCAAAAAACTTGCCCCAAACGTGACCGAAACAACGGACTGGGGATTGGATCATGGAGCATGGCCGATGCTCATGCATCTCTTTCCAAAAGCAGATGTTCCCGTTTTTCAAATGAGCATTGATTACTATGCCGATCCTAACTATCACTACCAACTCGGAAAGCAATTAAAAGCGTTGAGAGAAAAGGGCGTACTCATTATTGGTAGTGGGTCTCTGATCCACAATTTGCGTCTCGCTGGTAAAAAGGCGCAGCAAGGTGATATGACTCCATTTGGTTGGGAGGCAGAGTACGATGAATGGCTGAAGAAGCAAATTGACACGAGAAATTTTAAGGATCTCATCAACTATGAAACGAGCCACAAATCCGGCAAGCTAGCTTCACCTACTCCAGACCACTACGTCCCGGTGCTTTACAGCCTTGGTTTGATGGACAATAAAGATGAGATCAATTATTTCTACGAGGGCGAACCGACGATTCCTGCTTTTAGTGAGCGGAGCTTTATTATTAGCTGATTTCATTCAGACGAGTCGTGTCTAGCTTGAGCCCTCTGTAGCTCACTTCGGATCCAACGTCATTACATAGTCATAACTCTCGTTGAGGCAGGTGGCTACATTGTCCAAATCTTCGAGCATGTGCTCTGGAATCAACACGTATCCCTGCATGGTGGCGCCGTGCGATTTGAGCACGGTCGAATCAAATTCCTCGATGTACTTCTTCTGCACGTCCTTGGAAAATCGAATTCCAAATTCTCCTTCCTTGTTGAGGAGAGAAAACAAATATCCGTTCGCTGAGGTATAGGGAACGGTCTTGCCCTTTCGGTCAAACCGAGAGCACTTCTCAACGAGTGCATCGTAAACTTTGAGTTTTTCTTCCCAAATAATGGTTGCCAAAATAGGAAGTCTCGAATTGAAATTGCCGGAACGATTATGGAAGTTATTTCTTGTCCTTGATCTGATCCACACGCTTTCCCGCGAACAGCTTGTACTCGTGAAGCTGGCACTCCAAAGGGCCGTTGAAGAGCTTCGTCTTTGATGCTGCCTTGAGTCCCAATTTCTTAAGCGCACCAATGTTTGATCCGATTACCCAAACTGTATTTCCAGGGTAGTGGTGCTTCAATCTAGAGCCAATCTCATGGTATGCGTCCAACAATGCTTTCTCAAACTCGATGCGCTTCCCATAAGGCGGATTCATCACGATGATGGATTCTTCGTCAGAACCTTTGGACTCCAAAAAATCTTGCTTCTCAAATTGGATCATGTCGAGCACGCCAGCTCGTTCCGCGTTTCGCTCAGCCTTAGAAATCGAAGTTCCATCAATGTCTTTTCCTACAATCGAAACGGTCGGGGCAGCAATCCGCTCCTTCAGCTCTAATTCTATCTTTTCAAAAAGTTCC
>ENA-UZWW01002691-UZWW01002691.1-metagenome-genome-assembly--contig:-Day-5--50m-contig-2691_pt1 | contig 17042 bp, 13 predicted proteins | sample MGYA00260348_ERZ794908 | MGnify/ENA metagenome assembly ERZ794908
CATCTTTGCACCCTTTGAACAGCCTATCAATAACTAGAATGTATCGAATCAACTCTTGGAAATCTTGGTCCTGGATCACGAGGTATTGTTTTTGGAGGGCGGGGAACGGGTGTGGACGGCCATGTGTTTAATGCAGTTGTTAATCAAAAAGGTGTTGTAAAGTTTTTTGATGGCCAGACTGGGAAGCCGGCTTCTTTCGATAATTTTAGGGAATTTAGGCTGCTAATTACGAATGGAGAAGGTAAATAAAAACTATATGATATATGAAGAAGCACGAAAAAAAGTAAAGCTTCACATTCAAGAATTATCTATTGATGAGGATCACACCTTGGTCGTTATTGAAGAGATGACGATAGAGAAAGATTTTGGTTGGGTGTTTTTTTATAACTCAAAAAAGTATCTGGAAACTCAAAGTTTTAGTGACATGGTTGTTGGAAATGCGCCGATACTGATAAGTAGAAAAGATGGAGCAATGCATGAAACTGGAACAGCTGAGCCAGTTGAATATTATGTTGAAAATTTTGAAAAATATGGCAGATGCTATCCTTAGACAGAGAAACTGGTGGGGGGGGTTAAGAAATAAAAAATTAATAGACCACCAAAACAGTTTTGCGCCTAACCCATGTATTAACGGCTTCGCCTCATTTTTTGAGACCTAGGCGACGTATGTTTAGTCATACCCTGCCTGCCCTTTTTTGCCTTTGGAACAGCCTTACGGGCTTCTTCGCGGGTTTCCGCAGGCACTAGGCAGGAGGGGCCTTTACCAATGAGCTTTTTCATACCCATTTCGGTTAATGCATCACGGATTTGAGCCCAGTTTTTAGGGTCGTGGTAACGCAGGATGGCCTTGTGCAAACGACGCTGGCGAATACCACGCGGAATACTCACGCGCTCACTTTCTCGGGTGATTTTTTTGAGTGGGTTCACTTCGGTGTAATACATGGTGGTGGCATTACACATGGGTGACGGGTAGAAGTTTTGCACCTGATCCAAACGGAACTTGTTGGTCTTAAGCCACAGTGCCAAGTTCACCATGTCGATATCACGAGTGCCCGGGTGTGCGCTAATAAAATAAGGGATTAAGTACTGCTCTTTACCGGCTTCTTTAGAGTACTTTTCAAACATGCGCTTAAACTTGTTATAGCTACTCATATTAGGCTTAAGCATGTGCCTTAAGGGCTCGTCTTCTGTATGTTCTGGCGCAATTTTTAAGTAGCCACCTACGTGGTGTGTGACTAGCTCTTTAACGTATTCGGGATCACGAATGGCCAAGTCATAACGCAAACCAGAAGCAATCAATACCTTTTTAACGCCTGGTAAGGCGCGGGCACGTCGATACAACTTAATGAGCGGCTTATGGTCGGTGCCCATATAATCACAAATGGTGGGGTGCACACAGGATGGCAAGCGACAGGTCGCCTCTACCTTCGGGTCTTTGCAGTGTAGCCGGTACATGTTAGCCGTGGGGCCACCCAAATCCGACACTACACCGGTAAAACCAGGCACCTTATCGCGCATGTCTTCGACTTCAGCAATAATGGAGTCTTCTGAGCGGTTTTGAATAATGCGTCCTTCATGCTCGGTGATCGAACAGAAACTACAACCACCAAAACAACCGCGCATGATATTCACCGAAAAACGAATCATATCGTAGGCTGGAATTTTTTCATCGCCATACATGGGATGTGGTACACGAGCATAGGGCGCCGCAAACACATAGTCCATTTCTTCGGTATCTAAGGGCATCGCTGGTGGATTCACCCACAACGATTTATTACCGTGCTCTTGGTATAAGGCACGGGCACTGCCGGGGTTAGTTTCGTGGTGCATTACGCGGCTGGCGTGGGCATACATAATCGGGTCCGACTTAACCACATCAAAACTAGGCAACTTAGCGTAGGTTTTAAACCAAGGCTGGCCTTTAACGGGTTCATAGGCCACCATCGGTTTAATGGACAGGGTTTGTACGGCATCTTTAGCATCTTTAGGGCCGTCTGCAGAGTCGTTACTGGCCTCACACTGACTGGTAGCCGTGGTATCGATGTAAGGGCTAGCGATAGCGTCAATCACCCCCGGCGCATCCAAGGTGGTCGAATCTTTGCCGCGCCAACCCGTTAGTGGTTGTTTAACAATAATGGCGGTGCCTCGCACATCCTGCATTTGCGCCAGCGATTCGCCATTGGCAATACGATGAGTCACTTCCACCAACGGCCGCTCGGCGTTGCCGTAAATAAGCATGTCGGCTTTAGATTCAATCAACATAGAACGACGCACTTTTTCTGACCAGTAGTCATAGTGGGCAATACGGCGCAAACTGGCTTCAATACCACCAATAATCACCGGCACGCCTTTAAAGGCTTCTTTACAACGCTGGGTATAATGCAAGGTGGCGCGGTCGGGGCGCTTACCACTCACGTTGCCCGGTGTATAGGCATCGTCATGGCGCAGACGACGATCCGCCGTATAACGGTTGATCATGGAATCCATATTACCCGCCGCTACACCAAAGTATAAATTAGGTTTGCCTAGCACTTTAAATGCCTCAGCGCTGCTCCAGTCTGGTTGGGCAATAATGCCTACCCGAAAACCCTGAGACTCCAACAAGCGGCCAATAATAGCCATGCCAAAACTGGGGTGGTCTACATAGGCGTCACCGGTCACCACAATCACATCACACGAATCCCAACCCAACTGATCCATTTCTTCGCGCGAAGTTGGTAAAAATGGTGCCGCACCAAAACACTCCGCCCAATACTTTGGGTATTCAAAAATACGTTTTTCTGGCGCCAAGTAAGACGACATATCAGAGGCAGTATTAGGAGGGGGCATAGTAAACCTATCAATCAATTAAGCGGCCAGGCAAAGCGGTGGCAAATTATAGCACGGCCTCAACCCCCCGTCTTCGCACACAGCCCTGCACCCAAGCGCTTTTCCGTGCTAAAATGCCGCCTCAATTAAGGAGCGTCCGTGACCACAACCACCTCAGCAGCACCCACACCCGCAGCAGCCATCAAGTTTGCAGAACAAGGCTACAACCCGCGCCTACTCATCAACCTTAAACAGCAAGGTTTTGAGCACGCAACCCAGGCGCAAACCCATGCCCTGCCCGTCGCTTTGGCCGGCCAAGACTTACTGATGAGCGCCGACACTGGCAGTGGTAAAACCTTGGCTTACGTGATTCCCGCCCTTAACCAAATCCTCAATACAAAGGCTGTGGGTTTTAGTACCCGCTGCCTCATTTTGGTGCCTACACGAGAGCTCGCTCATCAGGTCTTGAGCTTAACCAATAAACTCATTAAGGGCACTAAACTACAAGCCGCGTTAATCTTGGGTGGCGAAGACTACCACTACCAACAAGCCTTATTACGTAAAAACCCAGATTTAGTCGTGGCTACGCCTGGCCGCTTTATGGAGCACCAGCGTAAAAATCAAACCGACACCGAAAACCTAGAACTGCTCATCATTGACGAAGCCGATCGCATGTTAGAACTGGGCTTTTGTGAAGACGTAGAAGCCATTGCTGCAGCCTGCAATAAAAATCGTCAAACCTTATTTTATTCGGCCACCTTGCACAGCCCCAAAGTACAAGAAATGGCGCAACAACTGCTTAAAAATCCAGTCGACATCCGTCTCAATGACACCAGCCAAGTGCAGGACAACATCAAACAGATGGTAGTGGTGTGTGACCAAATTGAACACAAACAGCGCGTGCTTGCATGGCTACTGGCCCACGAACCCGCCAAAAAACGCCTCATCTTCTGTAATAGCCGCAAACTCAGTGAACAGCTAGCCACCTTTTTACAAGGCCACAGCGTCGACGCCGTAGCCTTGCACGGCGAATTACCCCAAGACATGCGCAACGACATTACCCGCCAATATCGCCAACATAGCTTTAATACCTTAGTGGCCACCGAAGTAGCGGCCCGCGGCTTAGACATTGATGGCGTTGAACTGGTGATTAACTTCGACATGGCCCGCAACCTAGATGACTACCTCCATCGCACCGGCCGTACCGGTCGTGCAGGCAGCCAAGGCAAAGCCATCAACCTAGTGAACATTACAGAACGAGGCTTGTTGTTAAGCGTTGAGAAAGCCCAAGGCGCAGCCTTAGAGCGCATGGTCATTAAAGGCCACGAAGCCAAAGAACACCGTGACACCGCTGGCTCCGCAAAACCTGCCGCCCAAACTAATACTAAAAAATCAGCCGCTGTCAGCAAAAAAGAAGCAGCTAAACAACGCCAAGCTCAAACCAATGCGGCCAGCATCTGGGGCGACGGCACCATGCCGTTTGGTAAAAAGAAGTCATAGGGAAAGGGAAAGCGATTCCGGCCTACGCCGGAATGACGCATCACCCGTCACCCTGAACTTGATTCAGGGTCTCCCAAACAAAGTCCTCAGCAAGCGCTGAGGTTTTGCAACCTCAACACGTACCAACTCACCCAGTGTTTCCATATGCAACTTAACCGACACGGTATACCAGCTCACAGAGCCTAAATCCAACCTGTGGGCCGCCGATAACTGAGCTAACACCAAGCCCAAGAAATCCTTGAACGCAACCCCAGCCCCGTCAGCGGGAACCACAGCCAATATTGCCGCACGTACACAGTCATACTTCCAAACATCAATACGGGTTGGTTGCTCACCAGGCGTCGATGTATGGCAGGTGACCTTATCTTCGCTCAAACTACCTCCTTAGCTTAAAGAGTTTATGCTGGAGCTTAATCACTCAAATTTACTCTATCCAAGCTTATATCTGTCAGGCATGTCAATTTCATCGATCAGAGGTGATAAGTGCTCACCGTACCTCTGCCACAAATTAACCGAAGTCTGATTGATCGGCTGCCTAACCTGAAACGAACTAGCTGTAGCCACCTTACGGCTGCTAGTATGAAAGTCTAAACAATTTTGCTCCCACTCTAAGCCGCAATAATCCAACAGCATTCGAGTTTGTAATTCTTGGTCACTTGTTAGGTCTTCGTATACTAAATCAAAAATCACCCCAGGCATGGCCTCGTGCCAATGTTGCATCAGCTGCAAATACAAGTTGTAATACTGCCCTAGCTCCTTGAGAGAATATGCATATTTGTGAGAACCTCGCGCACTAAACAAGTTTTTAAATATGGATAAGCAATTGTCTATAGGGTTGCGCACACAGTGGACAATTTTGGCTTTAGGGAACAAGATGTGAATCAAGCCGATGTTGGCAAAATTATGCGGCAATTTATCGGTAATATGCGCAGCTTCACCTCCGTGCATCCTTAAGCTTTCAATATAACCTTGCTGAAGGGCGTGCCAATCCTCTAATTTGAACTTATTAAATACATCATACAGGCGTTTTTTACCCCCTTGTTTCTGCTCTTGTTGTTGGCGTTGTGCATCCATGTACTCCAATTCTCCAGCACCATATACTTGGCTATGGCTAGCGATAATTTGCTCAACCAACGTGGTACCCGAACGCGGCATTCCAACAACAAATATGGGGGTAGCATCCTCACTCCCCATCTGTTTAAACTCTGCGATCACACCCGCATTATAACCACGCATCAAATTGTAAAATTTAGTGCTGTCTTGTTTAATGTCGTACTTATAGGTGGCTCGCTTTATACGGTTGCCTTCCAGCATACAGGGCATGGAGGCAGCGTAGTCCTTGAGGTCTTCATATGCCTTGCTTAAACCAAAATTGAGATGCATTCGCCGCTCACCGGACAAATCACTATCACTCAGCAAAGCAACAGCATCAGAAAACTGACTGGAGTCAGTGTATTTAACTAAGCTTGAGTAATCCCTGAAGGCCTCGGTTGCTAAAGGATCAAGATTAAGCGCAAGTTGGTAGGCCGACTTTGCCGACTCCATCGCTCCCGTTACTTGCATGGCATTTCCTAAAGCTAGATACCCACCCGCGGACTGAGGGTTAAGTTCAACCACCTTAGTAAAGTGCTGAATAGCTAATGCCAATTGGTCAACCTTTAGTAATGCAGTACCTAAGTTGGCATGCGCCATTTCAAACGCAGAATTTAGTTCAACAACTTGAGTTAAGTAGTCGATTGCCTTGAGGTAATTTTTTTGATCAAAATAGCTAGTACCCAAATTATTTAACGCAGTTATGTGAGTAGGCTCTATCGCCAGCACCTTAGCGTAGGCCTTTTGACCATCCACTACCCGCCCCTGCTTAACGTAGCAATTACCTAATGCGAAGTGCGCTTCTAAATAGCTAGGATCGTATACCAAAGCTCCTTTGTAGCTATGAATAGCCTCATTGACCTTGTTAACAGACTCTAAGGCCACACCCAGATTAAACTTCGCGCCAGCGAATTGAGGTGCGCATTTCACTGCTTTGCGTAAATGCTTCACGGCTTTAGCAAATTGTTTTTGCCCAAGCAACACCACACCCAACATATTATTAGCATCCGGGTTCTTAGGCTGCAGCGCTAGCACATCAAGATAGCCTTGTTCAGCACGGCTTACATCACCAGCCTGGTGAGCAGCTAAAGCAGACTGCAGTTGTTGTTCAATGGATTGCATAATCATTTTAGCTCGATGAAATGAGATTAATAAGTTTAACTTAAAATCTAAAGCAAAAAAAAAGACTCCCTAAGGAGCCTTTTATAACTTAAAAGAAAGCTTCTAATTTAGATTAGAATGCCACTTTGTAAGTCAAGGTAGTAACACCACCATCACGCTTAGCAGTCAAGTCTGCATTGCCTAGGTCCAAAGCAGCAGAAACTGTGTTTGCGTCATTAGCAGTCAAAGTCAAGTCACCAGAAGTGTAGCTCGCCTTCACTGTGTTAGTGGTAACACCAGCAGCAGAGCTAGCGGCCTTAGCTGTTACTGAAACACCATCCAAAGAGTAGGTAGCAGATACAGAGCTTGTGCCAGCGCTAGAAGCAGTAGCAGAAAGCGCAATAGCACCAACAGTAGTAGCATAAGTTGCAGAACCTACAGCTTGTGAATCAGCTGAAGACTTACCCAACTTAACAGAAAGATCACCAAATGAGTAAGTAGCACCCATAGTGTTCATTGCAGCGTTAACACCGTTTGTAGCATCAGCAGCAGCATTAGCAGTACCAAAACCAATAGTTAGACCGTTAAAGTCATAGACAGCAGACGCTTGAGTAGAAGTGCCGTTAGTTTGAGCAGCAACAGATAGACCAGCAACAGTGCCAGCATAATGCATGCCATCAGTAGTTGTGTTGGTTGTAGTAGTACCTGAAGAATCACCAACACGGCCACCGATGTCACCAGCTTGGAAAGCGGCGTCGTCATCGATAGTACCCATTGATAAAGTGCCGAAGTCGCCAGCCAAAGAAGCTTTGCCAGAAGCGCCAGTTAGAACGTTCATGCTTGCAGTAGCAGTCATGCCGTTAGCCAAAACTTCAGAAGAGCTAATGCTCAAAGCTGCTGTAGTGGTCATAGTGTTGGCGTTTGAAGCGTAAGCTACTTTAACAGAACCAGAAATAGTTGCGTCGGCTTGTGCAGCTACAGGAAGTGCAGCGGCGATCGCAAGAGCGATAATAGACTTATTCATTGAATTTCCCCTTCAATAATATTTATAAAAATTTAACTAGCTAGTTAAACACTTACTTTACCTTGCTGACCGATCTTTATAATAATGATTAGTTCAACACCGCAAAGTAATACTTTTAATTGTTTAAAAAACAAACAATTGAGAAAGAAAACCAAAAGTGCAGTCCGGTTGCCTTTCTCAATTGTCTGGTATAAACAGCTTATTCGATAATGAATTAAGCGCAGCAAATTTAACACCGTGTTAATAGTTTAACAACCGATATTGAGGCTATTTTTTTAATTGAATGGAAATAAGTTGAATATTGGTTTTATTATTATTATTTTATTTTGTAATGGTTTTGTATTTAATATATTTATTATTATATTATTACATTATTATCATTTAATGACTGGAAATGTTAAAAATGGACTACGCCAATTTGACACAGCTCTATGTCTTCGCGAGCGTAGCGCAGCGATCCAAGACCGCGGTTATGGATTCCTTCGCTACGCTCGGAAAGACTAGGAGTTGTGATTCAGTGTTAAGAATTTCAGGCATAAAAAAGGCTCCCGAAGGAGCCTTTTATAGCTTAAAAGTTAGCTTCTAATTAAATTAGAATGCCACCTTGTAAGTTACTTTAGTGTATGCTGCAACAGTATCTGTCTTACCAACACGTGCCAAAGTCAAGTCGGCGTTGCCGTAGTCTAGAGCGATAGACGCATCGGTAGTACCGTCGTCAGTCTTAGACACAGAAGCTGTCATGTCGCCAGCAACATAAGTCGCTACCAAAGTAGTGTCCTTACCAGCTGTGCTATCAATTTCAGAAGTCAAAGTAACTGCATCGGTAAGCGCGTAAGTTAAGTTGATCTGGTAATCGCCAGATGGAGTGTTGTCCATTTGAGCCTTAACAGTCAATGCATCTACAGTCATAGTGTAGGTAGCAGAAACGATAGCGCCTGGGCTAGTAGATGTAGAAGCTTTATTAGTTTGCTTACCAGCTGTAACAACTAGGTCGTCACCAAAAGAATAAGACACACCAAATGCACTCATTCCTTGATCAACACCTGCGTATCCAGCAGTTGTTGAGTTGTTAACGTCTGCTTCAGCAGAAGCGTATGCATAACCAACAGTTAGACCATTGAAGTCATAAGTAGCGCTCAACTGAGTGCTCTTTGTTTCAGCACCAATCGCAGAAACAGTAGCAGAGTCTTCATCAGCCTCAGCAAAAGCAACAACAGCGCCGTTTGGAGCAGTATTGCCGTTAACCTGTGCAGCCACAGACAAGCCAGCTGCTGTACCAGCGTAATGTACGCCATATACAGAACTAGCAGTAGTAGCGTTAATCATAGTGTTAGCAACAACTTCACCTACGTCACCCGCTTGGAACGCGCCGTCAGCGTCGATCTTACCAGCAGTAATAGTACCGAAGTCACCAGTTAGAGTAGCTGTGCCTTGGTTAGTACCACCAAAAATGTCTAAAGTAGCAGTAACAGTCATGCCGTTATCCAATACTTCAGAAGTATCAATTTTCAAAGTCGCATCTGAGTCTACAGCACCGGTGCTGCTGATTTTAGTAGTAACAGAACCAGAGATGGTTGGGTCAGCTTGTGCAGCTACAGGAAGTGCAGCCACAATGGCTAACGCGATAAGTGATTTTTTCATTGAATTTCCCCTTCAAATAAAAATAGTTTTAACTAGCAAAGGAGAGTAAGAATTCTGCAGGTTAACGCACTTTATCTTTCCTGATTATTTGGCCAACCTATTTGGCCCACGAGTAAGTACCCGCATGGGGAGGCATTGTAATGGAAAAATTGATAAAAACCAATAGATAAGAAATTTTAACTGCTGATTTTACCGATAAAAATGATATTTATTTCATTTAATGGGCGGATTAGCACGTTGTTGCGAGCCTGGTAATGACGGCCGAGCTAGGTTTGAATGGCGCCCCACTGTTTCTGTAGGCGTTTTGCAGAGATGGGTTTAACGGTACCCAGTTGCTGGGCAAATAACGACACACGGTACTCTTCTATAGCCCAGGAAAAGTCTTGGATTTGCTGGTAGGTATTAGTGTGGGGTAAACACTGAGTCGTAGCGGCCTCTACCTTATGTTGCCAGTCTCGTAGTTCCTGCACGGCGGCATTCTCTTTGGGCAATTGGCTTTTAAAACGCTCTAGCCTCGCCTCTATGGCATCAAGGTACCTGCCAAAGTGCTGTAACTGGGCCCATGGAGTTTGTGCCATAAAGTCTTTATGCATAAGCCGATCAAGCTGACCACCAATGTCTTGGTAGACGTTGGCCCAAGCCAGATTAAGCTGACCTTTGAGCTGTTTACGGACCTTGAGTTGGCGTTGGAGCAGCTTAATGGCTAATTGAGTCACATGCTCAACGGCCTCCGCATAAGCGCCACGCCGCTCTAATGACGCGGTAAACGCCAGTTGCGTGGTGGGCCAGTCTGCAACGGCCATTGAGGCGGGCAAAAACACCAACTCTGCAGCTTGATCAAATATTTGCTGCCTTAGCTGTTGCGCAGAGCCTAGGTTTGAAAACAACAACTCGGCTTGACGAAGGTTTTTATTGGCCTGCGACAAATGTTTTACTTGTTCATTCACCGCTAACCGGTACAACCTCACTAAACCGGCATGGGTTATGGCCTGCGACTCAACCTCCGAATCGGCAAACACAATATCCACATGTTTACCTTGATCCTTTATCGCTGGCCACACGGGCAGCTGCATGGAGCCTTGCTGAATGGTTAAGTTTTGCGGCAGCGCATCAAAGCTCCACTGCGTCAGCTGTTGCTGCAACATGGGGTGTTGTTGGTCTTTGCTGGTAGCAGTGGCAGAACCGGTGGCGTAATCCGTGAGCAAGCTCATAGGGTCACGGCCTTGGGTAATCACCGCGCCCTGCTCGTCTGTCACCTCAATATTCATCAATAAATGTTCTGGCAACTGAGTTTGCTGCAATAACGCCCCATCAAAGGGCCGGCCGCCAATACGCTGCAATTGTTTGGCCACGGCCTCGGTTAACTCTACATCGCCTACATTAAGGCTATCTAACAATGCTTGTGCGTATTCGGGCACCGGCACAAAGGCTTTGCGGTTCGCTTTAGGCAAACCTTTTAATAAGGCCACCAGCTTGTCTAGCAACAAACCCGGCACTAGCCATTGCAAACGCTTGAGCGGCAAGCGTTTAAGCTGGCTAGCAGGCACTTGTAGGGTGACGCCGTCTTGGGCATGGTTAGGTTCAAAATGGTAGCTTAAGGGCCAACTCATGGATTGCCACACCAGTTGGTCTGGGAAACGGTGGTTATCAATCCCCTCAGCCTGATGCTGCATTAAATCTGACTGCTCTAAGTTAAAGTAGAGACTGTGTTTTTGTTCCTGTTTTTTACGCAAACGTTCAAAGCTGGCGGCGCTCACCACCGGCGTGGTGTTGATGGCTGCTAACTTGGCGTAGTAGAAGTCGTACAACACTTGGTCGTCCACCAAAATATCGCGCCGCCTAGACTTGGCTTCTAAGGCTTCTATTTCTGCCACTAAGTTTTGGTTGTGCGCTAAAAATACACCTTTGGTGAGCAAGTTACCCTGCACTAGACCGTCCATGATGAGTAATTGCTGGCACACTTCTGGGTCAATTTTGCCATAGGCGACTTTACGCTTACTCGCCAACACTAAACCGTACAAACTCACTTGTTCAAAGGCCATCACTTGGCCTTGGCGTTTATGCCAAACCGGTTCGCTATAATTGTATTTAAGCAATGAGTCTGCGCTTTGTTCTACCCACTGGGGTTCTATTTTAGCCACGCAACGGGCAAACAAGCGTGATGTTTCTACTAGCTCTGCCGCCATAATCCATGCCGGTGGTTTTTTAGCCAGTGCAGAGCCTGGAAACAATAAAAACTTACGTTGCCGAGGGCCAGCAAACTGGCCGTCTTCGTCTTTGTGGCCAATGTGGCCTAACAAGCCTGTTAACAACGCCCTGTGCACGGCCTCGTAGCTCGCTAACTGGGCATTCACTTTAAATCCCATCTGCTGGCACATGAGCAGCAGTTGGCGGTGTACTTCGCGCCATTCGCGCATGCGCAGGTAGGAAACAAAGTTTTTGCTACACCAGTTGCGTAACTGGTTTTGGGTTAAGTCTTGGCGCTGTTGCTCGTAGTCTTGCCACAGGTTTACATAGCTTAAAAAGTCGGACTCTTTCTCTTTCCACACTTGGTGCTTAAGGTCTGCCGCTTGCTGCTTGTCTTGGGGCCGTTCCCGTGGGTCCTGGATGGTTAATGCACTGGCAATTAGTAATACTTCGCTAAGTGCATCCCAATGCGCAGCTGCCACCACCATACGGCCAATACGCGGATCTACCGGCAAACGCGCCAACTGCTTGCCTAAAGAGGTTAAGCTACGCTGTTCATCCAACCCCCCTAGTTCTTGCAACAACTTAACACCGTCGTTAACAAACCGACTGTCTGGCGCGTCAATGAAGGGGAACTGAGCAACGGGGCCTAGTTTAAGGTCATGCATCTGCAATATGACCGAGGCTAAATTGGTGCGCAAAATTTCAGCATCGGTGAATTCGGGCCGGCTGATAAAGTCTGCTTCATCATACAAACGAATACAAATACCCGCCGCCACGCGCCCACAACGGCCTTTACGCTGGTTAGCACTGGCTTGAGAGATAGATTCAATGGGCAGGCGCTGAACCTTAGAGCGGTAGCTATAGCGGCTCATACGTGCCGTGCCGGGGTCGATCACATAACGGATACCTGGTACTGTCACCGAGGTTTCTGCCACGTTAGTGGCGAGTACAATACGACGCCCTGCCGCTTTAGCAGAAGGCTGAAATACTTTTTGTTGCTCGCTAAAACTCAAACGGCCATACAGGGGTAATATATTCCACTGTTTTTGCTCTTGCTTGCGCAAGGCTAAGGCAAGGTCTCGAATATCGCGCTCGCCTGGTAAAAAAATCAGTACGTCGCCATGTAACTGGCTGTGCTGTCGTTCGTGCTGTTCGATCTCTTGTAGTGTTTGTATTACTGCAGACTGAGTATCTTGGTCTTGTTCCGATTTACCACTTATGAGTGGCCGATACCAGACGTCTACCGGAAAAGTGCGACCACTAACTTCCACCACTGGGGCATTATCGAAGTGCTGGCTAAAGCGCTCTAAATCAATAGTGGCGGAGGTAATGATGAGCTTCAGGTCGTCGCGGCGGGCTAGCAGTTGTTTGAGGTAACCTAGTAAGAAGTCGATGTTAAGGCTACGTTCGTGGGCTTCGTCGACGATGATGGTGTCGTAGCGTAATAGGTCAGGGTCTTGGCGGGTTTCGGCCAATAAGATACCATCGGTCATCAACTTAATGTGGCTGATTTCGCTGACTTGTTCGGTAAAGCGCACTTGAAAACCCACTTGTTGGCCTAAAGGCACATTGAGTTCGTCGGCAATACGTTGTGCTACGGTTCTTGCGGCAAGACGCCTTGGTTGGGTGTGGCCAATCATGCCACCCACACCGCGACCTGCTTCTAAACACAGCTTGGGCAACTGCGTGGTTTTACCAGAGCCGGTCTCCCCTGCTAACACTACCACTTGATGGTTACGGATAAGCTCAATTAATTGCTCTCGTTGGCCACTTACAGGCAGTTGTGGCGGATATTCAATTTTGGGCAATGCGTCTAGGCGGCGCTGATACGTGGCCGTACTACGCTGCGCCTTGGCTAACAGTTGCGCTTTGAGTTTGTCACAGGGTTGATTGCGTTTATCACGCTGAGCGATACGCTTAGCCAATAGTTTGAGTTCGGCTTGGTCTTTGACCATACAATCGGGTAACGCGTTAGACATGTTGAGGTGGGGTTGGTGTTAAAGCGCGCAGTTTAGCACAGTTAAAGGCTTTGGATTGCTTCGCTACGCTGGCAAAGACGGTGGGGCTAGGTTGTGTCTTTGCGAGGGCCAACGGCCCGCGGCAATCTAATACCGCGGACTAACAACGCATTAATCCCTTAACGCACGGCGCAGGATCTTACCCACGTTGGTTTTAGGTAACTCGTCCCTAAATTCAATGTCTTTAGGTACTTTGTAAGGCGTTAGGTTTTCACGGCAATGAGCTATAACGTCGGCTTCTGTGAGCGCCGGGTCGGCCTTGACTACAAACAGTTTCACCGTTTCACCCGTCACGTCATTGGGGATGCCTACAGCCGCACATTCCACAATCCCGGGATGTTGGCTGGCAATATCGTCAATTTCGTTGGGGTACACATTAAATCCAGAAACAATAATCATGTCTTTAATACGGTCGACTAAACGAATAAATCCGTCTTCTGCCAACACAGCCACATCGCCGGTTTTAAACCAACCTTCCGCATCTAACACGTCGGCTGTGGCTTCGGGGCGCTGCCAGTAGCCGGCCATGACTTGCGGGCCTTTAACACACAATTCACCCTCTTCATTAAAACCAAGGTCAGCACCGTCACTGTCGATCACCTTAACTTCTGTACCTTGCACCACCTTGCCAATAGTGCCAATACGGATGTCTTCATTAGGGTTGATGGACACTACGGGTGCTGTTTCTGTCAGGCCATAACCTTCCATTACTTCACACCCAGTAACGCTACGCCACATATCTGCCGCAGACTGCGTGAGCGCCATGCCACCAGACATGGTGTGTTTGAGGTATGAAAAATCGAGCTCAGCAAATTCTTTGTTATTACACAAAGCAACAAATAGGGTATTGAGGCCAGCAAAGGATGAAAACTTATGTTTGCTCATTTCCTTAACAAAGCCTGGAATATCCCGTGGGTTAGGGATCAGTACCACTTCGTGCCCAAGGTCACACATCACCAAGGTTAAGGTGAATGCGTAGATGTGGTACAGAGGTAGAGGCGAAATCACCACTTCACTGTCACCATCCAGCACAGACTCGGTCGCGAGGCGTACTTGCATCATGTTGGCAACTAAGTTTTGGTGCAACAACTGCGCACCTTTAGAAACGCCTGTAGTACCACCGGTGTATTGCAATACTGCGGTGTCATCTAGGTTAATGGCCACTGGCGTAGGTGCTAATTTGCCACCTTTTGCCAAGGCATCTCTAAAGCTCACCGCTTGTGGTAACGAGTAGGCAGGTACCAATTTTTTAACGCGCTTGACCACGGTGTTGATCAACAAACGCTTAGCAAACGGATGCATGTCCGCCAACTCCGTGACTAACACATGCTTGATGTCGGTTTTGGGCACCACTTCTTCGGCCAGGTTGGCCATGTTGGCGAGGATTAATAACGCTTTGGCGCCAGAATCATTAAACTGATGTTCCATTTCACGCGCTGTGTACAAGGGGTTAGTGTTAACCACCACTAAACCCGCACGCATGGCGCCAAATGCAGCAATTGGAAACTGTAATACGTTAGGTAACTGAATGGCGATGCGATCGCCCACCTCTAAGTCAGTATGATTTTGTAGATAGGCGGCAAAGTTAGCCGTGAGTCGGTCCATATCTGCAAAAGACAGGCTTTGACCCATACAACTATAGGCGGGCTTTTGGCCATACTTGCCGCACGCTTCAAGAAACACATCGGTAACAGATTGGTATTGGCCAAGTTCAACGCCAGAAATTTGAATCATAATGAACCCTTTGATTATTGTTATTTACTATTCATACCTATGCTAATCAAACATGTGTTTGAAAGCCAGTAAAACCCGTAAGTCAGCATCGCTTTATAGCCTACAAGGCCTAATTTAGTGCAATGCCTTTTCTTAACACCAGCATGTCGCCAGGACTTAATGTATGCCAAGTTTCGTTATCCGTCAAAGGTTGTGTGGCTACAACGGACACAATATCGTTGGGTGTGGTCTCTTGGCCAAAGTCTACATTGACATCGGCATCACTCAAATTGGCTTGCCCAAACGGTGCCCTGCGTGTAATCCAGCTAAGTTTGGTAGAGCAAAAACAGTACAGGTGTTCACCATCCGATAGGAGCATATTAAACACACCTAGGCTCTTTAAATACTGGCACCGCTGCTGAAGAAAATAGCGAACTACAGAATGGTCTGTGGGGCGTTTTGGAAAGGCCGTGCGTAACTCGCCCAATAACCAACAAAATACATGTTCGCTATCGGTATCTCCCACCGGTAGGTAATGGCTTAGGGGGATGCTAGAGGTGTCGGTAAGTTGGCCATTGTGGGCAAACGACCAATGCTGACCCCACAACTCACGCTGAAAAGGATGGGTATTTTCTAAACAAATATTACCCACATTAGCTTGCCGTATATGGCTGATGACAATATGCGACTTCATCGAATGACGTTGCACCAAGCGCGCAACCTCAGAATCGGAACTGGGCTGTGGGTCGTGGAACGAGCGGCAACCCTTGCCTACATAAAACGTAATCCCCCAACCATCACGATGGGGACCACAGCCACCACCACGCTGCATTAGTCCGGTAAAGCTAAAACAAATGTCGGTAGGCACGTTGGCACTCATGCCTAAAAGTTCGCACATAGGGTTGGCTCCAAGCCATATTCAGTGGAAACCCATTATCTTGGAATCTAACCTCGTTATTCAAGCGCTAATTACCATTAGGGTTCAATTGACGCCAATAATATGCTGCTTTGATGCGCATCGACATCGTTATCTTCCGATTCAGCGGACCAATGCTCACGTTGGCCGATAAAACTATCGCCTTTTTCCACCACCATTTGACGGCAGTGTACCTGCCCTGTTACTTCACCGGTTGGAAATATAACCAAGTCATCGCACCATATTTTCCCCTCAAAGTGCCCCGCAACTTGCACCAAATGGCCACGTATACGCCCATTTATTGATCCCTGAGAGCCAATGGTCATAACATTTTCTGCACGAATACTGCCTTCCATTAACACGTCCACCTGCAGTTTCCCAGTCACTTCGATGTCACCGACAAAACGATTGCCATTAGCAATAATGGTGACCGCCGTAGCTGCACCCTTACTGCAGCTAGTGTTTACTTTGTTAAAGATTGTCATTTAACCTCCTGAACTTGTTTAAATAGATCATCATAATTCGCCAAGCCCAAAGTCATAAATGGCTTAGGATTGCTTTGCTTAGCTAAAAATTTGATTTCGTAATGTAAATACTGCTGGCTACCACGCCATTGGCCGTAGCCAATATGGGGGTACCCTTTATGCACCGTAGGTCTACGCCTTTGTGCATTTTATTGGCCCCAGTAATGGGGTGTTTTCGAGGGCCGTATTTAGACGTAATTAACGTTCGTTTAGCCAACGGCCAGGCACTAGGTATGTGCGCCAGTAAAGTAAGCCTGTGCGAGCGGTGAGTAGCATTTTTGGCACCTTGCTCATATCAAATTCGGCACCTTGTTGTGTGCCTAACAGGCTTTCTAGTTGCCTCAGGCTAAGCTCCATGGCAGTTGACCTTTGCGTGTACCGCAGCAACTGCTGGCTGATTTCGTAGCGTGAGTGGGTCAGTTCTGACAAACGTCGTTCGAGTGCTTGAATAGTAAATTGGTCTTGCTGAGCTTGACTCTGTAACTGCTCCAACGAAGCTGAAGCTGCATGCGCCA
>ENA-UZWW01003563-UZWW01003563.1-metagenome-genome-assembly--contig:-Day-5--50m-contig-3563_pt1 | contig 16942 bp, 11 predicted proteins | sample MGYA00260348_ERZ794908 | MGnify/ENA metagenome assembly ERZ794908
TTGCAGGGCAAAAGCGATGAGGCTCGAGAAGCACTGGCCGAAGCCAGACGCATTGGCCCAACCGATTGGGGCCTTGAGGCCTTCCTGCGAAGGTTGAGGATCAAATGGGGAGACAACCCTGACATATTGCGTCCGCTGACCTCAGGTTTGAAGAGCTTAGAGGAGGGACAAGCGCCGCTGGATAGATTAGGGGACCAAGCCCATGACGGCGCGTTGGCCCCAGCTAATCAACTCGCTAAACTGTCGTCGAGACAGAAATCAGTGCTCGAGATAGCGCTGACCGGGAAGTTAAACAAAGCCATCGCAGATGAACTGAACATCGCCGAGGGTACGGTAAAGTCACACCTTTCTGCCGTTTTTAAAATTTTGGGCGTCAAAAACCGCACCGAAGCGGTCTACTTACTATCACAAAGACAGGCTGCGCCGGATTTCAAACGTCCCTAGAACGGTCATATGGTGATTGCTGATATTCCGTTAAATTTAGGGCTCAGTTGACTCTAGGGTTCGCGTCATGCGTTTCGTGAAATAATCCGATTCTGGTAGGGTTTTGTTTCGATGGCCTAACCACAAAAAGGCGATGGTTGTTAACGCGATGTAGATCAATAGTTGTGAATAAACAGCAACAGCCCTTTTGATATATGCGTAGCTGCCATTCCAAAGTTAGAGAATATCGCAGTGACCTGCTTTTTGTGCAGGATGAGATTTTCGCATTAAGACTGATAGATAACGCGCCGGTGTGAGTTGCATTACACGCCTGATCAGCAATGTGCTGCTGCTATCCCGCGGAGCTCGGTCGTCAGTTAACATTTGAAGCAGCACATCACGCTGAGATGCGGTGTCCCGGCTATACGCCCATCCGCATCTTACCTAGGAAATTTCCTTTGCCAAGCTTCACACCTTTTGCTCTTAAAAGATCGTAGCCAGTTGTGGCGTGAAAATAGAAATTCGGCAAGGAAAAGCTTAAAAGAAAATTCGCGACTGTAAATGGCAGCTCTGTCTTACCCATGCGAAATGTCACGTGCTCACCGGCTCTTGCGTCCAATTCGCTTGCATCAGTCGCGTTGACTGCATCGAGAGCGGATTGAACGTGCGCAGTGAGTCCGGCGTAGTCAAACGCTAGGGAGAAATCGGGTGGGCCGGCATTGCCTGTTTTTGCACTCGTGAGCGCATTCATTGAGTGATGGGCAACAGATATCATCTGGAAGTGCAGAGGTTGCATGTCGTCAATCAACCGAAGGTTTACTGCGTCATTGATGTCTTCACCAATCTCCTCGTAGTGTGCCCGACCCTTCTCAAGATAGCCCAGCACACTCGGCAGAATTTGTTGGTAAGTTGAAATAACGGTTTCGGAGAGAAGCTGGTTCATGAAGCGTCCTTATTGATTTGAAGATAAAAGAGTCTTGTCTAATATATCCAAAAACTACGCAGCTAAAAAGCGATTGCCAGCGGCGCTGGTAAAATTGCATCCGAAAACGCACTCTTTTATTCTAGATGGTGGCAATACAAACAAAACTAAGAGGGCAAGAGTATGAGCGTAGAAGGAAAGGTAGCAATTATTACGGGTGCGGGCGGCGGTTTGGGTCGCCAGCATGCACTACTTTTGGCCAAACATGGCGCCAAAATCGTAGTGAATGACTTGGGTGGTGCGGTAGATGGCTCGGGCAAGAGCGATGCCGCAGATGAAGTTGTGAAAGAAATTCGAGCTGCTGGCGGTACTGCCGTCGCAAATAAAGATTCCGTATCAGACCGGGCGGGGGCAAAAAATATTGTAGATACCGCCGTCAATGAGTTTGGAACCGTGGACATTGTGGTCAACAATGCAGGTATTTTGAGGGACAAGTCTTTCAAGAAAATGAGCCTTGATGAGTGGGATCTTGTGATAAACGTTCACTTAATGGGGTCCGCATACGTTACCTGGCACGCATGGCCAATTATGTACGAACAAAACTACGGTCGGGTTGTGTTCACTTCTTCCGTCTCGGGCATCCTCGGTAGCTTCGGACAGGCGAATTATGGTGCGGCTAAAATGGGCATGGTGGGTTTAATGAACAATCTCTCGCGCGAGGGTGCATCTCACAATATCCACACAAATTGTTTATCCCCTGGTGCCGCGACACGAATGACCGCGAGTGTGCCAGGCTCAAGTATTGACGCTGATAATCCAGATGCGGGTAATCATCCGGGACAAGTGAGTCCGGTGATTTTGTACCTCTCTTCGACGGATGCTCCTAACGGACGCATCATTCAGGCTGCGGGTGGTAAGTTTGCGTCAGACGCGGTGTACGCGAACACGGGTATAGATTTGGGTGTGGATGCGACAGCGGAAGATTTCATCGAAAATGCAGATGCAGCGTTGGATATGTCTGACGCGGTCGTTAAAACCAAGTTCTGGCGCCAATAGGAACGGTTGTTTGCGATCAATCAGCCAATTGAGGGCATCATATGGCGACCTTAGAAACATTCAGAACGGAAACAAGGGCGTGGCTTCAGGATAATTGTCCAGAGGTCATTCGAGGTTCAGGACTGAGCTTCGCTGGTGGAGACAAGGAACCGATTCAAAACGAGGACTTTAAGTCTTGGTTTGACGCTTGTGTGAGTCGTGGTTATACGGTGCCCTCTTGGCCGCGAGAATATGGTGGTGCCGAATTGAGCCCTGCAGAAGTCAAAGTGCTGCATGAAGAGATGCGAGCAATGAGGGCTCCTCAGCCTCTCGTGGGTATGGGTTATTCCATGATCGGTCCGACATTGCTTGAAATGGGTGACGATGAGCAAAAGGCGCGTCACCTGTTGCGTATTGCCCGGGGAGAAACGCGCTGGTGTCAGGGTTACTCTGAGCCAGGTGCTGGCTCAGATCTAGCGGCGTTGCAAACCAGAGCAGTAAGTGATGGTGACAGCTATGTTGTTAATGGCTCAAAGATCTGGACGTCAGGTGCAGATAAGGCGGACTGGATCTTCTGCCTTGTCAGGACCGACCCTAAAGCGTCGAAGCATGAAGGTATCAGTTTTGTGTTGTTTCCCATGGATGCATCAGGTGTCACGGTGAAACCTATCGTTCTGATTGCTGGCACCTCGCCGTTCTGTGAGACGTTTTTTGATGATGTTAAGGTACCTAAATCCGAACGGGTGGGCCCCGAAAATCGAGGCTGGGCGATTGCAAAACGGTTATTGCAGCATGAGCGTTTTTCAATCGGTGGCCCAAGTGCACCCAGCAAGGCAAATAAACTTTCCAGCATTGCAAAACAATATGTAGGAGAGTTGGACGGTAAGTTAGCTGACGCTCATCTGCGGGACGATATCCTAAAGAACGAAATGAGTGCCCGCGCATTTAAGTTGACGACACAACGCAGTGCGCAGGAAAACGCCAAAGGTGAGTCCATTACCTTCGCAACGTCAATGTTCAAGTACTACAGTACAGAACTGACCTGTGAAGAAGATGAGTTGAAGCTAAAAGCGATGGGAACGCAATCCTTGGGTTGGGAGGGAGAAAATTTTTCCCGAAGAGAAATTGCGATTACGCGTAGTTGGCTGTTCGACAAGGCCTTAACCATTGCTGGCGGTAGTTCCGAGGTTCAGCTAAACATCATTGCGAAAAGGGTACTGTCGTTGCCCGACTAGTGCTCAAAAATAGATGGCAAAAAAAAGGGTCTCATTCGAGACCCTTTTTGTTTGCTCTTGTTGCTGGATTTAGCAAGCTTCGAACAAGCCTGCTGCACCCATGCCGCCACCGATACACATGCTAACGATGCCGTATTTCTTTTCACGTCGCTTCAGTTCACGAACGATATGGCCAGTTAGACGTGATCCAGTCATGCCGAATGGGTGACCAATTGAGATTGATCCGCCATTAACGTTGTAGATTTCCGGATCAATTTCAAGATTGTCACGGCTGTACAGACACTGAGAAGCAAATGCTTCATTCAGTTCTACGAGATCGATATCACTCATGGACAGACCTGCAGATTTCAATAGCTTCGGAATGGCGAATACTGGACCGATACCCATTTCATCTGGCTCNNCCACGGAAGTAAGCCATTGGCTCAAGACCAAGCTGCGCTGCACGTTCTGCGCTCATCACCAGTGTCATTGATGCGCCATCAGAAAGCTGTGAAGAGTTACCGGCCGTTACGCTGCCATCTTCAGCAAAAACAGGGGGCAAGTTAGAGAGGCTTTCGAGTGTTGTGGTCGCGCGATTACATTCGTCGCTGCTGACAGTGCCTTCAACGATTTCAGTTTCTTTTGTTTCTTTGTTGACAACTTTCTGCCACTTAACCGTCATTGGCGAGATTTCATCATCAAAAAGTCCTGCTTCCTGCGCTGCTGCTGTGCGCATCTGTGACTGATAAGAAAACTCGTCTTGGGCTTCACGTGTGACCTGGTAACGGTTGGCAACGACTTCCGCAGTATTCCCCATTGCCATAAAGATGGCGGGTGATTTCTCAAGGATAGTGGGGTGCTGCTCGGATTTACCGTGACTTTGACGCTGACCAGCAGAAATGGACTCAACGCCACCGGCGATCATCACGTCCGAGTAACCGCTCGCAACCTGTGTTGCAGCCATGGCAATCGAGTTGAGACCTGAAGAACATGCTCGGCTGATTGTGGAGCCGGCTGTGGTCAGTGGCAGGTTAGAAAGAACAACGGCCAATCGGGCCAAGTTGCCGCCCTGTTCGCCAGTCTGTCCTGCAGCACCAACGATCACGTCCTCTACTTCGGCTGGGTCAAGCTTAGGGTTACGTGCAAGCAATGAATCGATGCAATGCGCAACCATATCGTCTGGTCTTGTTAGATTAAAGGTTCCTCGAAAAGATTTGGCCAATCCTGTTCTTACACTGTCTACGACTACTACATCGCGCATATATGCCTCCAATGAAATGAATTCATTTGTTTAATGTTATTTTCGGTTGTTGCCTGTAGCGAAAACTATCGCTTCTCCACAAGTGGGTCGGCTATTTTGCCTCTATACAGGCACGAGATACAAGCAAACAAAGCTGATGTAGTTGCGTGATAGCCTGCAATAGACTTGACTAATTAGGCTTGAGCTCGCTCATGATTGTTAAAGCGCTTGGTAACTCTGCTGCAGATGGTCACAACTCTCGGATAAACCGCCAGGGTGATTACGTGCAAGCCATACCGACCTGTGGGTTTTTATCGCTTTCTCGAGGTTTTTACGAAGATTGCTGGGTTTGATGCGAGCGCCGCGATAGACCTGTAAACGATGTATGCCGTGGCGTGCAAGCGCTATCGCGTTTTTAAGCTCTTTTTGCAGCAGTGCTTTGTCTTTTGCCGGCGCTATTTCTGGAATCATGGCTTCGAGATCAAGGAATGCCGATTCACACAATTCGAGCGCTGTATCAGGTATGTCGGTGACCGCTAACGGCTCGTTGCCCATATTCCAGAACAGTAACCTGTTAAATATTGTCTGATTACGCAGTTTCGAGGGTGCGCTGTCCATGACCAGCCCGAGATTCCAGAGGATTTCGCCGGTTTTTCCGCTTTTATCTCCTAGGAATCGCCGGTTAATGCCAAGCACTGGATCAATTTTTTTGGTGCCCGCGTGATTCCACGCGTGACACGCGCCTAAGAGGAAACCAGCATAACTGACCGGTAAGTACTGATGATGGCCATAATCGCCCCAGTCGGTCACAAGATAGCCGTCTGCACCGTATTTTTTGCCTTGGCGCGCGGCGTTAGCAAGATTCGTTTGCATATTCGTTGTGCGTCCGGTGAGCGAATTCCAGCTGGAGGTGCCAGGACAGACGTAGAATGGGATTTTTTGTGCCGCCATCAATTTGCATTCACGGGCGAAAGGATGGTTACCCTCGTAGCCCCAATTTAAGGCGATCAAATTTTTAGAGAGTCTTTTGAGGCACTCGGGTTCTTTCAGGACGATGTCGCTCCAAAACATCATCTTATGATCACGTTTGTCGACCTGTTGCTTGATCTTGGCGAGGAAATCTATATAGACATTGGTGGCGCCTTCTTTTTGGCATTTTGCTTTGCTCCACCCTTCACCGAGTTCCCAGGGTTCATCGCCACCAATGTTAAAGTATGGACTGTCGAATAATGGTAGATATTCGTCGTAAAGCTCGCGCAGCAGTTTGACGCTGGCGGCGTTAGGCTTGAGGGTGCTGCCGAAAGGGATATGTTTGCCGCCAAAGGGGTGAATAAAACCATCAGGGCACTCCGCCAGATGATGATAGGTAGGATGACGTAACCATCGTTCAAAATGACCAAAGGAATTTAGGTTAGGTACGAGATCTATGAAGCGATCTTCACAGTATTGTCTGATGTTGATAATGTCTGATGCGGTGTATGGTGACGCGTCTTGCCATACCTGTCGATGATTTGAAAACGCAAAGGTATGCTCGGTGTAGAGCTGGATCTGGTTATATTTCAACGTTGAGAACTGATCAATGAGTGTCAGCAGGGTGTCCATGGTCGGTACTTTTGTCCGGCTGATATCAAGCATGACACCCCGGGCTTTGATATCTGGCCAATCTGAAATACTGAAACACGGAAGCGCCGTTAGTGGCTGAGGTTCAGTCTCAAGTAAAACATGTTCAAAGATCTGAGCAAGCGTTTGCAGTGCGCTGTTTACGCCGGCTTCGCTGGAGGCTTTGATGCGAAGTGAGTCTTTTGAACACGTGATTTCGTAGTCTTCTTTCTTTTTTCCCGCTGCTCGCGAATTTGGCCGAATGTTGTGTGTGCCAGGCCTTGTTATGGTTCTGTGCGTTTTTGTCGCAGAAACGTCGATCCACAGCAAAACGCTAGCTTCAGTGGGCTTACCAAAGGTGAGCTCGGTATTCGCAGTTAACCGCGATTGAAATCTGTGAATGCTCGCGGCGAGCCTGTCTGAGCAGGGGTTTGAAATTGAGATGTATCGACGTTGATCAAGGCAAAAAGCGTCTTGTCTGATGCGAAGTTTTTTTACGGGTGGATAAAGTGCAAATGTCATATCGCCGATATTTCCCTGATTGGTTCTAATGATAGGTTCATATTACAGTGAATGAAAACAGCCTTACAAACCATAGACAATTTTGATAGTTTCGGTTGTATTGGTTTAGGTCGTTTTAATGCGGGCGCTGAGCGTCGAGATTTAATAATAAAGGGAAAATCTGATGTCGAAATATATCCTGTCCATCGATCAGGGAACGACGAGTTCCAGAGCGATTATCTTCAATGAAAAATCAGAGATACTGAGTGTCGCGCAGCAGGAGTTTACGCAATTTTTTCCTGAAGATGGTTGGGTGGAGCACGATCCTGAGGAAATCTGGCAAAGCACACTGGGTGTTTCTCGAGAGTGTATTGAAAAACTCGGGGTCCAAGCGTCGGAGATTGCAGCGATCGGCATCACAAATCAAAGAGAAACAACCATTATCTGGGATAAGTTAACGGGTCAACCGATTTACAATGCAATCGTCTGGCAAGACAGGCGAACAGCTGAATTTTGTACAGAGCTTGAAGAACGTGGGTTGGGTCAGGTCGTCACCAAAAAAACGGGTTTGCTGCTAGATGCTTATTTCTCAGCCACGAAAGTCCGATGGCTACTCGATAATGTCGATGGTGCGCGAGCGCGAGCAGAGCGAGGTGAGTTGCTGTTTGGCACCGTCGACTGTTTTCTACTTTGGCGACTGACCAATGGTCAGAGTCACAAAACGGATGCGAGTAATGCCTCGCGTACCATGCTGTTCAACATTCATTCACAGGAATGGGATAAAGAACTTCTGACTGAGTTGTCTGTACCCGAGGCCATGCTGCCAGAGGTTGAAGACTGTGCCGCTGATTTTGGGTTTGCATCAGCAGAACATCTTGGAGCAGAAATTCCCATTGGTGGTATTGCAGGCGATCAACAAGCAGCCCTGATTGGCCAATGTTGTTTCGAACCGGGCATGACCAAAAGCACTTATGGCACAGGATGTTTTGTTATTATGAATACGGGTGAAAAACCCGTGGAGTCATCAAACAGATTGCTCACTACCGTCGGGTATCGATTGAATGGAAAAGTTTCATACGGGCTAGAGGGGAGTATCTTTGTCGCCGGTGCTGCGGTTCAGTGGTTGCGCGATGGCATTAAATTAATATCCGATGCATCGGAAACCGAAGCGATAGCAACCTCGCACCCTTCGTCCAACGGCGTCTATCTCGTGCCCGCCTTCACAGGCTTGGGCGCACCCTACTGGGACCCCGGTGCAAGGGGCGGCATTTTGGGACTGACAAGAGACAGCAGCATCGAAGATATAGTGACCGCGACATTGCTGTCTGTATGTTATCAGACCAGAGATTTGCTGGAAGCGATGGCAAAAGATGGCGTGATGCCAACAATTCTTAGGGTAGACGGTGGTATGGTCGCGAATAGCTGGGTTGCTCAGGGTCTTGCTGACCTGGTTCGAATTCCGGTTGATCGACCTGAAGTCACCGAGACTACAGCGCTTGGGGTGGCTTACCTGGCAGGCTTGCAGGTTGGTATCTATGATTCGCTGGAGGAAATATCATCGCAATGGCGAAGTGAGCGGGCTTTTCAACCTCAAATGGCGCAAAACGAAAGCAACTTGCTTTACCAAGGTTGGCAGGAAGCGGTTTCAAGAGTTCGAACTCAGCCATAATCTAATATCTTTGCTGTGACCCTTGATCAACTGAGCGTGCATGTGCGTGACGCTCGAGGCGGTAAACGCGCGCTTTTTCAGCGGGGTCTTCAATTACATAAACCTCACAAGTTTGAAGTTTATGACACAATCCTAAAGCGTATCCGAGCGTAGACTCCTGAGTGTGATAATTACGCTAAAACTGAGAAATGGACACGGTCGCACAGCAAAGATCCCGAATTTATAGGGTTGCCACACTGGCTGCGGGTGTTTTCGTGCACTTGCTGGTTTGCTGGACGATGCTTTCTCTTGGCTTTATGTCGATTGAGCCTCTTAAGTTTCTCGGTCTCTCATCGCTGGCTGTCGCCGGATTTATCTTTTTCTTGCTGACGGTGATGATGGAGTGGAATCTTGCGTTAGAAGATCCCGACATGTCGCTCGTACAAATGCTATGGACAGTAAGCATGGTCATTGTCACATCTTACTTTGTTGAAGAGCTTACGGCTGTGGTTGTATTTTCCGGGCTTGCAATGACCTTTATCGGCGCGACCCGACTCTCTCATCGAGAACTTGGATATTTTTGCGTCTACAGCATTGCTCTCTACGGCATTTCGGTATCTTTCAAATCAGGGGTTGATTCAATGACCTGGCTGACTGAGATAGCGATTCTTGTCGCGGTTGGGGTTGTGCTGTTGGTGGGACCAATACTGTGTCGGTTTGAAATGGGTAGGGTAGAAACGGTACTCGTTAACAAAAATGCTGAATTGACGACAGCACTCCGTCAAATCAAACAACTAGCTGTGAAAGACGAGTTAACCAGTGCGTTTAATCGGCGTTATCTCAGTGATTTTATGGTGCAGCAAAAAGCCATGGCGGACCGACATTCCTACTTCTTTAGTCTTTGTTATGTTGACTTGGACTTTTTTAAGCGAGTAAACGACAGATTTGGTCACAGCACCGGCGATGCAGTACTGCGGCAATTTGCTGATATCGCGGTTCAGGTGCTGCGCGAGATAGATTGTGTCGCCCGTGTCGGTGGTGAAGAGTTTATCTTGGTGCTCAGTGGTACCTCTGAGCAAGATGCCCAAGCGGCGGCCGAAAGAATCTGTTTCAAACTAGCGAATCTTCAGGTAAGTCAGTCAGACCCCAATTATCGTATCACAGCATCTATCGGCATCACGGCATACAGGCGACACGAAGCAGCTTTGGAGACAATGGGTCGAGCAGACAGGGCATTATATGAGGCAAAAAATAATGGTCGAAACCGTATTGTCATCGCTGATCATGACGCCGAACCGGATCTTCTGCGGGCACGAGGCTGACGGGTANNCCCAACCACCATCAGTAGTAGAGTGACGATGGACAAACGACAAAACACCAGATTTGCGATTGAGTTGAATGCGTTGGTTCACCCTCAGAATGAGCCTTCATGGTTATGCACTATTAGGGACTTTTGTCGCGGTGGCATGCTTTTGCTGGAACAGGAAACCGGGCCGGTGCGTTCCACCATGCCCGGGATTCATCCCGGTGAAACTGTCGGTATCCACTACTATATTCCCACTAAAAATAAAGATCTGCATTTTCGACTCGAAGGGCAAATTGTTCGTGTTATGCGCACGGGGCTTGGTATCAAGTTTAAAGAAGAGATGGCTGACCATGCGATTACAGCGTTAATGAACCATGCCAACAGCCGGACGTCGAGTGCTTTGGAACCCAAGTCTGCAGTGGCTGAGCGCCGGGTTGCCCAAGACAACACCTTAAGTCCTGCCTCGCGTATATCCGAGGCCAATTCAGAGGTTCGTCGTCTTAACCTAGCCGACGAAGACTTGAGCAGCGGAAAGATCTCTCAGGCTGACACGAGAAAAATTATTGCAGCGATCAGAGAGGAAGTGACGAAATTGCTGTTGGAAATCAACGCCGCATTCTTTTCTTACATGGACGATGAGTTGCTCAAGCTTGCTCGTGACGCAAAAAGTAATGCGGAGCAAAGTGAATACTTTGCCGCCATGTCTAATCTAGAGAAGGCAAAAGAACAGGTGAAGCAGTCGTTTATTCAGGAGGTTGTTGATCAAATCGATCATCCTCGGGATCTTCGAGCGCTACTTGAAGCGCGCCGCAAAGCGGAAGCGGAACGAAAGAAACAGCAGTCTGAAAAAGTTCGCCTTTCACTCGTAAATACCGATGAATTTGAAGATTGGCTAGCGGTCGCGAATCTAGTTTCGCGCAGTGAACGCGCTTATGACAAGTATCTGCAAGGGATTCAGGCGCGATTGGGTATGCTGGTTGATTCCTGGGGTCACAACGAAGCAAATCCGTTGGGAACGGCTGTATTTTGCCACGCTTTTGATCATGCGATCCGAATGGTGGAGCTGACCAAAGAAATCAGGCAAAAGGTCTATGCGGGCTTCGAAGCCAAAGCCTTGCCGAGCTTTCGAAATTTTTATATTGCTGTCACTAAGTTGCTCGAGGACAGTCAAGTGTTTCCTGATTTAGATGAAGATTTCATTAATCTTTCTGCGACAGTTTCCTCGCGTCGCATAGTCAATGATGATCCAAAGGCTTCTACGAAAGCGCATAGAAAGGCAGCGAAACAAGAGGGGGTTGAGGAAAACATTAAAGCGTCAGAACAATATGTTGCAGATGATCACAAAATTTTGCTCGAAGAGCGAAGTGATCGAAGAGCGGGTCGCCCTGCATCTGGCAGACGCGCAGCCGGTGATGCGACTTCAATAGGCGATATTTTTAGTGCGGTTCGTTCTCTCATCGGTGACGAGCCAGATGATGATCAAGATTTTATCGAGGTTGATGAGGTTCAGAGTTTGTTGCGCTCGCTTCAGGTACGGCAAGCACCCGGTCAAAGAGTCAATGTTCGTCAACAGTTAGTCGAAGCCGTATCGCGTGTCGGGGACGAAAGGCGTATTTCACCCAAAGCCCTCGAAAGCATGGCGATTGTTGAAAACCTGGTAGATACGATTGAAGACGATTCCATGTTGTCGAGCAGTGCCAAAAGCTGGATTCGGCAGATTGAATTGACCCTAGACAAAGTCGCAACCGACACAGGCAATATTCTGGATGAAAAGAATCCGCATCCCGCGTTGGCGGTGATTAATCAGTTGGCAAAGCTGGGTGGAGCAGAATCAGGCAGTATTCAGCGTGATGTTGAACATATACTGGAAGATATTAATATCAAGTACGATGAGAATCCTGAAATATTCAATGTCGCATCGAGTAAACTACAACCTCTTCTTGATCGTCAGTCTCGTGCTTTCAACGGTAATGTTCAGCGCACGGTAAAAGCGAGCGAAGGTAAACAGACATTAGTCAATGCGCAACGTGCTGTGATTGAGGAACTGGACGGTCGTTTTTCGGGACGGGAAGTGCCTGATGTGATGATGAAGCTGCTAATGCCCGGTTGGCGGAATCTGATGGTTAACACGCACCTTCGTCAAGGGCCCGGCAGTTCAGACTGGAAACGTCATATTCAGGCACTAGACCAAGTTTTTTATCACCTCGAAGGAACGGCAAACCCAACGGATTCGGAACAATATATCGCGCCAGAAAATCTCTTGGAAGAAATTGAGCAGGGCTTGGATTCTATTTCTTTCGAACCGGTAAGGCGGATACCGTTGCTCAACACATTGCGTCAACTGATCGTTGCCGGTGGACATCGCGAAAACGTCAAAATGGTTGAAATGCCGAAGGAGACCATCGCAGAAGCGGTTGGTTTCGGTAATGTTTTCGAGCAGGCAGTGAAACGCGAGCAGATCTTGTCGGAAAAATCTGGAGACAATGATTGGCAGGTGCAGCTAGGACGTGCGACTCGGTTGCATGTAGGAGAGTGGGTCGAATTCAGCGAGTTACCTGAGCATAACCAGATTTCCATTGTTGCTTGGGCAAATGAGGGGCACGGCGCTTACGTATTTGTTAACCGACGAGGTGTGAAGACAAGCGAACTCATGGTGGAAGAATTAGCCTCCATGTTGTTCGAACATCGTGTAAAGATCCTAGATGAGTCAGAAATCCCTTTGACTGACCGGGCCTCGCACCGAATGTTGCAAAACATGCACAATCAATTGACCTATCAGGCGGCCCATGATGAGTTAACCGGACTCATCAACCGGAAAGAGTTTGAGCGAGTGCTCTCACAGGCGCTTATATCAGCGAAGAAAAGTAATATCGGCCATATAGTTGCCTGTCTTGATTTGGACCAGTTCAAGGTCATAAATAATGCGGCTGGGTATACAGCAGGTGATAGGTTGATCAAGGAACTCGGCAGCTTGCTTAGCGTTCGCCTTGAGGGCAGTCAATTTGTCCTGTCGCGACTCGGTGGCGATGAATTTGGTGTGTTGATTGAAGATTGTAAAAAAGAATCTGGGCTCATCGTAATTAGAGAGCTATGTGATGCGATTAAAAGATTTCAATTCAAGTGGGAAAATGATTCGTTCAAGTTAACCGCGAGTTGTGGTGTCGTTTATCTCAATATTGATACTGAAAGTGTGTCCTCTATTCTGCAGAGCGCTGATTCCGCATGTTACGCAGCTAAGGATGCTGGAAGAGACCGGCTACATGTTTATGAAGCTGGCGATTCGGAGATGGAACACCGCATGGACGTCATGGATTTCGTCTCCCAGATTGACCACGCCCTTGAAAATGACAGATTTATGCTTAACTGTCAGAAGATAGCGCCAATTGACGAAGATAGTGGAGATCATGCGCACTACGAGGTGTTGTTGGCCGTACTCGATGAAAACAACGAACCCATGCCACCACAGGACTTTATCGTCGCGGCAGAAACCTATAATCGAATGGGCGCTATTGATCGGTGGGTCATCAAGCATGCGTTCCAGTTTATTGCCGCGAACATTCTAAAGTTTGATGGATTAGGCGCATTCTCGATTAACATTTCAGGCAACTCATTGACAGAAGATGATTTCATGGAGTTTGTACTGGAACAGTTTAACGAGACTCGGTTACCTGCTTCGATGATCTGTTTTGAGATTACCGAAACCTCAGCAATTGGCAGTCTCGATAGAGCCATTGAGTTTATGGAAAAGCTGAAGGTCATTGGTGTGCAGTTTTCACTTGATGACTTTGGTACGGGTTTGTCGTCTTACTCGTATTTGCGCAACTTGCCAGTTGATTACCTCAAGATCGATGGTGTTTTCGTGAAAGACATCATGACCAATCCAAGTGACTACGCGGTTGTGAAATCAATTAATGAGATCGGGCACTTTATGGGTAAGAAAACGATTGCTGAGTACGTCGAAGATGATCAGGTGCTGGAAATGCTGAGAGATATCGGCATCGATTTTGCGCAGGGTTACGGTATAGAAAAGAAAGTGCCGTTAACTGATCTCCTGACGATGTAAAAGAGGCTGCACCATGCAGCCCCTCTTTACGTCGCGATCAAGCAGTCTCAGATTTGCTCAATCAGCTCACAAACAATGTCCACCATCTGGTCTGCCTCTTCATCGGATAAAATAAGCGGTGGTAGCATTCTGATCACACTATCACTGGTTACATTGATCAGAAGACCTTTGTCTTTTGCTTTCCTCGAGAGCTCAGGGCAGGGTGCGTCTAACTCGACGCCGAGCATGAGTCCGGTGCCGCGAATGTCTTTGACGCAGTTTAATCCTGCCAGCTTATTTCGAAACCTGTCTTTAATTCGTTCACCCAAGGCTGCGGCCCGGTCAGGCAGGTTTCGCGATAGGATTTCATTTACAACAGTCACAGCAACGGAGCAGGCAAATGGATTGCCGCCAAAAGTTGATCCGTGATTGCCGGGCACAAAAACCTCAGCAGCTTTACCCTTAGCCAGACAAACGCCGATGGGGATACCGTTAGCTAATCCCTTAGCAGTGGTGAGCAGGTCAGGTACGATGCCGGCCTGCTGGTAATTGAAGTAGGTTCCTGTTCGGCCGTTGCCTGTTTGTACTTCGTCGAGGATCAAAAACCAGTTATTTTCGTCACAAATCCTGCGAAGCGTTTGCAGATAACCAGCATCAGGGATCTGAATCCCGCCTTCGCCTTGAATGGGCTCTACCATGACGGCGACGATACTGCTGTTATTCCGAGCGATGTTTTCGATGGCTTCAACGTCATTAAAAGGTGCCCGAACAAAACCGTTTAACAATGGTTCAAAACCAGCTTGCACCTTGCGACTGCCAGAAGCTGTTAGGGTTGCCATGGTTCGGCCGTGAAATGATGCGTCAGCGACGATAATAGTCGGCTGGTTGATGCCGTTTTGTTTGCCATGGAGACGACTTATTTTTATTGCGCACTCGTTAGCTTCAGCTCCACTGTTACCGAAGAACATATTGTCCATGCCGGTAATTGATATGAGTAGATCAGCAAGTTCTTCCTGTGCAGGTATCCGATAAATGTTTGACGTGTGCATCAGCTGAGAAGCCTGCTGGCTGATCGCTTCGGTGACGACTGGATCTGCGTGTCCAAGCGCTGTTACGCCAAGGCCCGCGAGTCCATCAAGGTAGCGATTGCCTGCCTCGTCAATTAACCATGCACCTTCGCCTTTGGTGAAGGCAACATCCATTCTACCGTAGGTTTTCATCAGAGATTCGGTCATTTCTATTTCCCGCTGGAAAAAGCAGCCGATAATAAACTAGTGAACGCTTTCAGGAAACACTGGAATACTTCAAAATAGCGGTAATATTGTAATTTTGGACATAATTTATGTCACCGATTGAACTTTCGATCCTGGTGAGCCGGGTTGAGTCTGTTTGCGGCGAGATGGGTGCGGTGCTGAAAAGAGCTGCGTTTTCGCCCAATATCAAAGACCGGCTGGATTTTTCCTGCGCACTCTTCGATGCAAATGGCGGACTATATGCGCAGGCTGCGCACATCCCGGTGCATTTAGGCAGCATGGCATATGCGATGGCGGATATTGTGTCTGGCCCTGACTGGCGTGAAGGTGATGTGCTTGTCATAAATGACCCGTTTCTCGGAGGTACACATTTGCCCGATGTCACCATGGTTGCGCCTCTATTCTGTGACGGTGTGCTGTTGAGCTTCGTCGCAAACAGGGCCCACCACGCCAATATAGGTTCGGATACACCGGGATCGATGCCAGTTTCCAGTTCAATAGAAGAGGAAGGGGTCGTTATTCCGCCGACTTTCATCTATCGGGAAGGTAAAGCCGTGGATGATCTCGAGCCAGGTTTGGCGGCTTTGATGGAAGGCGCATCAAGTGGAGATTTTTCTGCTCAGTTGAGTGCCGTTCGAGTTGGGCTAGTGCGCCTTGAAAGTCTCGTTCAAAGGTTCACCAATCGCGGGAAGACTGCGGAAACTAAGGCAAATCCGCTTGATTTTACGACCGCGATCGAAGAGATAAATAGATACGGTAAACGTATGTCACAGGCCATGGTGAATAAGATTCCTAATGGCAGCTATGAATTTTCAGATGTCATGGATGACGACGGCTTCGGTAATGTAGATGTACCCATAAATGTGAAGCTGCACGTCAGTGATGATCGGGTGGATGTTGATTTCACCGGTACGTCGCCTCAGGTAAAAGGAAACATAAACTGCCCCATATCAGTCGCTGCAGCGGCAGTCTTCTATGTCTTCCGATGTTTGTTACCGGCTGAGGTGCCAAGTTGTGCCGGGACTTTTGACCCTATCCGAATTTTAGCGCGGAAGGGATCTTTGGTGAATGCGAACAGACCTGCTGCCACTGCGGCAGGTAATGTTGAAACGTCAATGCGCATTGTTGATGTCGTGCTCGGTGCCTTGGCAAAAGCGCTGCCTGATCAGATCCCTGCAGCCTGTCAGGGGACCATGAACAATTTAGCGATGGGCAATCATCAGTCGACCGTGCCATGGGACTACTACGAGACGATTGGCGGTGGATTAGGTGCCTCGGCTGGCAGGCCCGGCCTATCTGCGGTTCAGGCGCACATGACCAATACGTTAAATACGCCAATCGAAAGTGTAGAAAGTCATTATCCACTTCGGGTGAAGACCTACGCGATTCGAGAAAATTCAGGTGGTGACGGTTTGCACAGGGGAGGGGATGGGTTGGTACGAGAGCTGGAGTTTCTGGCAGATGCCGATGTGACATTGCTAACCGAAAGAAGAACGCATCACCCCTGGGGGTTGTTCAACGGTGGTCAGGGTGCCTTGGGCATTAATACACTGGATGGGAAAGTACTCGGCGGCAAAGCCCAGATTAGCGTAAAACGCGGACAACGGCTCAGGATAGAGACACCGGGTGGTGGTGCAGTAGGGGCAAAAAAATCTCTAAATCCTGCGTGAATGCCGGTACAATAGTGCCGAACCAGAAATGGCACCCTAAGACTAATTGTGGGCGATCGCCCCGAGACAATACCCATGGATATTATTGA
>ENA-UZWW01007159-UZWW01007159.1-metagenome-genome-assembly--contig:-Day-5--50m-contig-7159_pt1 | contig 16867 bp, 14 predicted proteins | sample MGYA00260348_ERZ794908 | MGnify/ENA metagenome assembly ERZ794908
ATGGAAGAATTTTATAGAAACATGAGAAAGAAATTTTCTATTTTAATGGATGGAGATAAACCTATTGGAGGCAAATGGAATTATGACTCGGATAATAGAAAAAAATGGCATGGTAACCCAAGCACAACAGAAGACTTCAGACCATCTCATAATCATGAAAAGCTTCTGTTAGAAATAAATAATGAAAATATCGAGCGCTTTGGTGAACCCCAAGAAACAAATTTCCGTTGGCCAATAAGCAGGGAAGAGTCTATTAAATTGCTTGATAGTTTCATTGTAAAAGACTTAGTCAACTTCGGTGATTTTCAGGACGCGCTTCATGATGAAAATTGGAGATTGTTTCATTCTTTCTTATCTTTTTCGCTTAATTCCAAAATGCTTAGTCCTTTTGAGGTGATTAAAAAAGCTGAAGAAGCTTATTATGAAAAGGATTTACCACTTGCATCCGTTGAAGGATTTATTAGGCAGATCTTAGGTTGGCGAGAATATATAAGAGGAGTCTACTGGGCAAATATGCCTGGCTATGATCAGCATAATTTTTTTGAACACAGCGCTAAGTTACCAGATTGGTACTGGACAGGAAAAACCGACATGCGTTGTTTATCATTGAGCATTTCTCAATCATTAGAGAATGCTTATGCTCACCATATTCAGCGATTAATGATTATAGGTAATTTTAGTTTGTTGGCAGGGTTAGATCCTAAAGAAGTGCACAAATGGTATCTTGGTATTTATATTGATGCCTATGAGTGGGTAGAGCTGCCAAACACTCTAGGAATGAGTCAGTTTGCAGATGGGGGGCTACTAGCAACCAAGCCTTATGTTTCATCAGCCGCTTATATTAATAAAATGGGTAATTATTGCTCTAATTGTAAATATAAACTTAAGGAAAAACTCGGGGAAGATGCTTGCCCATTTAATTCACTTTATTGGAATTTCTTTGATAGGCATCAAGATAAACTCTCAAATAATCCAAGGCTTGGAATAGTTAATAGCCAACTAAAAAAAATGGATAAGCACCAAAAAATTGAAATAAATAAGAAAGCTAATTTTTATTTAGACAACATAAATTCACTGTAAAAAATTTTTAATTTTAAAGTCGAAATAAAAATTATTAGGTATAATTTTTACTAATGATTCTCATCAAAACTAATACAAAAGCCTATCTAAAAGTACTAAGCCAATTATTATTTATTTTGTTTTTAGTTTCCTGTAAGGCGGTTGGACCTGACTATGAAGGAGCCCCTGAGTTAGAGGTACCTGAAAGTTGGGAAAATCAATTAAATAACGAATTTATAGAAGCAAGTGCTAGTGAAACACAATGGTGGATACTTTTTAATGATCCAGTTTTAAACGATTTAATTAGTAGGGCCGCTGTTGATAATTTAGATGCAAAAATTTCACTCGCAAGAGTAGAGGCTGCTAGAGCGAATCTTGGCATTGCTGAGGGAGCACAGTTACCGGAATTAGATGGTGTAGGAGATGTATCAGAAAAAAGTAGTAGTAAATCGACTAATGGTGATAGGGATACTAGCCTCTATTCATCGATAGGACTTGATATTAGTTGGGAGATTGATATTTTTGGTTATGTTAGAAGATCAATTGAAGCAGCGGATGCTCAATTGGAGCGCTCTGTTGAACGATATCGGGATGTCATGGTGATTTTATATGCAGAAATTGCTAATAATTATGTTGCTTTAAGAACCGCACAAGAGCGTCTTCAATACGCCCTTGAAAATGTTAAATCACAAAAAGATACCTTGAGAATTGTTAACGCACGCTATGAAGCTGAGCTTGTTTCAGAAGTTGATCTTCTTCAATCAGAACAAAACTTAGCTGCAGCGGAATCTAATATCCCTCTTTTTTTTGCAAGAATTAATGAATTATCCAATAGCCTTGCAATTTTATTGGGTAAAAATCCAGGCACTTTAAATTCCGAGCTGAAGCAGAGTTATGGTATTCCTCATGTACCAGAAAAAACAGTTGTTCAGGTCCCCAGAGAAATTCTAAGACAACGACCAGATATCAGGGAGGCGGAGAGGTTATTGGCTCAAGAAACAGCTGAAGTCGGTATAGCAACTGCTGAAGAATATCCTAGATTCAATCTAAACGGTACCTTTGGTTATGATTCAAAAGAATTTGATAATCAATTTAGCTCTGACTCTAGGTATTGGTCATTTGGTCCAAATTTTAGATGGAACATTTTTGATGGAGGTGCAACACAAGCTGCAATTGAGGTTCAGGATGCGCAAGTTGAAGAAGCTCGTGTAAACTATGAAAAGAGAGTCTTGACGGCATTTAAGGAAGTTGAAAACGCGATTAAGTCTTATAAAGAGGAGAAACAAAGAAATGCCTCTCTGAACGTGTCGGTAAGTGCAGCAAAAAAGGTAAACAAGATCACACTTGCTAGGTACACCTCTGGTTTAATTGATTTTCAAGAAGTTCAAGATGCTGAAAGGGTAATCTTTTTTCAAGAGGATGAGTTAGCGAAAAGTAATGGTAATTTAGTGCAATTTATCATTCAATTATACAAAGCAATGGGTGGTGGTTGGGAAGATACAGAAATTTCAACAGATATAATTGTTAATGAACAGATTCAGGAATAACTTATGAAAAACATAGTTTTTTTGATATTTTTAAGCTTTTTTCTTTCATCTTGCGATGAAGATAAGCCAACCAAGAATGCCCCAATTCCTAAGATTGCATGGATGGAGGTAAGTGTAACCGGTGTGGAGCAATCAAGGAGATTGTCTGGACAACTTAATCCAAGAGAGGGGGCTTCGCTAAGTTTCAATAGTGGTGGTTATGTCACAGATGTAAAAGTTGACTTAGGTAGTAAAGTAAAAAAGGGTCAGGTTTTAGCGAGGTTGAGTCAAAGAGACCCTAAGAGTCTCTACCTTTCTGCTCAAGCAGATTTTGTTAATAAAGAGTCATATTACAACCGCATGAAAGTTGCACGAGAAAGTAAGGCGGTTTCACAACAGGATGTGGCAGATGCTAAAACAGAATTAGAGATTGCCGCTTCTAATTTAGCAATTAGTAAAAAAGGCCTTGAAGACACTGTCCTTAGAGCGCCTTATGATGGCACAATTACCTTTAAAGATGTAGACCCAGCACAACAAGTTTTTATTGGCGAAACGCTTTTTAAAATTGATGGTGGCCAAGGTCTTGAGGTTTCTGTTTATGTCCCAGAAACATTAATAAAGAAATTGATTCAAGACAAGATATATACCGTCACGTTTCCTGCTGCTAGAAACCTTGAAATGAGAGCAGCTTTAAAAGAAATTGGAACCCAAGCTACAAGAGCAAATTCGTTTCCCGTTGTTTTATATCTCACTCAACAGTCATCGGAACTCCGAGCAGGGATGACAGCAGAGGTTTCATTCGTATACTTTCAAGACGTTGAAGAAAGTATTTTGATACCTAATTCTGCTTTGGGTGTTGGTAATGAACAATCAAGTTTTGTTTATATTTATGATTCAAATACGAGCAGACTTAAGAAAGTTACGGTAAGGCCACTTAACATTACAAATAATGATGTTTATGTTCAGGGTAACATAAAATCTGGTGACATTATCGCAGTGGCAGGCATTCCATACCTTCGAGATAATCAAGAAGTTGTTCTTCAAGAGCAAGATATAGAAATATTTAACTTTAACTGAGGCTAATCATTCTTAATGAATATTTCAGAATTAGCTTTTAAATATCAGAAAATATTTTTATTTATTGTTGTAAGTCTGATGATCTATGGGGGAATCAGTTATTTTACCTTGCCTTCTCAAGAAGATCCTAATATTGTCAATCGTGAAGCTATTGTTACAACTAAATTCCCAGGCATGTCTCCACAAAGAGTTGAGCTTCTGATAACTAAAAAATTAGAAGAAAATATTCGTAAAATTCCAGAGATTAAGAAACTTACGTCAATATCCGAAACAGGATCCTCAATCATTCATGTAAAAATAGAAGATAAATACTTCAATCTAGACGCTATTTGGCAAAACTTACGAAATAAAGTTAAAGACACAGAAAAAGAGTTGCCTGAGGGGGCCTCTATCCCAAATGTTAATGATGAATTTGGAGATGTTGCTGTCATAACAATGGCATTAACCTCAGATGGTTTTGATATGAATGATATGCATGATATGGCAAAACATATTAGAGATATTATTTATAGTGTAAAAGGGATAAAAAAAATTGATTTATTTGGAGTCCAAGACGAAAGAATTTATTTAAAAATTGAATCAACAAAGCTTGCAGAATTAGGAATCAATCCCAGTCAGATTTCCTCTGCGCTTAGATCACAAAACATTATTCTTCCTGGAGGTCAGGTCGATACAGGTGCAAGATCATTTGTTTTAGAGCCAACTGGTGACTATAAAGATATAGAAGAGTTAGGCGATACTTTAATTTCAGTGCCCCATTCAAGTTTTAAAACAGACACTGAGAACGTCATTTCTCTGAGAGATATCGCAACCATTGAACGCGGATATGTAGATCCACCCAGCAAAACGGCATATTTTAATGGTAAACCGGCTATTGTTTTTGGTATCTCTATGCTTGATGGATATAACCTCTTAGAATTTTCACCAAGAGTTTTAAATGTAATCTCTGAAATTCAAGAAACAATGCCCTTTGGATATCATTTAGATATTGCAACCTTTCAGGCTGATGTCGTTGAGGAAACTATCAATGGAGTATCAATTAATGTTTTGCAAACATTAGTCATTGTCCTTTTTTCAGTCATTATCTTTCTTGGTTTTAGAACTGGTTTTATTGTTGGCTCAATCGTTCCAACGGTGATGTTGATTACACTCGCGTTAATGAATTTTTATAATTTACAACTGGAAAGAATGAGCTTGGCAACCCTTATCATTGCTTTAGGTTTGCTCGTAGATAATGGTATTGTTGTGGCTGAGGATTTTATGAAAAGGTTGGAGCGCGGTATCTCTAGATTTGAGGCTCTCAAAGGGGTAGGAAAAGAACTGACTATCCCCTTACTTACTTCATCCTTAACAACTATTTTATTTTTTATGCCGCTTATGTTGGCAGAATCAACAGCAGGAGAATACACAAGATCTCTTTCACTGGTCATAGCAATGGCTTTATTGACGTCATGGATAGCAGGGCTTTGTCTAACACCTATACTTTGTTATTACTTTTTAAAAATAGATAAGAAAAAAAGTAAAGAAAAAGAAATATCAGGGATTTTTTATAAACTATCGATAGGCTACGGTTTTTTATTAAAAGGTATTTTAAAGATAAGGTTTCTATTTTTAGCGGCGATGTTTGCTGCATTTGTCTTTTCAATTATGGCAAGTAAAGAAGTTCCAAAACGTTTTTTCCCAGACTCTGATAGACCTCAAATCTTAGTTTATACACAACTCCCTGCGGGTACCTCCCAAAGAGAAATGACGTTTCAAATGAAAAAGGTCTTTGTACTTTTAAATGACAGAGAATTATTTCCAAATATTGAATCATACTCAGGCTATGTTGGGTTTGGTGGACCTCGATTTGTTCTATCGCTTGCTCCTGAAGATGCTGCAGATAATATGGGCTTTATTATTATCAATATTGAAGATATTGAGTCTCAAGATAGCTCTATTGAAAATTTAAAAAATAATTTAAATGATCAATTTCCAGGTATGTTTTTTAGGGTTAACAAAATGTTTTTAGGGTCAAGTGATTCAAGTGAAATTAAGCTTCAAGTAGTAGGTCCAGATTCTAATGTTATATATGCTAAAGCTCAGCAATTAGTTGATAGATTGTATGAAGTTCCTGGCACCATAGATATAAGGACAGATTGGCAAAATAGAACCTTAAAAATTCTAATTAAAGTTGATCAGGTGAGAGCAAGAAGGGCGGGTGTTTCTTCAAATGATATCGCACAATCCCTCAATGCATATTTTGAAGGCTCAGAGGTTACTCAATTCCGCGAAGAAGATAATATCATCCCAATACTTTTCAGAGCAGAGGATGATGAAAGATTTAATATGGATAGGATGAGGACATTAAATGTTTACTCATCAACTAATAATACTAATGTGCCTTTATTCCAAATAGCAGATTTTGAAGGTGAAAATCAGTTTTCACGCATTGCTAGACAGGATTTATTTAGAACAGTTTCTGTTGAAGCAAAAAATATGAACGCAACGGCTGAGGACTTTAGAGAGGTATTAGATCCAATTGTTGAAGAGTTAAATGAAGATTTACCATCTAATCATATGATCAGATACGATGGCGTTATTAGGGAGTCTAAGGAAGCACAAGATTCACTTTCTGCTAGTGTGCCTTTGGTGATTGGTCTTATTATTATTCTTCTTGTTGCTCAATTCAATTCATTTAGACGACCATTAATTATTCTAATTACCATCCCCTTATCCTTTATCGGTGCTGTATTAGGATTGTTAATTTCGGGATCAAACTTTGGATTCATGGGTACGCTCGGGCTTTATAGTTTAGCAGGCATTATCATTAATAATGCGATTATCTTGATTGATCGAATTGATTTAGAAAGAGAGATGGGTAAGAAAATTTATGATGCAATCGTTAGTGCATGCCAGCAAAGATTAAGGCCCATCATTATCACCACATTAACCACAACTTTAGGCTTACTGACTCTAATAATACCTCATGACCCTCTTTTTTATGGTCTTGCTAATATTATTGCATATGGCTTGGCTGTAGGTACATTCCTGACATTAGCAGTTGTCCCTGTTTTATACTCCTTGATGTTTCAGGACAAGAAAATACTTAAAACGCAAAGTTAATGGCAAGCAAAAAAAAGAAATCTCCAGAAAATGGTCAAAGAATTGTTAATAACTCTCAAAGGTTATTTTTAGTTTATATTATTTGTATTCTGGTTGATATGACGATTCTAAATATATACGCAGAATTTAGTCACTCTGTTTATGTAGAGTCTTTTTCCATAACTATTTTTATTGCTATTTTTTTACAGTTATTTATTGTTTTAACAAGACATGCAGAGCATAAGCTATCAAATTTTTTTGGAGATAATAAAGGCTGTCTGACAAAAATTAAGTATTTCTTTAGCTTATGGGCATTATTATTTTTTTCTAAAGTCTTAATGCTTCATGGGGCTAATTTAATTTTTGGAGATAAGATAAATTTTTACGGCATGTTTGATGGGTTATTGGCTTTTATAATACTTATCTTATCTTTTCTTTTAGGGGAGTATCTGCTCACCAAAATTTATCGCGCACTTGAGTCCTAATAAATGTTAGAAATTAATAATTAAGATTTACACTTGATTTTTTAATGGTAGTTAACAGGTCACAGTAAGAACCATTTGTGGGATAATTCTTATCTATTTTAAGATCATCAATTTCAGACGTTAACTTTTTGAGAAGTTCTGTATAAATTTCGTTTACATAATGACCTATTGTAACTTTGTCGAATTGCATAACTTTCCAAACAGATATTTTCATTTTTTTAATAAAATTATCTGGATTAGTCTCACTATTAGATCTTGTTTGATAGATTTTTACGTGTAAATCACCATATAAAATGGTACTTTGCGCTTGGTAAGATAAGATTGGTTTGAGAATAAAAATGGCGTCTGTAATATTATCTGACGCACATTTTTTTATATTTGAGTATGCGGGTAAGCTTTCAATTGCTTTATCCATCATTGGTGATGGTTGGTAAGTATAGTAAGAATAAGGCGCGGTAAGTGTTTGGTTGATAGGTTGGTTGACGAAGTACTGAAAGTTTGTAGCATATAACAGGTTTGATAAAAAGAGAGTTGAGATGAAAAGTATAATTTTTTTTACCAATGCGTTTGTCATTATTTTTACCAAAAATATTAATTCACTAAGAGCCGATTTTACCGCAAAAGTTCAGCGAGTTGTTGATGGGGATACAGTTCATGTTATAGATAAAGCTGGTAAAAAGTTTAAGGTAAGGTTGACCGGTATTGATGCTCCTGAGAAAAATCAACCATATGGTTTGGCAGCAACTTATAAGCTTACTGAGATATTAATAAATAAGTTAGTGTTGCTTAAATCAAAACCAAATAATGGAAAACCTTATACCATTGACAGATATAAGAGAGTTCTAGCTAAAATAATATTAGATGGGAGGGATATAAACCTATCACAAGTATTAAGGGGTTATGCTTGGCATTTTAAAAGATATCAAAAACAACAAAGCCCATCAGATAGAGAGTTGTATAGTGAAGCAGAAATTGATGCAAAGAAAAATGAATTAGGTCTTTGGGGGGAAAAAAATCCAATAGCTCCATGGAAATGGCGTAAAATAAAAAAATAATTTTTATTAACTTTTTAGGAAATGAGGTTCGTTTTGAAAAAAAATTTATTTTACAATCTAGCAACTCTTTTTTTATTTATTTTTTTTACTAGTCCAGTGTATTCTGCTTGTATGGATTTTTACAATCAAGATTTAAAGACTTTACAAGGTAAAAAATTTAACTTGTGCGAGTACCAAGAAAAACCTATTTTATTTGTGAATACAGCTAGTAAATGTGGATTTACTTCCCAGTTCGAAGGCTTAGAGAAGTTATACAAAGAACACAGTAATGACATGCTAGTGGTTGGCTTTCCTTCGAATGACTTCAACCAAGAATTTAAAACTGATAAAGAGATTCAGGATTTTTGCAAATTGACATATGCGGTTGATTTCCCAATGATGAGCAAGTCAAGTGTTGTTGGACCCAATGTGAATCCTGTATATAAAAATTTAAAACAAATGACAGGGGAGGCACCCATGTGGAATTTTTATAAATATATTGTGATGCCAAATGCTGAATCAGCTTTTGTTTTTCCTAGCACTGTGGGCCCTGAATCTGCTGATATTATGGGGATACTTGAGCCTTATTTCGAAAATTAGTGTTTCATAAATTGTATGATGATCGCAGAGAGCTCCTCAACTGATTTTGATGTTGAGTCGGCTGTGGGTATACCCACTTTTTTCATGAGATCCTCAGCCTGACCTATTTCAAGTCTGCAATTAGATAATGATGCGTAAGTGCTATCTGGCCTCCTTTCACTTCTGAGTGAATGTAGCCTTTCAGATTTAATAGTGAGTCCAAATATTTTATCCAGATACCCTTCCAAGATAGGGGGTAATTTTCCTCTTTCAAAATCCTCAGGTATTAAAGGGTAGTTTGCAGCCTTAATACCAAACTGCATTGCAAGATAAATGCTGGTAGGTGTTTTACCGCTTCGGGAGACTCCTACTAGTATGACTTGCGCTTGATTTAATCCTGTGTGAGTCATGCCATCATCATGACCCAATGCAAAATTTATTGCCTCCATCCTTGAGCCGTATTGATTTGTTTTAATGCTGTGGGATACACCGGGCCTTGTTAACGCTGGTTCATTAAGCTCCACCCCTAAAGGGTGAATAAATGAATCAAAAAGATCAATGTAATATGCATCTACAGCTTTTAGTTCGTTCCTAAGGATTTCATTTCCGATAGACATAATGACGATTGGTCTTGATCCAGTCATCATTTTTATATTAGCAACTCTTTTTTGGGCATCTTCAACTTTCTCAATTGAATCTGTAAAAGGAATTCTAATTTGATCAAACTCAGTTGCTGGGAAGTGTGCCAATAATCCCCCTAAAGATCCAGCCGTAATACCAGTTCCATCTGATATAAAAAAGGCTGTCCTTTTATTTTTTGCCATTTATTTTTTGCTTAAATTTTTCCATGTGCTTATTACTGTATCAGGATTTAATGACATTGAATCCATTTTTTGTTCTAATAGCCACTTAGCAAAATCAGGGTGATCAGATGGGCCTTGCCCACAAATACCTACGTAACTTTTACTTGCCTTTGCTCCCTCTATCGCCAATTCAACGAGTTTCATAACAGCGGGATCTCTTTCATCAAAACCATCGGCTAGAATGCCTGAGTCTCTATCAGTCCCCAAGGTCAGTTGAGTTAAATCATTTGAACCAATTGAGAATCCATCAAAATATTTTAAAAATTCTTTAGCTAAAATTGCATTTGAGGGGACTTCACACATCATAATTAATCTTAACCCGTTCTCTCCTCGCTTAAGGCCATTCTGTTCAAGAATATCAATGACTGCTTCGGCCTCTTTGAGGGTTCTGACAAAAGGAATCATGAGCTCGATGTTGGTTAGGCCCATCTCATTTCTTGCTTTTAGCATAGCCTGACACTCGAGTTTAAAACAATCTTTAAATTGATCGGATATGTATCTTGCTGCCCCTCTGAAGCCAATCATTGGATTTTCTTCATCAGGTTCGTAAATGTCTCCAGCAACTAATTTTTTATATTCATTTGATTTAAAATCTGACATCCTCACTATCACGGGCTTAGGATAAAAGGCAGATGCAATTGTAGCAACACCCTCAGTCACTTTATTCACATAAAATTCTTTTGGTGATGAATATCCCTTAGACTTATAGTTAATAGTCTTTTGAATATCCTCTGGCATAGCCTCATAATTTAATATTGCTTTGGGGTGAATTCCAATCATGTTGTTAATAACAAATTCTAGCCTTGCCAAGCCAACTCCATCATTAGGGATTTGAGCAAATGTAAAAGCCATGTCTGGGTTACCAACATTCATCATGAGTTTTATCGGTAATTTTGGGAGATCGCCATCCTCTTGAACCTTAATTTCATAATCTAACTTTCCTTGATAGACAATCCCTGTTTCGCCTTCAGAACATGAGACAGTAACTGTATCCTGTTCGGTAAGAAGCTCTGTTGCATTTACGCTACCCACAATTGCGGGGATTCCAAGCTCTCTAGCAATAATAGCGGCATGGCATGTCCGGCCACCACGGTTTGTGACCAATGCTGAGGCTCTTTTCATCACCGGCTCCCAATTCGGGTCAGTCATATCGGCTACCAGTACGTCACCTGACTGAACGGTATGCATTTCTGAAGGATCTTTTACTATTCTGACAGGACCTATTCCAATTTTTTGTGTCACTGCTCTACCTGCAACAAGCGCTTTACTTGATTCTTTCAGTTTGTATGTCTCAGTCGTATTTTGATGTTGAGATTTTACAGTCTCTGGTCTCGCTTGGAGGATATATAACTTTCCATCTAGTCCATTCTTGCCCCATTCGATATCCATTGGACAGCCATAATGAGATTCAATTATCATTGCGTAATTAGCTAATTCTGATACGTCATCATCATTGATACTAAATTGATCTGCTTGAGTTTTATCAACATCAACAGTGCTTGTGCTTAATCCAGCCTTGGTATCCTCACTAAATATCATTTTAATCTTTTTTGACCCAATAGACTTTCTAACGATAGCGTTCTTACCTAATTTTAAAAGTGCTTTATGGACATAAAATTCATCTGGATTGACTGATCCTTGAACGACTGTTTCTCCTAAGCCATATGAGGAAGTGATGAAAATAACATCTTTAAAACCAGATTCTGTGTCAATAGTAAACATGACGCCAGATGAGCCCATATCGCTTCTGACCATCTGTTGAACACCAGCAGAGATTGCTACATCTGAATGAATAAAGTTCTTATGTACCCTATATGAAATTGCACGATCATTATAGAGAGAGGCAAATACCTCTCTAATTGCTTGCCTAATATTTTCTAATCCATGGATATTTAAAAAACTTTCTTGCTGACCAGCAAAAGACGCATCTGGCAAATCTTCGGCAGTCGCTGAAGAACGCACCGCAAATGTTGTGCCTTTCGGTGATTTTTTAATTAAATTTTCATAATGATTTTTAATACTATCCTCAAAATCACTTGAGAAGGGCGTATCAAGAATCCATTTTCTAATTTTTTTACCACTTTGCGCAAGTTTTACGACGTCATTAATATCTAGACCTTCAAGCTCCTGTTCAATCCTCTTTCCTAGCTGGTCTTGGGTTAAGAATTTATTGAAAGCATCTGCTGTTGTGGCAAACCCAGTTGGAACCCTTACACCTTTTGCCTTAAGCTGAGAAATCATTTCACCGAGCGAGGCATTTTTGCCACCTACAATGGCTACATCTTTATTTCTTAGCTCTTCGAAGGAAATTACACTCTGTGTCATGGGATACCTTTGGGATAGTTATTATTTAATTACTTGTTATGTTAATTAATAGTAAATATATAAAGAACGTAATTCTGCCATATTATATGATTGCTTGTCGACTTAAACGTAGTTGTTAGGTTAAATATATAAATAAATTGATAATGACGCATCTGAATGACCTCGAAGAAAAAATTGTTGTTATTTGTTAATTTTTGTTAAAATGTACAGCCCAAGTCGTTCTGTTTAAAACTAAACAAAGACTTTATTAAAATATACTAATTAAAAAAATACGGAGAAACTCAATGGCTTCATTACTTGAACAACTTAAAACAATGACAACAATTGTTGCGGATACAGGAGAGGTGGACGCAATTAAGTCTTTAAAACCTGTCGATGCTACAACCAACCCGTCTTTACTATTGAAAGCAAGCAAATTACCGCAATGTGAGCCTATGATTGAGGAAGCTATCGCCTATGCAAAAGGTAAAAGCTCTGATAAAGCACAACAAATTGAAGATGCTGCAGATAAGCTTGCCGTTCTTGTTGGTTTAGAAATTTCAAAACATATCCCCGGAAGAATCTCTACAGAGGTTGATGCAAGCCTATCTTTTAATGTTGACAAGATGGTAGCTAAAGGTAGAAAGATTATTTCATTGTATGAAGAAGCTGGATTAACAAAGGATAGAGTTTTAGTAAAGTTAGCGTCGACTTGGGAAGGCATTAAAGCTGGTGAGATTTTAGAAAAAGAAGGAATTAACTGCAACCTAACTTTATTATTTAGTTTCGCTCAAGCGAGAGCTTGTGCTGAGGCTGGCGTATTTTTAATATCTCCGTTTGTTGGAAGAATTTTAGATTGGTACAAAGCAAGCACAGGCGAGGAATATACTTCTGAAACTGACCCAGGTGTGGTTTCAGTTCGAAAAATTTATAGTTGGTACAAAGAACACGGATTTAAAACAGTCGTTATGGGCGCATCATTTAGAAATATCGGTGAAATTACAGCTTTATCAGGCTGTGATCGACTTACGATAGGTCCTGCGCTTATTGAAGAGTTAGCAGCAACAGAAGGAGATCTACCTCAACACCTAAAAGACAATGGCTCTTCTAAAGAGAAGCCTTCTAAGCTTGAAGAAGACCAATTTAGATTTGATCATAATGAAGATGCAATGGCAACAGAGAAGCTTTCTGAGGGGATTAGAAACTTTGTGATCGATCAAAATAAACTAGAGGATGCTTTAAGCCAAAAACTTTAAGTGATAGAACTTCATTGATTGACAATATTTCACTGAAGTTATATTATCCTCGGTCTACTCGACCTAAATGAGAAAAAAGTTTTACGAGTTTTTAGCGTAGATGTTTATTAATTAAAGTAATTTTAAATATGGGAGATTAAACCATGGCATTAACACAAATGGCACTAGATTCATTAGATTTTGACGCAACAGTAGCACTAGCAGAAACAGTTGCTCCTCACGTTGATATATTAGAAATTGGTACACCTTGTATCAAACATAACGGTATTAAACTGCTTGAAACACTAAAAGCAAAATTTCCAAACAACCTTATCCTTGTTGACCTAAAAACAATGGACGCTGGTGAATATGAAGCAGAGCCTTTCTACAAAGCAGGTGCTGATATCTGTACAGTTCTGGGTGCTTCAGGTATTGCTACAATTAAAGGCGTTATCGCTGCAGCTAAGAAATACGGTAAAGAATGTCAGGTTGACATGATTAACGTTGGTGATAAAGAATCATTAGCAAAAGAAGCTGTTGCTGCTGGTGCAGATATCATCGGTGTTCACACTGGTCTTGATGCTCAAGCTGCTGGCCATACACCTTTTGCTGATCTTGCTGCAATTGCTGCACTAAACACTGGTGCTAAAATTTCAGTTGCTGGTGGTGTTAAAGCTGCTACAGCGCAAGAAGTTAAAGATGCAGGTGCTGCAATTATTGTTGCTGGTGCTGCTATTTATGGCGCTGCTGATCCTGCTGCAGCTGCTTCAGAAATTACAGCTATTGCTCACTAATTAGTAACAATAGAATGTANNATCTAAAAAACCCGGCTTAAGTGCCGGGTTTTTTTTTGGTATTATGTAAATATAAATAATGATGAGGAGTAAATGTTGATATGGATACACAAAAATTAATTGTAGATAAAATTACAGCAGTTTTAGATTCTACAGATAAAAATCAATCTGCCGAACTAAAAAAGCTAATTGACAATGCGGGACATATTTTTGTTGCAGGCGCTGGGAGATCAAAACTGGTATCGAGTTTTTTAGCTATGAGACTAGTTCATTGTGGATATAACGTAAGTATGGTTGGAGAAATTGTGACACCAGCTCTGAAGGAAGGAGATTTATATATCGTAATTTCTGGGTCTGGTGGAACTAAAACACTACTTCCTACCCTTGAAACTGCAAAATCTAAGGGAGCGAAAATTGCCGTTGTCTCAATGAAAGCTTCCTCTGCGATGGCTGATTTAGCTGATTTAACTTTAAAAATGGGCAATGATGAAGTATTTGCTCTAACAAAAGGCCTACCAATGGGTACCTCATTTGAGCTTTCCACGCTGGTATACCTTGAAGCTATTATTGGTGAGATTGTTTTTGATAAAGATCTTACTGAAGAGAGAATGAGAGCCATTCATGCTAACCTTGAATAGTTATTTATTTTCGACTTTATTAAAAAAAGACACTCAGGTGTCTTTTTTTTCTTATGCATAAAATGATTTTTGTTGGATAATAATTTTTATGAATATCAAAAAAATTCCTTACAATCTTGATACAACTGCCTATTATGAGCAAATAAGACATCTAGAATGGCCTGTTTTTTTTGATAGTTGCTACCAAGCAGATCGGGAAAAAAGTCCATACGCGCGTTATGACATTATTTCAGCAGAACCCTTCATTAAAATTAGTTCAGATTCCAGTCATATTAATATTCAAGAAAAGGATAATAGTTATACCTCAGAAGAGGATGGCTTAAAGATAGTTGAAGAATATATCAATCAATTCGCAACACCACATTCAGAAATACCATTTATTGGGGGTGCTATAGGTTATTGCTCCTATGAGATGAAAGCTGAAGGTAAAAAGAATTCTATATTACCTAAATTCTCGATGGGAATTTATGACTGGGGATTAATAATTGATCACTTTCTTCAAGAGGCATATTTAGTAACAACAAACGCCGATAAGGATACAAGTAAAAATTGGGCTACTTATATTGAATTATTTAGTTCGTTAAAAACGAATATCAGAAATGACTTTAAAGTAAAAGGTGTTGTTGATGATAATTTATCTTTTGAAGCATATCGTAAAAAATTTGACTCTGTGATGGGATTTTTAAAAGAGGGCGATTGTTACCAAATCAACTTATCTAAACAATATAAAGCCATAGTTGATGGGGATAGTTGGCAATTTTATAAGGTTTTCAGAAATTTAAATAAATCAAGATATATGGCTTTTTTAGATTTTAAGGACTTTGAGATCTTATCTGGCTCACCAGAGAGATTTATCCAGGTCAGAGACGATAATGTTGTCACTAGACCAATAAAGGGGACAAAGGGAAGAGATAAAGATCCAGGCCAGGATAAAAAAAATGCTGAATCATTAAAGAAATCAATCAAAGATCAATCAGAAAATTTAATGATAGTTGATCTCTTAAGGAATGATCTCAGTAAAGATTGCGATATCGGTTCAATTAGAGTGAAGGAATTATTTGAATTAGAATCCTACCCAAATGTCCATCATTTGGTAAGCACTATTTCGGGTAAGCTTAAAGCTGAGTCGAGTATGATTAAACTTTTTTCAAGTTCTTTTCCAGGCGGCTCTATTACAGGGGCACCAAAAATAAGAGCGATGGAAATTATAGATGAACTCGAAGAGCACAACAGAGAGCTTTATTGTGGCTCTGTGGTTTATTTTAGCTTTAATCGATCCATGGACAGCAATATTGCAATCAGGAGCTTATTTCGAAAAGAAGATGAGTTATATTTTTGTTCTGGTGGCGCACTCACAATTGCATCAAATGATCATGATGAATATCAAGAAATTGAAGATAAGGTCAAGAATATAAAAAAAACCATTAATTTTTTTAGAGGGGAACAAGATGATTGAAATCTCAGGTGAGATAGAAAAAAAATTCAAGAAGGAGCTCTTAAATTGGACATTGTCAGATGATGGAATTCATCGCTGGATATCAAGAGAACTTTCGACCGACTTAGGGAGAGTAGTTAACGATATATGGAGTCTTGCGGAAGATGCAAATCATCATCCAGATATGGAGATTGGATACAAAGGCATTTCAGTTAAGCTCATAACACATGATAAAAATGCAATTACAGATAAAGATATTGATCTGGCCAATAAGATTGAAAACTTAATTCTATCTCTGAATTAATTTCTTAAATGAGCCATAGTTTAAGAGTATGGTTGGGAGTATTAGAAGATTAAGGATAGTGGAGGTAAATAAGCCCCCTATAATTATCATGGCCATTGGCCCCTCAATTTCTTTTCCTGGTTGATCAGAACCAAATGCGATTGGAGTTAACGCTAAACCCGCAACAAGTGCTGTCATTAATATAGATGGAAGTCTCTCTTTTGCTCCTCTTATAGATGTCTCCAGGTTCCAGGTACAATTCTCCTCATTAATCAAGAATTGATAATGAGATATCAACATAATTGTATTTCTTAGAGTGATTCCAAATAATGTTACAAACCCAACAAGTGACCCAATGGAAATCCATCCTCCTGTAAAGGAGGCAGCTAAGACACCACCTATTAATGCAAAAGGAAGATTTAAAACTGTTAGGCATAAGTTAGCAAAAGAACCAAAGGCAATATAAAGTAA
>ENA-UZWW01002245-UZWW01002245.1-metagenome-genome-assembly--contig:-Day-5--50m-contig-2245_pt1 | contig 16717 bp, 15 predicted proteins | sample MGYA00260348_ERZ794908 | MGnify/ENA metagenome assembly ERZ794908
GCTGATTCTGTAATTCCTGAAAAATCTTTAATCTGCATAAAAAGAGATCCTCCTAGAATAGCACAATTAACAGCAATTAATGGTAAAAATATACCAAGAGCCCCATACAAAGCTGGAGAGAATTTTTCAACAATCATTTCTACTAACTGTACCATAGAAGCGATAACAGCTATAAACATAATAAAACTTAAAAAGCTTAAATCNNATCCATTTTAATGCTCCAGCTTGTAAAAGATATTGATCAATTAAAAAGTTTAATGGAACAGTAATTGTTAATACAAAAATTACTGCAAAACCCATTCCAATGGATGTTTTAACAGTTTTAGAAACAGCTAAATAAGAACACATTCCTAAGAAATATGCAAAAACCATGTTTTCTATAAAAATACTTTTAATAAATAAATTTGCGTAATCCATTATATTATTTTTTATCCTTGTTCAATAAGTTTTCTGTTTCTTGATCTTTGTACCCATATAATTAGACCAACAGTAATTAGTGCCATTGGAGACAATAGCATAAGACCATTATCTACATAACCCATTTCGTAAATGAAGTCAGGAATAGCTTGGATACCTAATAATTTACCAGATCCTAAAAGTTCTCTAAAAAAAGCGACCAATATCAGAATCCATGCATATCCAAATGCATTTCCTACTCCATCCAAAAACGATCTCCAAACTCCGTTACCAAGTGCAAAAGCTTCTAGTCTTCCCATTACTATACAATTCGTAATAATAAGTCCAATAAAAATTGATAATTCTTTACTAACATCGTAAGCATACGCCCTTAAAATTTGATCAACTAATACAACCATTGAAGCTACTACCACAAGTTGAACTATAATTCTTATTCTGTTCGGAATTAAATCCCTTAAAATTGAAATAGTTACATTACTAGCAGCCATTACTGCAATAACAGATAAACTCATTACAATAGCAGCTTTTAGTTGAACTGTAATAGCTAAAGCGGAACATATTCCTAAAACTTGAACAGTTATTGGGTTATTATCATCTAAAGGATCAGTAAGTAGAACTTTATTTTTAGACATATTAATTAAGGTTTAAGTTGTTATTTGATACAACAGCAATACTATTTGATGACTTTATAAACTCAAAATAAGGTACATAATGTGTTATTCTTTCTTTTATCATATCAGTAACTCCGTCACCTGTAATTGTAGCTCCAGAAATTGCATCGACTTCATGATCAGTTTTGTCAAGATTTGAAGGGTCATTATTGGTTTTTGAAACAGTTATACCCATAAGGGTACTGTTAGCATCAAATAGTTTTTCATCAATAAATCTTTCAATAAACCAATCTTGAGTAATTTCAGCGCCTAGTCCTGCAGTTTCACCAACATGATCAAAAACTACACCTTTAATAGTGTTTAAATCTTCTTTTAAAGAAATATATCCAAAAATCGCATTCCAAAGACCATTTCCTCTTATTGGTATTATATAAAATTTCTCAGAATCAATTTCAGCTACGTATAATGGAAAATCCTGCGCATCAGGTGATTTCTTTATTTCTAATGAAAGTTTAACATCTTTAAATACATTAACTGAACTATCTATTGAACCATCACTTTGAACAGCTAATTGCTCTTTAATATATTGATCAAAAAGTTTTTCAGCTCCATCCCTATCTGTCTTTATTCCAACAGTGGAAAGAATATTTTGCATTTTTTCTTTTCTAACATTTTCATTTTGTAGATCTTTTAAAGAAAAAGAAGTGTATGCTAGTACTGATGCTACAACAAAAACCATTAAAGTAGCAAATGTAAAAGTGTAAACGTTTGAGTCTCTGTTCATATTAAGCTACGTTTAAATTAGATTTTAATTTTCTGTTTAATCTTTTTTTAATGTTAGATTCAATAACATAATGATCTATAGTTGGAGCAAATACGTTCATAAGTAAAATTGCTAACATAACTCCCTCAGGATAAGCCGGGTTAAAAACTCGTATCAAAATACAAAACAACCCAACAAGAATTCCATAAATCCATTTTCCTTTAGTTGTTTGAGCCGCAGAAACTGGATCAGTAGCCATAAATACTACACCAAAAGCAAACCCACCAACAATTAAATGGTTAAACCAACTAAAATTCATTAATTCATTAGCTCCCCACAAATTGAATAAAAGTCCAGTTAAAGCAGCGCCTAAAACACTTCCTAACATTATTCTCCAGCTCCCTACTCCAGTGAAAATTAAAATGAATGCGCCTATTAAAACCATTAGAGTAGAAGTTTCCGCTATTGAACCAGGAATAGCTCCGTAGAACATTTGAGAAACATCATATGGGATTGTGCTTTCACCAGAAGCTAACATTCCCAATATAGTCTCTCCAGAAACTCCGTCAACATTTGAAGCCTCTGAAACCCATACTTTATTTCCTGACATATAAGTAGGATAAGCAAAAAAAGCAAAAGCTCTAGCTGTAAGAGCAGGGTTTAAAATATTCATTCCCGTACCACCAAATGCTTCTTTACCAATTAAAACAGCAAATGCAACAGAAAGTCCTACCATCCATAAAGGAATATCAATTGGCATGATCATAGGAATTAAAAGACCTGTTACTAAATAACCCTCATTTACTTCGTGACCTCTAAATATTGCAAATGCAAATTCAATTGCGAGTCCAACAATGTAAGAAACAGCAATCATTGGAACTATTTTGGTAGATCCATGAATAATTGCTTCAAGAGTTGTAAAAGTATAACCTAATTGAGAATAATATTGAAAACCTGTATTATAAATTCCATACAATAAGGCGGGTAAAAGAGCTATGATAACTGTAATCATTGTTCTTTTTAAATCAACTGCATCTCTAATGTGAGCTCCATGTTTTGTAGTATGATTTGGAACAAATAAAAAAGTATCAAAAGCATTTACAGCTGGTGCATACTTTTCAAATTTTTCACCTTTACCAAAAGGTTTTTTTACAGAATCTAAAATTTTTCTAATATTCATTTATATATTACTATTTATTTTATCCAACTTCTGAAACCATTAAATCTAAACCCTCTCTAATTATTTTTTGAGCTTCAATTTTAGAGGATGAAGAATAATCAATTAATGCAAAATCCTCAGGAGCAACTTCATAAATTCCTAAATTTTCCATTTTTTCTATGTTACCAGACATACATTCTTTCAATAATTGCATTGGAAAAATATCCATTGGAAATACATTTTCCATTTCACCAGTAACTACAAAAGCCCTTTCTTCGCCATTTAAATTGGTGTCTAAATCGTATTTTTTATTTGGAAATAACCATGAAAAAGAAGTTTTATATATACTTGGAACTTTATTATTAATAAAAGGAATCCATCCAAACATTCTGTATTGATTTCCTTCTCTTAAAACAGATAAAGTGTTGTTGTAAAAGCCCAGATAATTATCTTTATCTACAGAGTATCCAGTCAAAACATCTCCATTAATAAACCTTAAATTATCATCAGAATTAATACCAGCGTCATTTATAATATGTGATAATTTAGAACCAACAATTGTTTTATAATATTGAGGATACTTTACTGGTGGTCCAGAAACAGCAATTGTTCTTGATGGTTCATAAATTCCAGTTAAAAATAATTTACCAATTATTGCAACATCTTCAGCACCTAAAGTCCAAATTTTTTCACCACTATTAACTGGGTCGATATGATGAATTTGAACACCAACATTTCCAGCAGGATGTAATCCTGAAACATTATGAACTGAGATATTATCTATTTCTTTAATGAATGAGTTATGATTTTTTTCAATACAAACATTTAAATCTCCGTCAGTTAATTTATTTAAAATATTTAAACCTGCTTTAAACTCTTCTTTTTGGTCACTCAATATAATTTCAATATCTGCAGCAATTGGAGCAGAACTAACAGCCGAAATAAAAATAGATTTAGGTGTATCATTTGGATTAGCAATTATATCATAAGGTCTTTGTTTAATAAATGGCCAGCAACCAGAATTTAACATAAGCTCTAATACATCATTTCTTGAACAAGAATCTATTTTAGGAACATTATGTTTTTTGATATTTTGATTGTCGTCAGTTATAATTAAAATTTCTAAGATTTTTCTTTTGGAACCTCTAACTATTTCAGATATAATTCCAGAAACAGGTGAGCAAAATTTAATTTCAGGATTCTTTTTAGAATAAAAAACAGGATCACCCATTTTAACACTGTCTCCAACCTTAACCACCATTTTAGGAGTTATAAGATGAAAATTTAACGGATTAATTGAAACAGATTTTGGAAAGGTAGCTTTTTTTACGATGTTTTCAGGCGCTCCTTTTAAATTGATGGATAAACCATTCTTAATTCGGATGTCATTTGACATAATTATATGCTATAAAATAGAGCGCAAATTTATTAATTAAAAGCTATTTCTAAAAGTTGATTTGAGATAAAATTATTATTTATATTCATTCTAAATAATATTAAACTAAGAAGTTAAATACATAAAAAAATATAACTTTAAAAAAATATTAATAAAATGAATAAATTTTCAATCATTATATTGCTTTTTTTGTTGATATTTTCAAAAAATTTTAGTCAATTTTATGAATTTCCAGAAAATATATTTAGTGCAAAAATTACAGGATCAAATCTAAATTATCCAGTTTTTAATTTAAAAGATAAAATATTTTTTTCATTTGATGATTTAAATATTAAAAAGTCAAGTTATTATTATAAAATAAATCATTTTGATTTTGAATGGAAACATTCAAAAGCATTAAAATCAGAATATATTGATGGATACGATGATAATTTAATTGAAACATTTGATAACTCTTACAATACACTTATCGATTATACAAATTATCAAATTTCTATTCCTAACGAAAATCTCAAATTAAAGATTTCAGGAAATTATTCGATTAGTATTCACAATGAAAACGGTGATTTTTTATTCGAAAAAAAGTTTTCCGTTTTAAATAAAATGATTTCAACCAATATCAAAATTAAAAGATCTACAGATTTAAAAAAAATTGATAGCCATCAAAATATTGATATCTCTGTAACTTGTGATAATTGTAATAAATTTATTGGCAATTCATCCGATTTGAAATTGGTTATTCTCAAAAATAATAACTGGAACGATTATAAAGTAATTGAAAGACCTGATTATTTTTTGAATAATACTCTGATTTTTAAAGACATCTCATTTGAAGGAGGAAATGAATTTTTAAATTTTGATAATTCAAAAATAAACTCAACTAATATCAAGGTTTATAAAACAGAACTTAACGATTTTTATGAAACATATTTAAGAACTGACATAGATAGAACTAATAGTATTTACCAATACAACCCTGATATTAATGGGTCATTTGTAATTAATAATAATTTCAATATTCCAGAAATAGAAAACGATTATACCTTAGTAAAATTTAGCCTCAAACCTGAAAGAATAGACGAGAAAAATAGAGTTTTTATAATTGGAGAGTTTAATGATTATAAAATAACAGATAAGTACGAACTTAAATTAAATGACGATATATATAATGGAGAATTCAAATTCAAACAAGGTTTTTACAATTACAAATATTTATCCGTATTACCAGGAAATAAAGTAAAAAAATATGCTGGAAATTTTTGGGAAACACAAAATATCTATAATGCATTATTATACCAGAAAAAACTAACTGAAAAATATTACAAACTAATTTCAATTAGCGAGATATCTAGTGTCAATATTAAAAATTAAAAAAGCTAATTAAATTCTTATTTTAAATATATAACTTAGCCCGATGATTAATCATGTTACTAGAGGTATTAAAATTTCTGTCAAAGTTTTATTTGACGGTTCATATTTCAAAAACTATATTTTGAATTACTCTTTTAGTTATACAATTTCAATAATGAATCAAAGCAAAAATTCTGTCCAACTTAAATCCAGACATTGGAGAATTTTTGATTCCTTAAATAGTGATATCATAATAGATGGAGAGGGAGTGGTTGGAGATAAACCAATTATTAAGCCTGGAGATTCTCACATATATTCATCAGGCTGTTTAATAACATCTACGGTTGGTGCAATGAGGGGGTTTTATAATATGATTGACATAAATACAGGGAAAAAATTTAGAGCCTATATTCCAACTTTTAAATTAAACTCTCCTCAAGCACTTAATTAATAATTTAATATTAAATAAAAATTTTATGTTTAAAGTTCCACAGTTAAAAAACGAAGATATTAAAGATTACTTGAAAAATTCTGAAGAAAGAATTGAAGTTCAAAACACTTACAATTCGATGTATAGTCAAAATATAAAAATTCCACTATACATTGGTGAAGATGAAATTTATACTGAGGAAAGAAAAAATATAAACCCACCACACGATCACAAAAAAGTAGTTGGAAATTTTTCTATTTGTAATGAACAACATGTTCATGATGCAATAAATAATTCATTAAGTGTTAAAAATAAATGGACAGAAACTTCATGGCAAGAAAGAGCATCAATATTTTTAAAAGCTGCAGAATTAATAGCTGGGCCTTACAGAGCAAAAATAAATGCTGCTACTATGATTGGTCAATCAAAAACTATATTTCAAGCAGAAATAGATGCTGCATGTGAACTTGTAGATTTCCTTAAACTTAACATAGTTTATATGAATGAAATTTATCAAGAACAACCTATTACTGTTGGCGAAGTTTCAAACAAATTAGAATATAGACCATTGGAGGGATTTGTTTACGCTATCACGCCGTTTAACTTCACAGCTATTGGAGGAAATTTATGTGCTAGCGCTGCTCTAATGGGGAATGTTGTTTTATGGAAGCCTAGTGATCATCAAGTATATAGTGCAAAAGTAATTATGGATGTATTTAAGGAAGCTGGCCTTCCTAAAGGGGTAATAAACCTTATTACCGGAGATCCTGTAATGATTACTGATATAGCTTTGAATAATACTAATCTTTCTGGAATTCATTTTACAGGATCTACTGATGTGTTTAAATCTCTTTGGTCCAAAGTCGGATCTAATATTAACATTTACAGAGACTATCCTAGAATTGTTGGTGAGACAGGTGGTAAAGATTTTATCTTTTCACACCCATCTGCTGATTCAAAAATAGTTTCAACAGCAATTGTTAGAGGTGGATTTGAATATCAAGGTCAAAAATGTTCAGCTGCATCAAGAGTTTATATTCCTAAGTCTAAATCAAAAGAAATTATTCAGAATCTAGAAAAACAAATCAGCACCATTACTATGGGTTCCCCTATAGATTTTGAACATTTTATGACTGCAGTCATTCACGAAAATTCTTTTGATAAAATAGTTAATTACATAGAAACTGCTAAGAAATCTAACGAAGCTGAAATTATTATTGGTGGAGATCATGACAAATCTAAAGGATATTTTATTTCTCCAACAATAATCTTAACAACAAATCCAAATTTCATTACCATGGAAAAAGAAATATTCGGACCTGTTGTAACAATTTATGTTTACGAAGACAATAATTGGAAAGACACCCTGTCATTAGTGGACAAGACATCAATGTATGCTCTTACTGGAGCCTTTATTTCAAACGATAGAGACACTATAGATTATGCATTAAAAACGCTGAGATATAGTGCAGGTAATTTTTACATTAATGACAAGCCTTCAGGAGCTGTAGTAGGACAACAGCCTTTTGGTGGATCAAGAGCTTCAGGCACAAACGATAAAGCAGGTTCAAAATTAAATCTTTTAAGATGGGTTTCTCCTAGATTAATTAAAGAAAATTTTAACCCACCTACTGAGTATCCTTATCCTTATATGGCATAGGTAAGTAAACTATTTTTTTGGTTTCAAAAAAAGCATTGTTGATATAACTATTGATTGCATAGATTCTAGCAGATTTAAAACTCTCTAGTTCTTTTGTTAAGTCACCACCTTTTAAATATAAAATTCCGTTTTTTAATTGGTGCTTGTTTGTGGTTAAAAATTTACCGTCAACTATTTTAACAAAACTTGACATGTTAGTTACAGCTCTACTAACTATAAAATCGTACTGTTGATTTACATTTTCTGATCTGATTTTTTCAGCAACAACATTTTTAAGACCTAGATCATTAGCAATAGCTTGAACTACTTTAATTTTCTTTCCAATTGAATCAGTAAGATGAAATGAAACTTCTGGAAACATAATTGCTAAAGGTATTCCTGGAAATCCTCCTCCTGTACCAACATCAAGAATTTTTGTTTTAGGTAAAAATTTTATCACTTTAGATATACTTAAAGAATGTAAAACATGCCTAATATTTAATTCTGATATATCTTTTCTAGAAATTACATTTATTTTATTATTCCAGTCTTCGTAAAGTTTAGTTAGACTGTTGAACTGTTTAATTTGAGAATTCGTCAGGTCTGAAAAATTAGATTTAATGATGTTCAAAACTTTTATTAATTTATTCAAAATTACATCAATATTTTTAGCAAAATAAATATCTTTATCAGCATACATTATTTTAATTATGATAGAAAAAATAAATGCAATTAAATTCTCTAGAACCGACTCTAAAGAGTTTTTTAAAACTTTAAATAAAAGAGTTAACACTTATTTTAAAGAAAATAATATTTCAAAAAATGGTAACTGGAAAATTTGGTTCAAAACAATTATAATGTTCAGCCTTCTTTTAACTCCTTATATTCTAATTTCTATTGTAACACTCCCAAGTTGGATTCAAGTTCTATTATCAGTTATAATGGGTATAGGTTTAGCTGGTATTGGTATGAACGTAATGCATGATGGTAATCACGGTTCATTTTCCAAAAAAAAATGGATAAACAGACTAATGGGTGGAAGTATTTATTTATTAGCTGGAAATAGATATAACTGGCAAGTCCAACATAATGTTTTACATCATACCTACACAAATATTCATGGACATGATGAAGATTTAGAAGCAGGACGAATCATAAGATTTTCAAAGCACTCTAAATGGAGGTGGTTTCATAAATTTCAACATTATTATTCTGTTTTACTTTATGGATTATTGACGTTAAATTGGTCAATTACCACAGATTTTCTTCAAATGAAAAGATTTATGAAAAAAAAATTGTCACACGGAAGATTTCCAAAACCATTAGTAAACTGGACTAAATTAATAGTGTCGAAAGTATTATATTTTTTGTTCTGGATATTTATTCCAATTTTAGTTTTTAATATAGTGTGGTGGAAAGTTTTAATATCATTTATTGTAATGCATTACACTGCGGGTCTAATATTGAGTTTAGTTTTTCAATTAGCTCATATTATGGAAGAAGCTGAAATGCCCCTTCCTGATATAAAAGGAAACATAAAAAATAGCTGGGCAATTCACCAACTGAAAACAACTGTTAATTTTGCGGCAAACAATAAATTGGTTAACTGGTTTACTGGAGGTTTAAATCACCAAGTAGAGCATCACATTTTTCCAAATATTTCCCACGTACATTATGATCAAATTGCGAAAATTGTTAAAAAAACCTCAATTGAATTTAATCTTCCCTACAATGAATTTAATACATTTTTTGATGCAATCAGAGCACATTTTCAATTTCTTAAAACTATGGGTTTAAAACCTCAAAACGCTTAATTTAAAATGATTAATAAACTTTCAAAAAGAATTAACAATTTACCTGTTTCAGCAACACTTGCAATGGCTGCAAAAGCAAGAGAATTAAAAGAAAATGGTATTGATATTATTGGGCTAAGTCTTGGTGAACCTGATTTTAATACACCTGATTTTATTAAAGAAGCTGCTATTAAAGCAATTGAAAATAATTATAATTCATATACTCCAGTTGACGGATACGTTGATTTAAAAAAATCTATTTGTAAAAAATTTAAAAGAGATAACGACTTAGATTATCAACCTGATCAAATTGTTGTTTCAACCGGAGCTAAACAATCCATAGCAAACACTGTTCAAGTTTTAGTAAATCCTGGTGATGATGTATTACTTGTAGCCCCGTACTGGGTAAGTTATTCCGCAATTGTTACACTAGCTGAGGGAAATCCAATTGAAATCAGATCAGATATTTCCAATGATTTTAAAATTTCTCCATTACAGTTAGAAAATGCGATTACTAAAAATACTAAATTGGTAATAATAAATTCACCAAATAATCCTAGTGGTTCTGTGTATACAGAGCAGGAGTATAAAGCTCTTGCTAAAGTTTTAGATAAATATCCTGAAATATTCATTCTTTCTGATGAAATCTATGAACATATAAATTATGGTATTCCACATTTTAGTTTTGCAAAAATACCATCAATGTTTAACAGAACAATTACTGTAAACGGACTAGCAAAAGCTTTTGCTATGACAGGATGGAGGATTGGCTATATTGGTGCACCTAATTGGATAGCAAAAGCCTGTACTAAAATGCAAGGACAAATTACAAGCGGAACAAACTGTATAGCTCAACGTGCTTGTATTTCTGCTCTTGAAGCACCAGTAAGTAAAATTAAGTACATGGTAGATGAATTTAAATTAAGAAGAAAATTGATAATCAACCTTCTTAAAGATATTAAAGGATTTAAATTAAATGAACCTAAAGGTGCTTTTTATGTCTTTCCCGATATTTCATCATTTTTTGGAACAACAATTAAGGGCAAAAAAATAAATAACGCATCTGACTTTGCTATATACTTACTTGAGCAAGCTCACGTAGCAACAGTAACGGGAGATGCATTTGGATCTCCAAATAATATTAGAATATCTTATGCTGCCTCAAATGAAAACATTGTAAATGCTGTAAATAGAATTAAGAAAGCTGTTACAATAGGTTAATTCTTCCAAAAGTAAGGAGTAAAAAATATCAAAACAGTAAATAGCTCTAATCTACCAACCAACATTAAAAAGGCACACCAATATTTACCTATTTCGGGTAAGCTATCAAAAGTACTAATTGGACCCAATGTCCCTAATGCAGGCCCTACATTTCCTAAAGAAGATGCAGCACCACCAATTGCTGAGACAAAATCAAGACCTAATGCACTTAAAACTCCTGCTCCAATTATGAATAATATTAAGTATAAAATAAAAAAGGCAAGCACGTGAATTATTATTGGTTTTTCAACAACATGATTATTATGCCTCAATGGAAAAATTGCATTTGGATGCAGGGATCTTTTAAATTCTAAAAATCCATTTTTTATTAAAATTAAATGACGTAATACTTTAACTCCTCCAGATGTAGAACCTGATGACCCTCCCATAAACATAATGCCAAAAAATAACATTGTTAAAAAAGGTGTCCATGAAATAAAATCACCTGTAACGAATCCTGTTGTCGTTACAAGTGCAACAACTTGAAAAAGAGAATGTCTAAAACTACTTTCGAATTTTCCTAAAACTTCAGGGTGATAAACTTCAGTTGAGGTTAAATTAACTTCAAAAAATAAAATTAAAGTAGAAATAAAAACAAATGCACATATAAATGAAACATACCATTTAAATTCAGTGTCTTGAAATATTTTTTTGAATTTTCCAGTTAGTCCAAAATAAATTAAAACAAAATTTGTTCCAGCCAAAAACATAAAGAAAATTATAATATACTGTATTAAAGGATTATCATTCCAGAATCCTATGCTATCATTTTTAGATGAAAAACCTCCAGAGGCTATATTGCTCATCGAATTATTTATTGCATCAAAAAAACTCATTCCTGCGAAAGTTAATAAGATGGTTTCTAAAAGAGTTAAACCAACATAAATCAACCACAATCTTTTAGCAGTATCACTAATTCTAGGATGAATCTTGTCACCAGTAAGCCCAGGTGCTTCGGCAGAAAAAAGCTGCATTCCACCAATTCCTAACAAAGGTAAAATAGCAATTGCAAGAACAATAATACCCATACCTCCTAACCAATGAGTCATACTTCTCCAAAAAATTATGCTTTTGGGCAAAGCATCTATATCATTAATTACTGTTGAACCAGTTGTGGTATACCCAGACATTGTTTCAAAAAAGATATTTGAAAATGAAGAAATTGACTCGGTTGCAATATAAGGAAGCGTTCCTGAAAAAATCATTACTAGCCAACCCAAAACAACTACAAAATAAGCGTCCCTTTTATTTAATTTTCTTTCATTTTTTTTCGAGATAGTCATCAATAACCAACCAAAAAAAATAACTAACAATGATACTATTGTCATTTCATTTAAAACACCATCATCAGTTAAATAACTTACAAATGCAGAAATAAGCATTGCAAAGCCATTGAACATTAACAATAATCCTAAAATGTGAAAAATTAATTTTCTATTTAGTTTAGACATTATCTATTTATAAAAATAAATTTTCTACTTTTTTAATACTTTCGGGCTTAGAACAAACAAGTACTCTGTCTCCTAATTTAATCTCAAAATCTCCAAGAGCTATAATTCCTTCGTTATTTCTAATAACTCCACCAATAATTCCAGTTAATGGAAAATCCAAATCCATAATTTTTTTATCAAGAACCTTAGAATTCTCATTAACTATAAATTCAACTATTTCAGCATCCATATCGTTTAGCATAGCTAGCTCAACTATATCTCCATTTCGAACAAACTTAAAAATATCATTTGCTGCAAGTAATTTTTTATTAATTAAACTATCTATTCCAATTGACTGAGAAAGATTGAAATAATCCATATTTTCAACTAGAGCAATAGTTTTTTTTACTTTTTTTGACTTAGCCATCATACATGACATTATGTTTGTTTCAGAATCCCCGCTAGTTGCAATAAAAACATCCATACTTTCTAAATTTTCTTCAACAAGAAGATCTAAATTTCGACCATCCACATTTAAAACCATAAGATTAGGTAGTTCTTCAGCAATATCATTGGCTTTTTGTTCATTAATTTCAATTAATTTGATATTTAAACCTTTTAAACTCAAGTCCTTGGATAACTTTGAACCAACTCTTCCTGCGCCAAGTATCATTATATTTTTGACCTTTTGCTTTTCAGTACCCATTAAATTATAAAGTTCTTCAAGACCTTTTTTATTGGTAATAAAATAAACATGATCACATTCACAAAAAATAGTGTTTCCCCTCGGTATTATAGTAGAATCACTATCTTCTCTTTTAAGAGCTATTGGCATAAAATGAACACCTGGAAAGACAGATGCAGCTTCCATAACGGTTTTACCGACAAAAGGTGCATTTTTTTCGAGCCTAACCGCCATCATTTTTAATATCCCATCGTCAAAATCATGACTATTTGTAAAGGCAGATTCGCTTATTATTAGTTTAATCTCTTCAGCAGCCAAATTTTCAGGTGAAATAAGCTCATCTATGCCGATTAAATCAAAATCAATTTCATTACAGTCCTTAATAAACTCAGTATTAGAAATTCTAGCAATAGTTCTTTTAGCACCAAGTTGTTTCGATAAGAAGCAAGTAGTAAAGTTAGTTGTTTCAGATGTTGTTAAAGAAACTACTAGATCAGAGTTCACAACATCGGCATCCTTTAAAACTGAAATTGAGGCAGCATTACCTTCAATAGTTTTAATGTCTAGTTTATTTTCTGCAATGTTTAAACTTGATTTTTTATTATCAATTAAGGTAATATCATGAGATTCAAAAGAAAGTAACTTTGCTAAATGAAAGCCTACTTCACCAGCTCCCGCAATTATAATTTTCATAAATACATAGTTGTATTGTATTGCAAATATACTTGATTTTAAAAAATCAAGTATATTTTTTTAATTATTATCAATCTTAAACATAATTTTCTTTATTACATTTGAAAAAATATGAGAATATATTTACTCTCTTTATCACTTTTTTTTCTGACAATAAATAGCTCCGCGCAGAGAAATAATTCAAAAATTGAAAATCTTCAAAATTTTGATCATAAAAAGATTCACTTTGGATATTATATTGGAGTTAACAACTATAATTACAAGTTAGATTATAAAATAAATCCTGAGAAAAGAACTCTTGTTGGTGATCAAACAGGTATTAATGTAGGCTTAATTGGAGATTTAAAATTAAGGGGAAATCTAAATTTAAGGTTTGAACCTGGCTTATACACAAATAAATCTGAGATAGTTTTTTAGAATAGAGAAAAATTTACCAAAAACACTGATACACTAAGATCAATAAAATCAACATATATTCATTTTCCTCTCCTTTTAAAATATAGTGCTAAAAGATATAATAATATAAAACCCTATGTTTTAGGTGGATTATCAACATCATTTAATCTTTCAGGAAATCAAAATAGTCCCGAGGATAATAATAACGGTGTATTTAGATTAAAAACAAATTCTTTTTATTATGAATTAGGCTTTGGAATTGATTTTTATCTTCAATATTTTAAATTTTCTCCATCAATTAGAGGTGTTTTTTCATTAAAAAACGAAATAGTTCCTGATCAAGATCCTAATAGTCCCTGGACTGGTAATATTGATAGAATGTCTGCTAGAGCAATTTTTATCAATTTTTCTTTTCATTAGATTTTCTTGAGAATTCAGATAGAATAATTCCTAATGAATTTGAAAGGTTTAAACTTTCAGGGTAACTTTTATTATTAAACCTTGGTATTGTTAACTCAACATCAATTAATGATCTTAGATTTTTAGAGATACCATTAGCTTCATTTCCAAACACAACAATTCCATTATCTGTGCTAATTTGATTTTCATAAACTGACTCTCCATTAATAAATGTTCCAAACCTATTTAATGATTCTGATTTTAAAAAAGTTGTCAAGTCCAAGTATGTAATATTAATTCGAGACAAAGAACCCATTGCTGATTGTACTACTTTAGGATTATAACAATCTACTGAATCTAAAGAACAAACTATATCCTTAATTCCAAACCATTCACATGTTCTAATTATTGTTCCAAGATTTCCGGGATCGTTTATTGATTCTAAACCAACAAGTAAATTGTTTTTATTTAAGGGCTTTTCATTTGGGATTTTAAAAATTGCTAAATGATCATCGGGGTTACTTAAAAAACTAATCTTTTCGAGTTCAGAATGTGAAACTTGAAATACATTATTGATATTAAACTCTGAATTATTGATTGAAAATAATTTGTAAAGAACAAATTTTGAATTAATAAATTCGGAAACTGATTTTTTACCCTCGACTACAAACATTTTATTTAAATAACGTTGCTTTTTATATTTTAAACTTTTAATCAGTTTTATCTCGTTTTTGCTAAGCATTAATAATGATGTATTTTTGAGTTATAATTGTAAAGTGAAAAAATTTATAACAAAAATAGCATTATTTGTAATTACTAGTATTCTTGTAATTAGTTGTAGTGTAACTAAAGATCTAAATAAGGGCAATTTAATACTTAGATCAAATGAAATTTTTGTAAATGGATCTATGATTAAAACTGATTCCTTAGCTCCTCTTATAACTCAAAAAAAAAACGATTATATACTTGGCTATCCTTTAGCTGGTAAAATATACCAATCATCAAAAAAAAATAGTGATTCAATATTTAACGAATGGATAAACAGAAGAGTTAATAGAAAAAAGAAACTTAATTCAATACTTTCAAAAAAACAAGTTATACAATTGAACAAATATTATGAGGATTTAAATATTTGGAAAAAAAAGAATGGAGAAAAATTGGAAATCATTGACTCAGTAAAAACAAATATTTCAATTGATAATTTAAAATCATATTACAAAAACAATGGATACTTTAATTCTAAAATATCTTCAAATACAATTATAGACCAAAACAACAACAAATTTGGAAAAGTTATTTACAATATAAAAACAGGAAATCAATACAATTTAGATAGTATATCAGCAAATATTGATTCTGAAATTTTAAGATCCATTTTTAATTCAGCAAAGAATGAATCAATTTTAAAACCAAATACATCTTTTAATACAAAGAAATTTGAATTAGAGAGAAACAGAATTAATAAATTATTTAAAAATTCTGGGATTTATAATTTCCAAATAAATTCTATTTCTTTTAAAATAAATTTAGATACAACAAGTTTAAATTTCAAAATTCCGGTTGAAATAGTAATCAAAGAAAATGCTTACAATAACAGAGATAAAAAACATAAAATAGAAAAAGTAAATTTATTTATTGAGAAAGAAGATTTATATACTGAAACCAAAAAAATATTTAGTTATGACTCTATTAATTTTTATTCTAATTTTTCTTTAGACTACAAGCCTAATGTGTTGTCAAATTTAATTCTTGTTAAAAAAAATGAATTTTATAGTGATTCAAAGAGAACTGAGACAATTAGCCTTTTAAATAAATTCGATAATTTTCAATACCCATCAATTAATTATAATTATATAGACGAAACTAATAAACAATTAGAAGCTAATATATATTTAGTACCAAAAAAAAAATATTCTTTTAGATTTGGTTTAGATCTTAAACATTCAAATATTGAAGATATTGGAATAGCATTTGAGTCATCTTTAATTAATCGAAATGTGTTTAAATCTGGTGAAAAACTAGAATTTACAACTAGAGGAACTATAGGTAAATCTGCAAATACTACCATTTCTGAGTATGGATTTGATATTAGATTTAAATTTCCTAAACTTTTTCCGTCTTTTAGTTTAAAGAACTTTGTTAAGTTAGAAAACAAGCCTGTCACATATTTAAATATTGGAACGTCTAACCAAACTAATATTGGATTAGACAGACAAAATTTTAAGTTTGATTTAAATTATGACTGGTTTGATAAAAAAAACAGAAAAAACAACCTCAGTTTAATAAATATTGAATT